>Ga0138256_10002072_pt1 | contig 21592 bp, 9 predicted proteins | sample KNB2016incub_MG_FD_105486 | JGI IMG/M metagenome (GOLD analysis project Ga0138256, IMG submission 105486) | Active sludge microbial communities from wastewater in Klosterneuburg, Austria - KNB2014incub_MG | ecosystem: Engineered > WWTP > Activated sludge > Unclassified | place: Austria... | reverse complement strand
TCTTCCTTTTGCTTGTAAAGGCGGCGTATGTTGTACTTGTAAAGCCAGGTTGCTAGAAGGCGAAGTAAGTATGGATGTGCATTGGGGATTAGAAGATGAAGAAGTGGAACAAGGTTATATTCTCACTTGTCAATCACACCCTAAAACGGAAAAAATTGTGGTTGATTTTGATGTCAAATAGATTTACTATTAAAAAAACCGCCCCGGAAAACCGGAACGGTTGGTTGTTCATAACTCCAGAGCATAGGAATCATTATATTTTATTGCTTCACCACTTTCAGTGCTTCCTTATTATTAAGTCTGATAAAATAAATTCCATTAACTAATCTGTCCATGTTGATAAATTGACTTGTTGCGGTAATTTTTATACGTTGCAATATTCGTCCATTTACATCGCTTAACACAGCTTCAGTTCCTATCAGTTTGTCATCTCCCACTGTAATTGTAATACTTCCTTTTGTAGGATTTGGATAAACGATGGTTGGTACTGTACCTCCTTTATTATAATTGAGTCTTACAATATTTGAATACCTGAAGTGGTTATCAATATCTACCTGTTTTAATCGGTAGAACATTGTATTGCTGGCAAGCCTGTCAATACGATAATCAGTAAACTGATAGGTACTGGTGGAGGAAGTATTACCTGCGGCAGCCACTATTCCTATTTGTTCATACGCAACACCATTCAATGATCTTTCAACCCGGTATTCTTTACTGTTCTGTTCGCTGGCGGTAGCCCAGTTCAATAGATTATTTTTATCAATAGTAGTTCCATTAAAGTATAACCATGTAACTGGTAGCGGTGTTCCAATGGATGAACATTGCGTTGTGCCAGGTCTTAATGTTTCAGAGTTTCCAACTCTGTCTGTTGCAAGTATGAAGAAACAATAATTGGTGCCAGAAGGTAAAGAGAACGTAGTGTCATTTCCATATACTTTTGGAAATAGGATACTGTAGTTTGTCTGGTCGTTAGTAACATAGATAGTATAAAAATCTATTCCGCAACCATTTAAATCGTCCGTACCTGTCCAGCTCAACGTAATTGGATTGGTACCTGTTGCAGTCAATGTATTTAATTGGCTTGTGGGTGGCAATGCATCAATCGTATTTGTATGAATGTTGGTTGGTATTACTTCATTACCATCAAATACAATAAAGGCTTTTGCTTCAATAGTATCGAGAGTTTGTGCATCGGATCTTGGTTTGATACTGAAATTGACAAACCCATTACCATAAGCTTGCTGCGCAATATCCTTTAGGAAAAGAAAACCAGCCAGCGGATCTTCAGGAGGTAATAAGGTAAGAGGATCAATTGCCTGGAACTCCCAAAATATCTCATTGTTAACAATATTATATCCTGCAGTAAGGTCTACATATACACCAGTGGAATCACGGGCATCCAGCCGCTGATAATAAAATGGTCTGCCTGCCGGAATATCAAAAGATTGATTATTGAAACCCACACTACCTAATTCTAACGTTGTAGGATCTTGCTTAGGTTCTATTGGAGTGGTTATCTTAATATAACGAGCCCTTGCTGTAGCGTTTGAGTCATTTTCAAATAGAACAGTATAAGGCATCCTGTCATTTACACTTACCCATTTTTTATCTGGTTGTCCATCAGGGCCAATGATAAGGTTTGGATCAATGGGAACCAATACAAACATTTTTTTGGTATCATCCCAAACTAACCGGACCTTTTTTCGGGTACCACCTTCTGAACAGTTTTCTTCTATTTTATATCCTCTTAATCGAAGAATAAGTTCAACACCTCTATCCGAATCCCACATTTCTTTCGCTTCAGCCCAATCTTCATTACTTTTTAGCTTCCAATAAAGGTCATTATTTTCTATAAAATCAAAGAACCCTCGACTATCATTATTCTTTTTAAACTTGCCAACAATTGGAACTTCAGTATGCTGACGTATGTTTTTTCCCGTCGTTTTGCTTGAAACATAATCTCCTAAGGCTAAAATACCGGTTCCTGTTCCAACACCTACTCCTACTGGTCCCCCTACCAACGCAGCACCTAAACCTGCCACCAAACTACCACCACTACCTGCAACATCCCACTTGGCATCAACTTTATCGTTATAAGTAGAATTTGGATTAGTCTGTACTTTATAATTATTAACACCTTTAAATGCCAGATCTATAAATCCTAAAATAGTTCCGGGACCTCCAGTTCCAGTAACTGGTTCAGGAATTGTTAATTGCAAATCATTAACAACCTCCGCAATCATTTCGCCAGTTTTCCATGAAAATAATACGTTTGAAACAAGATCATTTACTTCTTGCCCAGCTTTTACTTTATCTATAGAGCATACCTTTTTATCCTTAGATTTTACTTCTTGCAGCCCCCACACATCAATACCATTTACTGGATTATTACCTACATACTGGTACATCCCCATGCCGTCCTCGTATTCTATTAAATCTCTTTGGTTAAACACACCTGTTTCAGGAGAATAATTTCTAAAGAAAAAGCGGTAACTGCTGGTGGCACTGTCATATTCCTGCCCGGTAAAACCAAAACGGTTGCCAGCGATAGAGTATGCTAACGGATTATTAGAGCTATCAAGTCTGGAAAATTTTCCATATGGATCATAGTTATATTTTTCAACAAGCCTTCCATTATTATTACTGATGGCTTCAACAGAACCAAGATCATCAGGATGATAATAAAACTTATTGCTATTCTTTTCACTCATTACCGGTGATAAGAAGTTCATAAATACAGTCTGATTGAGCAGCGAGCTACTGCTATCTAATTCTTGTATTTGTTCAGCGCCGCTGTAAGTGTATTTAAATATGTTGCCATTAACGGACTTTACAACTCTTCTGTTCAATGCATCATAGCCATATGTTGTAACTACGGCAGGGGAAGCAGAGTCTTTAAGTAAGCGATTTTCTGCATCATAAGTTTTATAAAAATTGCCATCGTAGGTAATATTCCCCCTGTTATCAAAAGTAAAACTTGTACCATTTACAGCCGTAAGCTGGTTAAGATTATTAATAGTATATGTTGTTGCAGTTCCGTTCAGGTTGGCGGCAGTTCGGTTACCAACGGCATCATAAGAATAAGTGTTTTGAATGACGGGGCTACCAAGAGGGCCTCTTTTATAATTTATTAGACGATACCCATTGTCGTAAGCAAATTGCTCTGATAAGGCAGGGTTATTATTTCTGATAATAGCCGTTTTATTATACTCTTTATCATAAGTAAATGCTGTATTCTGAATACTGCCACCCGAAGTATTGATACTGCTGAGCCGGTTTGCAAAATCATATTGCATAGCGGTGTTTATACCATTGGAGAAAGTTTTATTAGTAAGCTGGTTTGCATTATTGTAAGCATATTCCACTACCACTACACTATCTTTTAAAATTTTTGTAAGCCTGTTGCGGCTGTCAAATTGCTTTATCACGGTAGCATTGTTGGGGTAGACAGTTGTTTGTGTGCGGCCAGCAATATTATAATTGTAAACAATAGTTCTTCCATCAAAACTTTCAGCTATTACTCTGTTTAACTTATCGTAAGTAAAGCTTGCAGTTCCCTTACTGTTCGTTGCAGTTAAAACACGGTCTAATTTATCGTAGGAATAAGAAAATATTTCGCCGCCTGGCAACGTACGACTGATAATACGGTTTAATGTGTCATACTGATATAGTATGTTGGTGGCGTCTGTAAGTCGGATATTCGTAATATTTCCTTTGTTATCGTAGGTGTAGTCTATGTATTTACCATCAGGATAGGTTAACTTTTTTCTTCGGTTCAGGTTATCATACGTATAGCTGGTAATATTATTATTCTGATCTTTTAAGGAGATAATATTTCCTTCCTCATCATAGGCTGGTGTTATTATAAAACCATTATTATCAGTATACGTTTTTATTCGGTTCCTTCCATCATAAGTATAAGAACTAACATGACCTTCACGGTCTGTTACAGATACTATATTGTTGTTTTTATCATACGTATACTGGCTACTATTACCTAAAGGGTCTGTTACCTGCTTCAGTCGGTCTAAGCTGTCGTATATTGCCGTTGTAGTGGCACCGGTTCCATTCGTGTAGCTGATTATATTCCCGTTTTTATCATATAACAAATTTGCAATAATGCCATCAGCATCTTTTGCAGTTGTAAGCCGGTTCAACTGATCGTAAGTGTAATCAACAACCTGGCCGTTAGGAAGAAAAGCATGGGTAACATTTCCATTACCATCATAACTATATAAAGTTTTGTTTTCTTCCGCATCTTTCATGCTGCTCAGTCTGTTTCTGTTGTCATAGCTAAATTTCGATTCATTATTTAATGCATTTTTTATTGAGAGGCGATTGTTCATTCCGTCATAGGAAAAACTTGTTTGATTGCCTGTAGAGCCAGTTGTTTTTACAAGCCTGTTACTTGCATCATAGTCAAATGTGCTTATTTCATTATTTTGATTTTTGTAAGAAACAACATTTCCTTCAGCATCATAAGTAAGTTGAATACTATTGTTAATAGCGTCAGTAATTTTCTTCATTCTGTCCAGAATGTCATACTCCAAGGAGGTATTATTACCTCTTGCGTCAGTATAGGAAAGTAAGTTGCCTCTTGCGTCGTAAGATATTGCAGCGTTATAAGCATTTGGCCCGCTTACTGTTATTGGATTGCCCCAAGTATCATAATTATAAGTATAAATATTTCCTTTCGGGTCTGTGCTGGTTAAAATATCGCCGTTTGCATTATAAGTTGCCGTATATGTATTATTGCCCGGTGTTATCAATTGTGTCATGTTGCCTTTTACATCGTATAACAAATTGTATAGATTCCCGTTAGGATCTTTATAACTATTTATTTTTTTAAAATCAGCAGTATAAGTGTAGGTACTTACCTGGCCTAGAGGGTCTGTTGCGGTAAGCATATTCCCATAAATGTCATATGTATAATTATACTCTTGGCTATTCGCATCCTTCATTTTTATACGGTTACCCTGATCGTCATATTCATAAGCCATATTAAAACCGCAGCAATTGCCTGATATGGAAGTGAGCCATGAAAAATTATTCACTGTTTTGTAGGTGTATTTGGTAACCTGGTTGCCGGTTTCAAGATGGTCGGTAACAAGAGTACTTTCAGAAGCTGTGTCATAGGAAAAACTCATCCGCTTGTTGCATCCTATTAATTCTCTGGTAGATAAGTCAGGAAAATAAATTATATCAAGTTTATTATTATTCTTGTCACTTAGCGATTTCATAGGCCCATTCACCAGATAGGTATATGTGTATTTACCATTCAAGGGATCTTTCACTTCTTTCAGGTTTCCACCCGTTTCATATGTATAGGTAAATGTTCTTGAAGGTGTTGCAACAGCATCTACAACAGTGGCAAGCTTACCTTGTGGGTTATACGTAAAACTGATTGACTGACCCGCACTATTAGTAATAGTTGTAAGTAAAGTATCGGTATAACTAAAGTTGATAAAATTACCGTTTGGCTCTTCCATGCGGGTTATCCTTCTGTGTGCAGGATTAGCAAAAAAATATTTCATACCATCAAGTTCAGACAGTACATATTTTCCAGGCTCATATTGCGATAGGGTACTAAAAAAACCAGATGGTGCTTTATAACCACCACTTGATATCGAATCATATTTATCCTCCCGGCCATCACCCCAGAATATTAATCTTGCACCAAGCGTAGTATCATAATTGTATTTAATGTTATAGCGGAAAGCCCATCCATTTCCATAGCCATAATCTTCATTAAACAAATAGCTATTGTAATAGAATGTAATGTCGATATCAAACTTACGGGCAGGTATATAAATATCTGTTCTGGGTATAAACAAATTTCCGCTTAGTGTATTAACCTGCGTACCAAGCGGTCCTGTTTTATTAGGGTTATTTAAATTTTGTCCGCTGGCTGAAAGAAAACAAATGACTAGCAGTGGCAGAAAAAATAACCTGCCATACCCATTATACCTGCTATTATTATTGTTATACATACAATATTATTTATTCGTAATTATTTTAATTTGAACAAAACAAAGCCTGGTTCTGGAGCTTGGTCAGGAGCTTTGGTGTGAATTATTATCGTACCGCTTCCGCCTGCCCTGATAATATCCGGAGGCCCATCTGGTTCAATAAGCTCTAAGTAGAGAGATGTTGTTCCTGTTGGTACCCCTGCTTTTGTAAATGCCATTTTCACATCGTATTCACTATATAAGATTCTTGATTGTGCAGGGATATCAAAATTTGTTGGATTGCTATAATTAATAAGGATGACAACAGGACTTTTTTGCAAAACCCGTTGCGGCACTACAAGCTCTACTACGAGTTGTGAGTTTAAGCCACTCGAAGCACCCGGATCACAACCAGGTTGATTGCCATTACCTGCACCAGTGTTAGGGCCTCCACCTGTTATTAAACCCCCATTATTGGCATTTACAATAGAGAATCCATTAGACATTACAGCCTCAGAAAGATCAGTCTTTATCAGTGTAACATCATAAATACCCAATGGTTTTCCTTGCAGATTAAAAGTTGCAAATACCTGTCCGCTGTTCGTGTAATAAACTCTTGATGAATAAATAGTTGTTCCTACTTTGCTCAGTTTGGCACTCATACTATCATTAAACAACGAGCCCTTGATTCGTATCGTTACGTTTCCAATATTAGCTCCTGCATTTGTATGAACATCCAATATGGCAAAAGGCAGTTTAACAACTTTTAGTTTTACATTTTGGATAATTGGATTTGGTGAAACGCAACGATACATGATATAGTAAACAGAATCAGTTACATCCGTCATTACAATTTTCTGATTGCCATAATTCGGTATTTCAAAACGATAATTATAATTTGCTGCAGTTGGTATATATCCTGCTCCTATAAACATTTCATTATTCATAGTAAGCGAATCTGCTGTGGTCAATGTAACAAGTAATGTAGATCCATATAGGGAATCTGGAATTCGCAGTTTATAAAAACGGCTTACTGCTTGTAATGTGTTAGGTTCTTCCACATTTAACTGTAATTCTTTTACTTTAACGTAAACCGGCGATGAGGATATCCCTACATTATTTTCCTTATTAGACTCAAGAATATTATTGAGCAAATCTGTTTTTACAAATAAATTATAATTGCCCTCTACAACACCTGTAACCATTGGTGTCATTTTTATTGTATCTGATTGCAACGGCTGCATCAATATATTTTTATCCTTAATGCCTAACAGCACTGCTGTGGAATCAAAAAGATTTCCGGCAGAAAGATAAATACCATCCTTGCTGTAGCCTCTAGCCTGTTCCCCGGATATGTTTTGCACCACCCATCTAGCTGTATCCATCGGATAGCCTAATGTTACTGTATCTGGCTTCATAACATTACTTACAGTCAGGTCTGTAATAGGCGGGGTGTATACATTCAGTAAACTAAAGCCTAGGTTATTGTTCTCATTAATTTCAATAATTGCATTATTCGAATTTGTCTGGCTTATTAGTACATAATTACCCGGTACAGTAGATAATGGTATGGTAGCAGTTACTGTGTCATAATAGAATTCTCCCGGCATTAATGGACTCGTTCTGTTTTTTGTGGTAAGTACTCTGTCGCCATCATTATTAGTAACTAAAAAATCAGGAGATAACACCAGTGCATTTTGAAAATTTGTTCCCGGGAAAGTAGTACCCGTTCCTTTATTAGTTATTTTATAAATAACGGTGATAGGTTGTCCTATGGCTACAGTTGAAGGCGCAGTAATAATACTGTCAACCAAATCGGATAAAGGTGGTACTGTAACATGTATCTTTTTTGCAGCCCCTGTAATATCTCTTACAAAATTTACATTATTTGATATTATTTTTTCTGCAGGGATGCTATTGGTAGCATTGGTATGCACATAAACATAATAATCTCCCTCAGGCATTGCTGGAGTATAGAAAGTTTTATTAAATCCTATTTCCTGATTGCGGTTTAGTTGTAAATATTTATACTGTTCTGCTACTTTTATATCATTTGCATCAGCTATAGAATCGGTAGAGAAATAAGCTTTATCAAACCATGTATAATAGTATTGAAGCTTGTTAGGGTTATAGCCTATATTTTTTACAGCCCAGTTAATAGCATAAGAAGATCCTACTGTTGTTGCATCTGCTGCAGAAACAGTTGATACAATATGATCAACCAATGGGTTAGTAAATATTTTATTTGCTGCTGTGCTAATATTGTTGTTAATATTTGTTCCCTCATAAGTGCCATTATCAGCATTGGTTTTTATAAAGAAATAAGCTGACGAGCTGCCAATTTGTGGAAAACAACCGTTCAATTCATAAGACATTTTTGTAGTATTAAAATTGAAAGTGTCTGTATAGCTCTGTCCGTTGGTGATTGCTCTGCTCTGCATTTTTCGTCCCATAAAATAACTAGTTCCAGCATTAAATACAGGATTACAGCTTACAAAAAGACTGTCTGTCCAAGTGTCTGCCGTTGTGCCAGTTCCATTATTTGAAACAGTATATTGTATGTTATTATTATAAATAGCAAATACTGTATCTGTGAGTTGCACAGATGACACCACAAGATCATTGGGTATTGCAGCACTTACAAGAGTAACTGCAGAAGCACTAAGATTGTTGAGGTAACTTGTTTCTTTAAAAGCACTATCATAATTACTACGTACAAAGAAATAGCGGTTTCCAGTTGCAGCAGCAGGTAGATTATATGTTAATGAATGAGAAACTCCTGAACCTGCAGGTAAATTTTCTGTAAAAGTTAATGTACTTATTAATTGTGCACTGTTATCAAATGCAGGGAAGTTGCTCATAAATACCTGATCATAACGAACATGGCTAAATACTGAACCTTGCCCATTATTCATAATAGTATATGAAATATTGATTGGTTGTCCGCCAATTGAATTAGCCGGTACAGTAATACTTGGTACAATTATGTCGGGTCTGCTAATTGTTATGGGTAAATTACTTCTTTTTATTTGTGCAGTTCCCGGGTATTCAAATACAGTTTTGTTAGGATTGGTATAAACATACACATAGTAAGTGCCTGTATCAAGGTCAGAAGGAATAACAAAATTTGAAGTTGTAGGAAAACTTCTTCCTGTTTCCAAAGCAGTTTCAGTATTTACTTTTTTAGCGATGCTTCCACATTCATTTATTACATCAGGGTATAGTAAACCCATGGATGGTTGGGTGCCATGTTTTATTTCATCAATAAGTATTGCATTAGAAACAATTAAACCAGCAGAGTCTTTGCTTAAATAAACTCTATCCAGCCAGTAACTTGATCCTAGAATCAGGTGGTCTTGAAAAATAGGTGAGCCAATACAGGTAGATCCTGGAGGTGCAGTACAAGGGCAACGGCCTATCAAATCATATAAGTCATGCCCTTTTGCTGTTTCAATATTATCAGTAAAACCTTCATTCTTTATATTCCAGTTAAAGCCAATTGGCTGAGTAGTGCTTGCAGAAGTTACTGGTACTGTAAGGGAGTTAATGGTAAGCTTTGGTGTAGGTGTCAGGTACACTTGCATAAGAGCTTGGCCTATATTATTATTTATTGAAGCACCTTCATAAAGACTGGTATTAGTTTTAGCATTACACTTTACATAAATAAACCAGTTGCCGAAAATAAAATTAGGGATCACAACAGGCACATTTTTAGTATAGCTGCTATCGGGTTGTAATTGAGAATTAATATCTGCAAATGCCTTAACCGCATTAGGATAATAAGAACCATTCTCTTTTGGTATTGTTAATGGAATACATTGGCTTCTATCAAATAAAGGATTTTGTGAAATAAAAATTGAATCTGTCCAGTTTACACCAGCTGGAGTTACTACTCCATAGTTTTTCACTTTATAGGTAAGATTAATTGTGCTGCCCGAGAATGTAGTTGTTGGCGCAAAAACAGAATCAACTCTTAGATCAGGTGTAGGAGCAAGCGAAATGTTCATCGGTGTTTGTTTTTTTGCCGTATCATTCGCAACGCTTACTTGTAAAATTTTCCAGTTCGGATGTTCATTGTCAGTAATTACATATATATAAACAGGAAAACTGTAACTCAGCGGTAATGTAAAATCAAGACTGCTTGTATAAGATTGACCGCTCTCCAGGGCAGAAGGCCTGATCTTCTTACCTAATAATAATGGCCTTCCATTACCAGTAAGTGAACTCCAGGATGAGGCGTTCCAGTTTGGTGAGCCGTCAAAACTTACATTCGGCACCGTGTCGAGTGCAAAATAAACTCCATCATACCATGTAGATCCTAATAATGTTCTGCCTGGTCCTTCATTCGTTACTTTCCAACTTATTGTTATTGTTTGTCCAGAAGTTGCTGTTGTGGGAGCTTGCACATTACTTACTACCAGATCAGGAAGTGGAATAAGCCTGAACTGCTGAACTGGCCCTATAGTTTGAGAGCAAGGATTTTTCGCTACAATTTTCCATTTATATGTTCTATTGTATGGAAGGGATGCATTTTTAGGAAGTATATAATTAATATTATTGATATTACTTGCATAAGGTGTTATTGGTTCTGTTGCAGCAGAGTCCCATAAATAAAGATCATAATTGATAGTATTGCTTCCGGGAGTCCATGAAAGTGTAAGTGGTAATTGCTGATCAATAGCATTATTTGCCGGCTGCATATTGCTTACAATTCCGGGCTGGTTGCTAGAGGTAGATATAGCAATTTCTTGTTCGTTAGTATAAACAGGATCACATGGACTATTAGCCTTTACGCTAAGTGTGTAGGAGCCAGGAGTTTGCCATTGCACCCATGCTGTGTCGTTATGAGTAGTTAAAACACCTCCGCCACTAAGATTCCATTCAAAATTAGCTCCGGGAATTTTTTGAGTAGTGTACCGATATGTTGCAAGACAAGGGTTCTGGTCACCAATAATTGGGCTTAGTGTTCGTATTCCAATACAAAAAGTTTGTTCTACCGGTGTTGCAGCATTGTAATTAGCATTGCCATTTTGTATGGCTCTGATTGTTACTGTGCCTGCTCCTACTTTGTATATATATGGAGTGCCACCGTTGTACGCTACCGCACTATTTGCTCCTGCAATTACTGAATAAGTAATTCCAAGCCCGGCAGAAGAGCTGCCTGTAAGAAATAGGTATGATGAATTTAAAATCTGATTGGGAATAGAGTCAAAAGTAATAACCTGGTTTCCTTTAACTACGGTAATCGTATCGTATACATCTGGTGCTGGACTAAACACATCATCACCTGGCTGCACTGCTTTTACGATAATTGTTCCTACAGCATTGTTGCCTGTTATAAATAATGTATCATTTTGAATAAATCCTTGGCCACTTATTTTCTGATAATAAACAGGAAGTCCGGAGCTGGATGTCGCTGATAATTTTACATGAGCTGTTGGCGACATGGTAACTGTAGCAGCATGTGGAAATATAATAGTTTGTATCTGAGCAGCATTATTAAATACAATTGCATTAGAAGAAGGACCTGTGCCGCAATCGCTGGCAAATTTTACCGTATAGCTGCCAGCATCTGCTGCGTAATAATAAGGATTAGTAGCACCAGCAATTTCAATATCATTTTTGAGCCACTGTGCAGTTGTTCCCGGAGGAAATGAATTTGTGCTGAGTGTTCTTGCAAAATTATAAGCAACCGGAGTTTGTGTTGGCGCAATTCCATTAATGATTACGGTCCGTTCTTTAACAATATTACCTGCTGCATTGGAAATAGAAAGCTGAATTCGTCTGTTTCCGGTTGTTGTCCAATCCACTGTAGCAATGCTATCCAAATAAGTCAAATTGCCACCGCCATCAGGTAAACTCCAGGTAAACGTTACAGGTTCATCAGCGAGGTTAGCAGCTTTATAGTTTTGAATACCTGTACAAACTGCTGTATCACCAATTATTTGAAAACCAGCATAAGGAAGCCTGTTATTAGTAGTAAACTGATATTTAAAGGCTGTGTTTGCTTCAAACCTCAGATAAATTGTATCTGGTGCAGTCACTTTAATTTTAATGCTATCATACACTGTTTGCCCAGGTGCGACATTTGTATTGTTCCCAATATTTTTTGCAAATATTTGCGACAAATTTTTATTGTATCCCCTAACCGATGCATAGCGGTTGGATAAGGCACTGAAATAACAAGTTTGATTGGTGGCCTCAATATATACCTTCAGACTATCTGTAGTGGTAAATACCATTTTATAAAAATCATAGGAATCATTGTTAGCAGAATTTTGAGGTGTAAAATTTATGTGCCCTTTCTGTGTACTATTACTGCCTACTCTTTTGGCCTGGGTAAAACTATTGTTGGGCTCAACGTCATTATCTGCAGCACTCGTTTCTGTTATCTCGTAGCTTATCTCATATTCAAATGGTGGTACATTTGAACTTGATCTTAATTCAAAACTTATGTCACCTTTTTGTAAACCACAAATGTAGAAAGTGTCAATATAAACCGAATCAGGCTGTAGAGTCGTTTCAGGAAAATGTGGTTTTGGCTTATGGGTAAAATAGCCATTCGTAATAAGGCTGATATTATTTGAAATATAATTTCCCCGATAGGTCGTTTTTAAATAGACTTTAATATTGCCATCTTCCGGTATGTTCCCTTTATAAAAATCTTTCGTATCATACGATGCGGTAGATTTGAACCCCACATTGCCTTTTTTTACCTCACCTACATTTATTGGTGTTGCGGTGGAAAAAGTATTATTTGGTTCTACGTCAATATTGCCAGTGCTGTCTACTCCGTGATATCTAAGGGTATAATTAATTTTACCATGATTAGATCCATCTGAATGAAGTCGTATATAGAAAGTATCTGCGGTAAAAGCCCGGATCTTTATTGAGTTATAAAAAGGAGTGTTGCAGGCAGGATAATTTTCCCAATAGGCAAGGGTTTGATAATCCAGCTCATTGCCAAATTTATCAAGAATATCAGCTGCCAGATAATAATAATCTTGGGTACATTCTTCATTCATCGCTTCTACTACTAAATTTACAGCGCCGTGAAAAGGAACTATAATTCTGTAAGTATCATATTCGTCTATAAACGTATCTGTGTTTGTATCATAATTTCCAACAGTTCCTCCTTTGGTTTCTCCTTCATTTAGAATGATAGCATTGTATATGCAACAATTATCTTCGTCATCATCATAAATATCCTGGTATTTATAAGCAAAGGTGTATCCAAAAGCTCCATTAGAGACAAACTTGATCAATAATTCATCTCCTTGCTGCATATTACTTAGAGGGATAATTGATGATACGCTTTGGAAAGAGGTGGTAGCAGAGTTATCACCAACATATCCGGTGGCGAAAGGAATGGAGCTGCCGTTTTTGTAGCAAAAATATTTTATCCATTTAGGCCCGCCACTACAGCTATTATTTTGAGCCCGAATTTTTAAATTGACACTGTCATAATTGGCAGCGGGCAATATGCTTTTAAAATAATCTATTGTATCATAATTAGTATTTCCCCAAAATTCATATCCAACACTTCCCCCTTTAGTTTCATCAAAAGAAAAAAGAGAGGCTGATGCTGGAGTGTTATTATAACTATAATAAATATCATCAATTGAAGCAGAATTTGTTGGAAGCCATTCTACTGTGTAATCAAAATTACCAAGGCTTTCCAGTTTTAAATAAAAACTATCTGCTGCAAGACCGCAGGCTAAGATTGTAAAGGTAGCGGTGCTGCCCTCATCTATCAGATAGCTCCTTTGTTCAATATTGCCTACATATGCTCCACCAACCGTTAGGCTATTAAATAATGTGATGTCAAAGCTTTTTGTGCCGCTTGTTCCTGTGTTTGTAACTTCAAATTGTATATAAAGGTTGGCGTTATAATTGAACTCAATGCCATAAAAATCAACTACATCCCCACTTCCAAGGCTTGCAGTAGTTAAATCATTTTTGAGGAATTCATTTGCCGTTGAAAAACTGTTATTCGGCTCAATCTCATTAGTTTGACTAATTTGGCCAAAAGAAACAGTTTTTAATAACATAAGTAAGCTAACAAAAAGCAATTTTTTTTTCATAACCTATAGTTCGGGTTTTGCAGGTATAGTGTTAGAATCGTTTTAGAATCTCAAAAGTCATCAGCAATTTTATAATTCTTAGAAAAATGTTTATATCGAAAATCAATCGGCCTTTTTTGATGACCTTTTATGAGAGATTCGATATGATTGAGTAAAACATATTACCCACTATTAAGTATTCATAATTTTTTTTATACATGATCTAGCTAGCAGTTCAATATCACCAAATGTTTTTTCAATAGCTGAATACTGAAGGAATAACAAATTGAAGTATCTTAGGCAGCAGAAGATAATACATGAGTGAAAATATACCCGACAATTGGATTGAAAAGCTAAAAGGAAACCACGAACAGGAGCTTAAAATAGTTTATGATGCGAATTATCCAAAAATAAAAAAGTATGTTTTGGAGAACAGTGGTACTGAAGCTGAAGCTAAAGATATTTACCAAGATGCATTTATAGCTGTATGGCGAAATATTCAACTTGACAGGGTAATATTTAATAACATAGATAATTTAGAAAACTATCTTTTTCGTGTTGCCCAGAATAAATGGCTTGACCAGTTAAGAAGTAAAAAAAGAAGAAAAACAGATTTGGTTGACACTGCGAGCCTGGGCGATGTATTAGATGTACAACTTGAAAAATACGAAGAAGACTATTTGAAAAAAGTAAAATCAGGGTTTGCATCTTTAGGAGGTCCTTGTAAAGATTTGCTGCATCGATTTTATTTTTTGAAGCAGCGAATGAATGAAATCGCAGCATCATTTTCTTGGACTGAGGCAACCGCAAAAAATAATAAATACCGTTGTTTGCAGCAATTGCGAAATATAGTTTTATCAACAAAAAAATAACCTTTGAAATTCACCCATACAATATCTCCAGAGGAACTTGAAAAAATTGAGCGGTTTCTAACTACAGAAATGAATGAAAGCGAAGCCACCGCTTTCTCTGCAGAGCTTACGCAAAATGATGAGCTACAGGAAAAAACCGAAGAGGTGAAGCTTTTATTATTAGGAATAAAGGAAGCTTCTTTAGAAAATTATTTATTCAATACGGCTACAGATGTAAGAACAATTACAGATAAAAAAAAGAAGAATGTATTTGTATTAAATGTTAAAACAATTCTTGTAGCGGCTTCCATTGCCTTAGTTGTTGGTTTATTTACTTGGTTCGTATTTCAAAACAGAGACCAAAATAAGCAGATATATAGCCAATATTATTCGCCTGATCCAGGGCTTGCTACAGTAATGAGTGTGGTAAGTGATTACGATTTCGAAAAGGCAATGGTAGAGTATAAAAATGGAGAGTATGATAAAGCTCTGCGAGCATGGAACAATTTGCTTAAGCAAAAAAGCAAGAATGATACGCTGATTTATTTCATTGCGGCTGCTAATCAAGCAAAAGGTAACCAAGATATTGCTATTGAAAACTTACAACAAATAGTATTAAACAAAGAAAGTGCATTTTATAAAGATGCATGCTGGTATCTTGGTTTGGCATATTTGAAAAAAGGAGAAACAGCGGAAGCTATTAACTATATTAAGAAGTCAGAATATCCGAAGGCTGAGGTAATCATACAGGCCATCAATAAGAAATAATTATGTTCCGTAAATTTTTTTTGATTGCATCCCTGTTGGGATTAATTACTCTAATATGGCCAATACTGGCACAAGACAAACCTAAAGGCGCATCTACCATTGAACAAGCCATTGAGGCGAAAAATTATAATAAAGCAGATAGCATATTACAAAAAGAAATGAATGGAGCCTTTGCTGCTGGCAATCTTGATACAATTGTATATTATATTCCTCTTTCGGGAAAGATTGCTAATAACCTACACGGTTCCGAAAAAGCTGCTGCTATTGTATTCGCTAATACTGATATCCTAAAAGAAAAAGGTGCAAGTGCCCTGCTCCTAGTAAAAGCATTTAGGGCTGCTGCTGATTTTTTTTCCAGTATTGGTCAAAATAAAGATGGATATAAAGCTAGTGAGGAGGCTCTTGCTTGTGCTTTGAAAATACCCAACAACAATCAAAAGGAAATAGCAAGGTGTGAGTATAACTTAGGAGTATATGCTCATAGGCTTGGAAAAGTCTCTCTTTCACTGGCACATCATCGAAAGGCAATGTTAATTATAGAAGCTAATGAAAATACAGACCCGGAGGATGTATATCTGTCTGCCAATGCCATGGGTTCCCTTATGTGGTATGCTTCTAAATACGATAGTGCCGCTTTGTTATATAATAAAGCTTTAGCTGCACTTAAGAAAGCACCGGATAATGACGTTAATAAATATTTTCGTCCAGCTAATTTACAAAATAACCTAGCAGCCTTATTTAGTGCTGAAGGGAAAACTACTGAAGCTATAATGGCGATACAAAATACCATTAATGGCTTTCAAAATTTTATAGCTGGTAAAGAACAAGGACCCAAAAGAGAATCTGCTATGGAAGGATTGTTTGAAGCCATCGATAATCTAGCGGGAATTTATAAGGAAATTGGTGATTATGGCAAAGCAGGGCAATTGCTCCAATACTCATATAAACAAAAAAAACAAAATTTAGATCCAAAGCACCCAGGAATTTTTATTTCAGAAATATTATTAGGACAATATTATAACGCTATTTATGAAAACAATACCGCCCTTGAATATTTACAAAGTGGTTTGACAAAGTTGGAGAATACTGAAGGCGATTATCTGTTTTGGGCGGCTGACGCATACTATACATTGGCTTTAATTAATGAAAATAGGAAAGAATCAAAAAAGGCTGAAGAGTTTTATAGTAAAAGTGAAGCTTTATATGAAGAGTCATATAAAGGTCAGTATGATAATCTTTACATGGATTTTTTGAGAAGCGCTTCATTGTTTTATGCTAAAAATGGAAACTATTCAAAAGCATTTCAACATGCTGATAAGGTTTATCAATACCTTATTCAAGTTGGTGAAAGCGAAAGCCTTCAAGGGTTTAATCAGTTATTAAACATTGCGGAAATAAATTTTCTTACAAAACGGTATAGAGAAACCAACACTTATTGCAATAAGGCATTAGACATTTTAAAAAAGACCATAAAAAATGGAACCAGTTTTCTAGATTCAGTGAGAATTGAAGCATTCAAGCCGAAGGCTATTTTGATTAATGTAAAAGCAGAATATGAGTTAAAGCAAAACAAGGATAGTGTTTTTTTAAATAATCTGTCAGTACGATTAGCAGATGCATTAGCAATTATTGAAAAAAAGAAAGTTTTAATTGATGATGCAGAAAGCATAAATATTCTGATTGCTGACAATCAAGAATTGATTGATTTTGCAAAAAAAATTGAACTACAATTAGCACAACTTACTGGAAGTGCATTTCACCTTGATAGGTTTGTCAATTTGCATGAATCTGCATTATACACTAGAATAAGAAGTCGGTTCGATAAGCATGAAGCTCTTCAGTTTTCAAATTTCCCTGATTCAATGCAGCAGACGGAAAAGGGAATAAAAAAAGGTATTCAGACTTCGCTGGGAGGTGATAAACCTCATCAGGAATTGATGAAAAATTATTTGCTTGCAGTTAATAGATGGGATACATACCTTGATAAAGTAAAAAAAGACTTTCCAGCATATTACAATATGCGGTATGAAACCCTTTTCAAATCACTTCCTGAATTGCAAACTACATTTACGGATAACATTACTGTGGTTCGTTATTTTTTTGTTGATACCTCTCTTTTGGCTCTTGTAATTGACAAGCATGAAAAAAAACTAATTTCTCTAAATAGCAATAGATTAAATAATAAAATTGATAGCTTATTGAAAGGCAATCAAAACGAAAAGGGACAACTGGCTATTTTACATGAATTATATAACACCTTGTGGAAGCCAATAGCGTCCTATATAAAGAATAAGAAAGTAACTATCATTCCGGATGGTATTTTGTTCAATCTTAATTTTGATATGCTGGTTATTGAGCCAATGAACAGCTTCAAAGACTTTTTGACAAAAAGCCTTCTTACAAAGCATATATTCTCTTACCATTACAGTCTTTTCATGCTTGACCAGCCAACTGTCAATGATAAAATAATAGAAAACTATGTAGCCTTTGCTCCAGGTTTTTCTGACATAGTGAAGCAACAATATTTATCTATTTCAAAGGATTCTATCGACCTTGATTATGCATACCTGCAACTGTTGCCACAACCAGCTACTAATAAGTTAACCAAGAAAATAAAGGGAATGCTTGGAGGTAATGTTTTCTTAGAAGGAGAATCAACTAAAAATTCTTTCAGAGTAAATGCAGGTGGGCACAAAATTATTCATATTGGAACCCATGCAGAATTCAATAACATTAAGCCCGAACACTCAGGATTATTTTTTACAAAAAATAAAACAGGAAGCGACAATAATTTTCTTTCACTTAATGATATTTATAGCTGTAGCATGGCATCTAACCTAACAATATTGAGTGCCTGTGAATCGGGAAAACCTGGCTATCAGGATGGAGAAGGAATGGTATCCCTGGCTCATGCGTTTAACTATGCTGGTAGTCAGCGTATCCTTATGGCATTATGGAAAATTGATGAACAGTCAAGCAGTCGGATAACAGAATTTTTTATAGAAAATATAAAAAATGGCCGCTTTACTGATGAGGCTTTACAGCAAGCAAAATTACAATACCTTGAACAGGCTGAAGGAAGATTATTGGCGCCTTCATATTGGGCAGGGTTGGTCATGCTGGGGCAACCTGTTCAGTTGTCATTTGAGAACCCTGCAAGATTTCCATATTGGATAGCAGCAAGTGCCGTAATTTTAGGAATACTAATTGTTGTATATATTAAATATAAGAAGTAAAGAGTGAAGCCATTAATATCATTATTCCTCCGGTAGCTATTACCGCCGGATTACTTTCTATAGTGGCGCCGAATGGTGTGTATGCGAGATAAATCTAGCACCATTCTCTTCCACCAACGTTCCGGATTTTTCTGGGACGTTTTTTTTACATAGAATTTATGACATTGAACAAAAAATTCAAACAGGCGTTAGTTTTTAGTAAATTTGTAAACTAATCAGATTGATATGCCAGTACAGGATTTTGAACAACTATTTCAGCAAAAAATTGATGCGGAAGATAAGATTGAGCCCAAAGACTGGATGCCCGAGGCTTATCGTAAAACAAATATCCGCCAGATAAGCCAACATGCCCATAGCGAAATTGTAGGAATGCTTCCGGAGGGCAACTGGATTTCAAGAGCACCATCATTAAAAAGAAAAGCAATTCTTATTGCCAAAGTGCAGGATGAAGCTGGGCATGGTTTGTATTTATATTCTGCCGCAGAAACATTAGGTATGAGCCGTGACGAAATGATAAATGATTTACATAGTGGTAAGGCAAAATATTCTTCAATCTTTAATTATCCATCATTAACATGGGCTGATATGGGAGCCATTGGTTGGTTAGTTGATGGTGCAGCCATTTTAAATCAGGTAATGCTTTGCAGAACTTCTTACGGACCTTATGCAAGGGCAATGGTAAGAATTTGCAAAGAAGAAAGCTTTCATCAACGCCAGGGGTTTGAAACATTGCTAGTGTTAAGTAGAGGAACGGATGAACAGAAGGCAATGTGCCAGGATTCGATCAATCGTTGGTGGTGGCCGTCACTCATGATGTTTGGCCCAAAGGATAGCGAAAGCACCAACAGCGATCAGAGCATGAAATGGAAAATCAAAAGAAAAACAAATGATGAACTCCGCCAGAATTTTATAGATATGATTGCGGAGCAGATAAAGGTTTTAGGAATGACGTTACCAGATGAAAAGCTAAAATGGAACGAAGAAAAAAAGCATTATGATTTTGGTGAAATAAACTGGGATGAATTTTGGGCTGTGGTAAAAGGAAACGGACCTTGTAATAAGCAACGGTTAGCGGCAAGAAGAAAAGCACATGAAGAAGGACAATGGGTAAGAGAAGCGGCAATGGCTTTTGCAGAAAAACGGAAATTGAAAACAAAAGCTGCCTGATGAAAAATTTAATACTTGTAATTGTCTCAGCACTTTTCATTTTAAGTTGTACTAATAACAAAAAAGAAAAGGAGATTGAAAATGATAACAGAATAGCATTGCATACAGATACATTGAATGTTGTAAAGTTGGCAGATACTTTAGTAATTTATGAAAGCACTTGCCGTGGTTGTGCTTTTGAAGGATCAACAAGTTTTGAAATAAGCGATTCGCTGGGGATAATAAAATTGTACGACATAATTACTGAAGACAATAACCCTTCGGATATGGATGGCGGAAGTATTAGTAAAACATTAGTGCTGGTTCCAACTAAAATAGGAACAACAACATTTAAATTATATAAATTCTGGAAACATGAAAGAACAGCAGAAGATTCTGCAAGGTTTAGTTCTTATTCAATAGAAGTAAAAAATTAAATTATTATGACTCATACTTTTATAAAAAAATTATATTACGGAGACATCCCTGAAGAAAAAGGTGGCGGTAGTAATTATCAAACAAAAGATGATTCAACTACTTGGCCATTATGGGAAGTTTTTATACGTAGTAAACAGGGGCTTGATCATAAACATGCAGGCAGCCTTCATGCTGCGGATGCTCAAATGGCAATTGAAAATGCAAGGGATGTTTATACCAGAAGAATGGAAGGTGTAAGTATCTGGGTGGTTGAAAGTAAATATATCACTGCATCCAATCCGGAGGAAGCAGGCGAATTATATGAACCTGCTATTGATAAAATTTATCGTCATCCCACTTTTTATCAGTTGCCAGATGAAGTAAACCACATGTAATCGCAGGTTACATTTATTAAAATGATTTTACTGATGAATTCACAATTGATTAATTATACTTTACATCTTGCAGATACTACCCTGATTCTTTCTCAGCGAAATAGTGAATGGTGCGGTCATGGTCCTGTATTGGAACAAGATATTGCAATTACAAATATTTCGCTTGATTTATTAGGGCAGTCAAGAAATTTCTATCAGTATGCGGCACAATTAATTGGCGATACAGATGAAAATAAACTTGCTTATCTAAGAAAAGAAAGAGAATTTAAGAACCTGTTATTGGTTGAACAAGCAAATGGCGATTGGGGACAAACTATTCTCCGTCAATATTTATACAGCCAGTTTCAATATTTATTGTTTGAACAATTACAAAATGGCAATGATGAACAACTAGCTGCTATTGCTGCTAAATCAATAAAAGAAACGGCCTATCATGTTCGGTGGAGTAGTGAATGGGTAATACGACTAGGTGATGGAACAGAGGAAAGCCGAAGCAGAATGATTAATGCTGTTGATGAATTATGGAGATATACCGGCGAAATGTTTTTACCTGCCGAGTATGAAACATTGGTAGATGTTTCATTGCTTGAAAAGAAATGGCTTGATAAAGTGAAGGAAATATTTAATGAAGCAACATTAACTGTTCCTGAAAATACCTTTATGCAATCAGGTGGAAAGGAAGGAAGACATACAGAGCAGTTGGGATTTATTTTAACCGAATTACAATACATGCAAAGAACTTATCCTGGTGCAGAATGGTAAGTGATA
>Ga0138256_10002071_pt1 | contig 21596 bp, 10 predicted proteins | sample KNB2016incub_MG_FD_105486 | JGI IMG/M metagenome (GOLD analysis project Ga0138256, IMG submission 105486) | Active sludge microbial communities from wastewater in Klosterneuburg, Austria - KNB2014incub_MG | ecosystem: Engineered > WWTP > Activated sludge > Unclassified | place: Austria... | reverse complement strand
TTTGTAATGATCTGTGCACTGATATATGGCTCTTCAATACGATCTAAGAAATTCGGTTCAGGCATTTCACTCGGATTGTGAATCTCGAGAACTTCGCCATTATTTAAATAAGCAACGTAAGATACGTTAGGCACTGTGGTAATCACCGTCATATCATACTCACGCTCCAAACGCTCCTGGATAATTTCCATGTGAAGCATTCCCAAAAATCCGCAACGGAAACCAAAGCCCAATGCAGCGGATGATTCAGGTTGAAAAACAAGTGAAGCGTCATTCAACTGAAGCTTTTCCATCGCTGTACGTAAATCTTCATACTCATCGGTATCGACTGGATAAATTCCGGCGAATACCATGGGCTTCACATCCTCAAAACCTTTGATCATTTCTTCACAAGGTCGATCAACAAGAGTGAGCGTGTCCCCTACCTTTACTTCCTTAGCTTCTTTAATTCCTGAGATAATATATCCTACATCACCGGTTCGTACAACATCACGAGGTGATTTTTCCAATTTCAAAATTCCAACCTCGTCAGCTATATATTGCTTGCCGGTTGCCGCAAATTTTATTTTATCTCCTTTTCTTATTTCTCCGTCCATTACACGGAAGTATGCAATGATTCCGCGGAAAGAATTAAATACCGAATCAAAGATCAGAGCTTTTAAGGGAGCTGCAGGATCACCCTTCGGTGCAGGAATTCTCTCAATGATTGCACTTAAAATATCATCAATTCCTAATCCTGTTTTAGCGGAAGCAGGAATGATTGAATCCCTTTCACAGCCCACCAGGTCTACAATCTGATCTTTTACCATTTCGGGATCGGCACTTGGAAGATCAATCTTATTGAGGATAGGAATAATTTCCAATCCATGTTCAAGAGCCAGATAAAGGTTTGAGATAGTCTGTGCCTGAATTCCTTGAGCAGCATCAACAATAAGCAGAGCTCCTTCGCAAGCAGCAATTGAACGGGACACTTCGTAAGAAAAGTCAACGTGTCCGGGTGTATCGATCAGATTTAGAATATACTTTTCGCCATTAAGTTCATATGCCATCTGTATTGCATGGCTTTTAATGGTGATTCCACGTTCGCGTTCAAGGTCCATATCATCAAGCACCTGAGCTTGTGACTCTCGATGGGTGATAGTTTTGGTGATTTCCAACAGACGATCAGCCAGGGTGCTTTTACCATGGTCGATGTGGGCAATAATGCAAAAATTGCGAATATTCTTCAATTTCGATCTTTTCTATCCTGAACAATCAGATTTGCTTTCAATAATCTGCTTAAAACTTGACTTTACAGCAGGCTTATTTAACAGGGCTGCAAAGCTACAATTTTTCAGGCAAGAGTAAGAATCTTTTTGCGCTTTTATTTGATATACAGAGCATTGAGAACCAATAACAAGGAATAACAGATTTTCGAAAAATTCAATCTGTTCATCAAAAATCACTCACATTGCATGCTCGACAGTAAATCAAGCAGGTCTTTGGATCAATGCTGCCCAAGTAATCATCGGATGGCTTTCATTAAGAATTTCAATTGATAAAATTGTGGCTTACCTTGCAGCGATTTTTTGAGAGCAAAGAAATTTTATGAAAGTTACCGAACATCTGAAGCAAGCCGCCGGCAAAACTTTATTTTCTGTTGAGATCCTTCCTCCTTTAAAAGGAAAAAGCATTCAGAGCATTTATGATATCCTTGATCCTATCATGGAATTCAAACCTTCTTTCGTTGATGTAACTTATCACAGGGAAGAATACGTTTATAAAAAACGGGAAAACGGATTACTGGAAAAGTTCTCGATGCGAAAGCGTCCGGGAACCGTTGGAATTTGTGCGGCAATAATAAATCATTATAAAGTTGATACAGTTCCGCACATCATTTGTGGCGGATTCTCGAGAGAGGAAACAGAAAATGCATTGATCGACTTGAACTTTTTAGGTATTGATAATGCACTTCTTTTACGTGGTGATGCGATTAAGTCTGAATCTGCTTTTGAACCTCATCCTTTCGGACACCTTTATGCTTTAGATCTTGTCAGCCAGGTAGTGAGCATGAACAAAGGAGTTTATCTTGATGAAGAATTGAAAGACGTGGCACCTTCCAATTTCTGTATAGGTGTTGCTGGTTATCCTGAAAAACATTTCGAAGCACCTAACTTGCGCACCGATTTGAAATATTTGAAAGCAAAAATCGATGCGGGTGCGGAATATATCGTGACACAAATGTTTTTCGACAATAAAAAATATTTTGAGTTTGTTGAAAAATGTAGAGAAGCAGATATTCATGTGCCAATAATTCCGGGAATAAAGCCCATCACGGGCTCTAAGCAATGTACCACACTTCCGAAAATTTTTCATGTTGACATACCGGAGGAGCTGGAAGAAGCAGTCAGCCAATGCAAATCAGAAAAAGATGTGAAAAATGTCGGGATCGAATGGTGCATTAATCAATCGAAAGAATTGATGAAAGCAGGAGCACCTTGTTTGCACTATTACACGATGGGAAATGCAGAAAATACGATCCGTATTGCAAAGGAGCTTTTCTAGTGTGGTTTTTTTACTTGAATATTATTTGAGTTTAAAAATATCAATGCACAAAATACATTTCAAAATTTCGGATTAATTTTTCCCGATTATTTCAAAATTCTGAGTCAGCCTCCCTCCATCTTCGTCGACCAAACTTAGTACATGTTTTCCCACCGATGGATTCAAAGCCATCTGATGAATATTTTTTGTTTGTCCAATATACTCTTCATCCAAATGCCAGTAGATAATCGCTGAAGAATTTCGGTGTGCTACCTCGAAAATTGTCTTTCCCGGATTTCCATCTATTTCAATCGGCACATAAATCTTTGTTGCAAGTTTTGGATAAATAAGTTCCATGGCATCATCGGCGGTATTCGTCTCAGCACAATCCTGCCGGTACTTCGGAAGTGGTCTGTAATTGTGATTCTTATCCTTATAATACCATTCCATTGCCGGTGGAAGTACGAACCATGATTGATGAATCATATTTGAAGTTGATTCGCATTCACTGTTAACTCTCCATCTTCCCGTTGGATCAAGATGAACAAGTTGATGATAAGGACATGCTCCGGTTTTCAAACCTTGTTTAGGAACCCACATCGAATCCTTTTCTGTGCAAATGTCGAGTGCCCTGTAACCACTTTCCCTGCATACAACTATATGCTCCATATCGTCGTAAGGAATTTGAAACCAGTCCGAAGAGGGCAATAATGAAAGTATATCAAACATTACAGGGGCTGCAGCAGAAATTCCTGTTAAGCCCGGACGACCTTCTCCATCGGCATTACCTACCCATACTGCGATAGCATACTTTGGAGTACAACCTATTGACCAGGCATCACGATATCCATAACTCGTCCCTGTCTTCCAGGCTATCTTTTGAGAAATATTAAACTGCTTCCATAAAGCTTCCTCCCCCGGTCGCATAAGATCTTCCATCGCTTCGAATGCTGACCAAACAGAGCCGGCACTCACAAAATATTCTTCATCCAGTTTTAAAATATCCTTCCTTGCCTGTTTTCCAAGAGTATCGGTTATAGAATACACAGGCATATGCCAATCAGATGGATCATATCGACTGCTATTCTCCGAGTAATGAATTAGCATTCTTGCCATACTAGAATATATACCGGCTAATTCCCATACGGAAGCTTCACCTCCTCCGAGTATTAATGACAAGCCATAATGTCCGGCCGGTCTATTAATGGTTGTCATACCCATCCTTTGCAACATTAGATGAAATCGTTCTACCCCATATGACCTGAGCATGCGGATTGCAGGAACATTCAATGATCTGGAAAGAGCTTTCCTTGCGGAAACTGCTCCGTCATATTCCAAGTTAAAATTTTTGGGTGAATAGCCTGCGATCTGAGTTGGAATATCTGCAACCAAACTGGTAGGAAGAATCAAGCCGTCTCCAAGCAATGCTGTATATAATAAAGGCTTGAGTGTGCTGCCCGGACTTCGCGGCGCGACAATTATATCAACATCATTATTATTCTCATTACTCAAACCTTTATAAGTATTCCCAACATAAGCAAGAACATTTCCGGTTTCTACATCCAGCACTAATGCAGCGGCATTGTTAATTCCATTTGCTGTCCAGGTCTCGCTATGTCTCTGAATAATATCAAGAACTTGTTTTTGTAGAGTAAGATTTATTGTTGTTTTGAATTTTGACTCATCAAATTTTTGTTTCCCGAATTTTTCAAAATAAATTCTATTCACTAGATGCGGTGCATAATTTGGTAGCGCAAGAGGTTTAGCGGGCAATGGCTCCAACTTTGCCATTTGACAGGTTTCAGCATCAATAATACCCTGACCTTTCATTTTATCCAATAACATGTCCCGTTTTGAAAGAAGAGTGTTTCTGTTTCTTCCCGGATGAACCAATGAAGGGCTATTAGGCAAAACAGCTAAGGCAGCGGCTTCGCCCCAGGAAAGATTCTCTGCATTTTTTCCATAATACCTCCATGCTGCAGCATCCAGACCAACAACATTTCCGCCAAACGGAGCGTGCCCGGCATAAATGGAAAAGATCTCATCCTTTGAATAACTCAACTCCAAATAAAAGGAAAGAAAAATCTCTATGCACTTTTGCAAAACAGTTCTGCTTTCTTGTCTTGAAAGCCTTACAACTTGCATGGTGATTGTGCTGCCTCCACTAACGATTCTACCTGAACGAATATTCTGACGAACAGCCCTGCCAAGGGCAAATAGGTCAACACCATAGTGAGAATAAAAACGTTTGTCCTCAAAACAAATGGAGGCTTTTTTGAATTTATCAGATACCTCTGAGTTAAAGGGGAATCGCCATTGGCCATCATTTGCTATTTTGGCCCCAATTAATTTCCCGTTTACATCTTCAACAACGAGACTAACCGGGTTGTTGAACAATGGTCTCGGCAAAAATATTCTTGAAAAAATATAAAAGGTAAGCGGTACAATGAGCACCAAACTTATCTTCCACTTATGCTTTTTACAAAATGAAATTATCTTATTCATTTTAATATTTCCACCCAGTTTCCCGGCACCCTTGAATTAATACTGGCGTCATACATTGCCTCACTATATGTAGAAGGCATAAAATATTTACCAACATAACTCGCATTCAGGAATACATAATAAGTATACTTCTGATTTTTCCTTAAGTCATAATATGTATAAACACGATCATCACGAATGTCCTGATAAACAAAAGGTGATGATTTCCACTTATTGTCTGAACCAAACAAACGAGTATTATGAATTTCCCATCCGGAAGGAAATATTTGTGACAGAGCCATTTGTTCATAATCACCTTTTATTCCCGGATTAAAAACTGTGACTTCGGCCAGAAAATCAGTTCCCTGACGAAGACGTGTGACATCAATTGCTGTTCCATCCATTGCCTTATAAACCACTTCGACTTTCAGGTTATTATCAGTGGCAGGAAGACTCGTGCCGCTTTCCGGCTGGCCTGATAAAAGAATTCTTGCAAAAATAATTCCGGTACTTTTATTTTCCAGTTCAACTAATCCACCATCCAATTTATTCACAGGCAAATTAATTTGTGAAAACGGCGACAAGGTATTTACTTCCTGACTCTTGCCTTCAATTTTACATGAGTAAATTAATTTTTGAGAAATGCCGCTTGTGTTAATAAACTTGGCTATGGCAATCAGACAGTATGCACTGGTTTGTGTACTCAGCCATTCCGGACTGCTTAACCTTTGAGCAATTTCTTTCATCAATGGGGCGGCTTTTGTTTTTTCTCCCATCAAAGAAAGTGATTCAAGAATCATTGCTTTATCTCTCAAATCCGAACCGTATGTAGTTCCCATTTCTCGATAAGGTTGCACTACAGTTCCTATTTGAGCCGTTATACTTTTTGCGATATCACTTTGGCCTGCCAACTGATATGCAGCAGCAAGGCACCATTTAGCTTCAACGGATATTGCACCCAACTCCTTCAAGCGATTCATTGCTCCAAATTCCGGGGCTTTTGCCAAAGCAAGTGTATACAAGCGATAGGCTTGTATTAGAGCGCTCCGAGCATACCTGTCAGTAGTCCAGGAAATCGCCTTCTGTTTCTGAAACCGCTTCCACTGATCAAGGTATGCAGGAGGAAGATTATAACCTAAAGCTTGTGCTTCAAGCATAAAATGCCCTGCATAATTACTGCCCCATTCATCCCCATTTTTATATCCTGGCCAATATGACAAACCTCCATCAGTAGTTTGAAACGTAGAGAGCCGCAAAATTCCGGCTTTGATATTAGTTTCTATTTCTGTCTTTCTGCTGGCAGACAAATCCATAAATCTACTGAGAAACAATTGCGGAAAGACAGATGAGGTAGTTTGCTCAACACAACCGTGAGGGTATTGAACCAGATACTGCAACCGGCTTTCGAGATTAAGAGGAGGAAATGATGAAACTTCAACAAAGGCTTTATTTGTGTTCTTCATTCCAATAGGTTTATAAAACATTGAAACCCTCTTTCCTGACTCAATGATAGTATCCTTTACTTCTGTTATATATGGATTAGGATTTCTTACATCTATTTCAATATCAAACTCTGCTTTTTCTGATCCACTCGTTGCAATTACTTTCACTTTTCCAATGCCCAGAGCTGATTTTACTTTCAGGCGAAAGTCAATAGTCTTGTCGCCAATTTCAGAAAACTCAATGTTCTGAGTCTTTTCACCTTCAAAAGAAAAGAATTGATTTGGTTGAACTTGTACTAAAACATTTTTGATATTCTTCTCCATCGCGAAAACGTTCACTGGAAGAGAAACTGATTCGCCGGGACCAACAACACGTGGAAGCGTCGCCAAAATCATAAGTGGCTTGCGCACTGCAACAGTTTTTTCTGCCTGACCATAAGCTCCTTCATGACTGGCAACCACCATGGCTCTTACCGATCCAACATATTGCGGCATGGTAAACTCATGTACTTTTTTCTCTCCTTTCGATAAATGAAAAGGTCCAAGGAAAATCACCACTGGCTTAAAACGTTTTGCCTTATTGTCATTATCTGGCTTTTTGTAATCATCCCCGCCAATGCTCAGAATGCGTTCCAGCTTGGCATTCCAGGCACCTATGACGTTATCATATAAATCCCATGTTTTAACTCCCAATGCCTCCCTCGCATAAAAATGATTCCATGGATCAGGTGTTTTAAAACGAGTAAGATCCAGGAGTCCTTCATCCACAATTGCAACTGTGTAGGACATTTCGTTTCCTATTTTTTCAGAAACTGTTATTGTTGATTTTGTTTCCGGACGGAGTACGTCTTTCATACTTATCTGAGGAAATAATTTTGTAGCCGGATCCTCAATCAAAATTGGGATTACACCATACATCCGGATAGGCAAATCATTTAAAGTTTGAGAATGGGGCTGGAGCAATGCCACATATACATAAACATTTGGAGACATCTCCTTTGAAGCCTTAAAAGAAAATTCAGTTTTGCTTTCTTTAATATCAATCCAATGCGTTTCAATGACTCTTGACCCTGATTCAATACTTACTAAAGCTCTTCCTTGATTTCCAGTCGGGATGTTGAGAATTACATTTTCACCAACCTTATAATTGCTTTTATCAGATGTGAAACTGAGACTTGTTACACCATCCGGTTGTGCCCTTTCCCGATTAGCATAGCGACTGTTCCAATCGACATAAAATGATTTGCCGGTGCTGTGTCCGCCTTTGCTGTCAATCACCCTAATCATGAACCGGCCCCAATCGGGATAATTAACCCGTAAAATATATTGACCTGACCCATTGTTCAGCACAAGGTTTTCCCTTTTTATCAATTTGCTGTATTGCGAAGTATTATAGTTTGTAAGATCCTCTTCTGAGCGATCCCACCACCAACGCCACTCAATACTGTAGATTTCAATTTCAATAGAACTCTCTCCATTCACCAAATTTCCCTTTTGATCAACAGCAACAATTTTCACTATGTGATTTGTATCACTTAGCAGTGTTTCACTTCCCTCTTCTTTCTCGGGAAGTTTAATTCCAACAAAGGTTGAATAAGGATAGTAAGGAATAGAAACCTTATCGATGCTGGATTCACCACCCGGCTCAAATACCCGCGTAAGAAAGACAGCATTTAAAACTCCCGGAGCATTATGTGCTTCAATTTTAGGATTAAGTTTGGCGGTTCCATTTTCGTCGAGCAGTCCGTCAAAAATCATTTCAGATTCAGATTCGACTCTTCTTGATGGATCATCAAAAATGAAGGAAGGATATTTATTGAATTCGGTTTTCCCGCCAAATAAAGTAAGATCAATTTTCGTTTTTAAACTTTTTGCAATTGCTCCATGTAACCAATTAACTTTTAAGGTACCGGCCACAGCTTTATCTTTATAAATACCATCGCCGAAATCAAGGTTTATTTTCAATCGATTCGGCATAATGGTTTCAATCCGAACAGTCTTTTGAAATGTCGCCCCTCCGACCTTTACTTTTACATTCCAATTTCCGGTTGGAGCTTCTGTAGAAGTTAGGGTTTGAAAAGAGTAGATGCCATCACTCGATTCTGCTTTGATATTTTTTGCCGCCAGCTGCCCTAGAGGATTAAACAATTCAAATGATACAGGGTGATGAAGCGGAATCATTTTTTGTTTATCCTCCAGAATAAACATTAGGTGGAGTGTATCACCCGGTCGCCATACCCCACGCTCTCCGTAAATAAATCCTTTTATCCCGGCCTGAACTACTTCCCCTGAAACATCGAACTTACTTAAAGACAAAGACGTCCCATCATCCAATCGCAAGTACCCCTTCTGAACTCCATCATTAGCAACAAACAAATATGGAGTACCTTCAATTTTTATTTCAGCAATCCCTTCGTTGTTCGTTTTTGTTTTGGCAAGTAATTGCTGCTGATAGTCATAAATTTCTACGGTGGCACGTGAAACAGGATTTGTTGTTTTCAAATCATTTACGACAACAAGCAGTTTGCCATCTGCCCCACGCTTTGCGATCAAACCCAAATTTGAACTAAGAATATTTTGCGTCACCCATCGTTGGCTTGAAAAATAGGAAACGTGGCAAGGATTGTCTTTCTGAGACCAACGATAGCCTTTTGGGTAATAATATGAACTATAATCATCCGGCTCTGCATAATCATCACCGTTGCTTAAGTCTGAATAATTTTCATCCTCATAATAGCCCTCATCATAATCACCCTCATCATCCTCATTCGTTGCTAGCGGCACAACAGAAGAGCAATTGAAAAGAGAATAGTCTTTTCTAAAAGTGATACGAATTTGGTAGATGGCTCCCGGTTCCGCTTTCAGAATATCGGTAAGATCCAATGAAAAACGATTCCAACGATGCAGATCCAATAGCTTGTCAGCATCCAGATTTACGGTTTTCTTTGCTACTACCTTTCCTACACGCCTGAGTTCATTTCCTCCATCCAAGGTATTTACTTGCAGGAACTGTTGGATATTTGCTTCAAAAATTCTAAGCACGTTAACATCGACTGCCTTCAGGTTAACCGCTTCAAAAGGAATTGTGAACTTATCACTTGTTGGAAGCACAACGCCTTTACTAAGAATCTTGACTGCAGGATTAAGTTCTTCAAAGGTTATAACGAAGTCAACTGCCTCTTTAAGCTGATACTTTAAAACATTTTGAACGCCTTTCTCGATCGCGACTTCATACCTGCCTGTCAAGCGTTGGGGTGAATAAACTCTTATCTCATTATCAATAATCGAAAAGCGAAGATTAGAAGTATTACTGACCCTAATTAACCCATCCAGATTTTGATTCTCAAGGAGAGGGTCTGAAAACTGTATTAGGAGATATTGTTCAGGATCATAAAACACTTTTTTATCGACAACAATAAAATCGCCAAGTGCAGGTATACTTACTTCTTTAGTTCCTTTATAATCGACATTAATTGACTTCCCGTTCCACTCCAAAATAACTGAAGAGGCCAGATCTCCTCTGGCTACACTATCAATGGTGAAAAGAAATCTGTTTCTGCCGGCATCCATCTCCCATCTAATTGGAAGAAGCTTTTCACCCTGCTTTGCATTCAATATTTTCTCAATGGATTCAACAGACTCCACATCAGCAGTCAAAACAGAACCGAATATTCTTTGCCATTGAAGGGTGGTTTTATCGAAGGCCTTTAAACCATCAACCTGCACTTCAAATGACTGTATGATAACCTGAAAATCGAAATGGAATTCTTTTAGGTCATCGGGTACCGGCATAATTTTCCCTAAAGAAAATTGAGCCTTGTAAAGCACTCCGGATTCCAAATTGTGCTCAGGGATAAATTCAACACTATAGTTGTTTATCCAGCGGGTTGTACCCTTGATCGTCGGTGAAAACTCAAACAAATTTGTCGATCCAAGACTATCAATCAACCCTTGAGGTACCTCATGCGCAAGACGAACCCGAATACTGCTTTCTTTAGAAATATTTCCGGAAGTATATGCAGAAATATATAAAGAAAAAGCAGGGTTAAACGGAGTTGCTTTCTGCTTCTTATTGAAAACAAAATAAGCTGCCGCCAGAATGGAAACAGCTATTGCTGAAGCAAGGATAATTTTGCCTTTTTTCATAAACTATAAATTGAATGTATTTTTAGGGAGGAGATTCGGCTGATTATTAGAAAATCAAAGTAAAACTAATTCTTATTCAATGCAAAATTTCAAGCAATTGAAATGTATTACACTCAATGTCAATCAAAATTTCAGTCGAAAAATTAAAATCAAGGCCTAAATTCCAGGATTCTGGAAACGTATTTGCCTATCACATCAAATTCAATATTAACTATATTTCCTTCTTGAAGATCTGCAAAATTAGTATGTTCCCGAGTGTAAGGGATTATAGCAACAGAGAAGGTGTTTCTACCGGAATCAACCACGGTCAAAGAAACGCCGTTAACACAGATAGAACCTTTTTCAACTGTTATATGTTCTGATGCCAATGGATACTCAAATGAATAGATCCAACTCCCATCCTGTTCTTCAACTGAAAGAAGCAAAGCAGTTGTATCCACATGCCCTTGCACCATATGGCCATCAAGGCGATCTCCAAGTCTCATACACCTTTCCAGGTTTAATCTACTGCCAACTTTCTGAACTCCGAGATTAGTTCGCTTAAGTGTCTCATCAATTGCTACTACATCATACACATCACCTGAAACATTTACCACTGTAAGGCAAATACCATTGTGTGCAACACTTTGATCAATTTTCAAATCAGAAGTGAATGGTGCAGAAATAGACAAGCGAAGATTTGAACCTTCTTTCTTAATGTCGGTAATTTTTCCTACAGCCTCAACTATACCTGTAAACATAGATTATTCTTGAATGGGTAAGCTCTAAAAAAAAAATGAAAGTAACAAAGTACAGTTTTTCGAAAGCTCATCGGATCAGATGAACATAACCTTTTAACTCAACAGGCTCGACTCCTTCTACCCTATAGAAATTTACTGTACAGGTATAGTAATAAACTCCTTCCGCGCAATCTTTACCGCTCTTTTGTTCTTTACCGTCCCAGTTGATATCTCTGTCTGTACTTTCAAAAACAAGTGTACCCCAACGGTTATAAATTTTTATGAGAATATCTTTCACATTCTTATAAGGAGGACAATTAGTCTCTTGTATTTGCTGGGAGGTGGTTTCATCACATGGATGAAAGAAGTCATTTCGCTTGTCGCCGTTCGGAGTAAAAACACTGGGCAAAACATACTGACGACATGTATCAACACAAACTTCCAATGGACTTATCGTTTCATTTCCGACAGAATCAATGGCAAGTACCTTATAACAACCGGCAAGTGATTTTAAATTGGCATGAATATAGGTCGTATCGAAAGGACTTAGGACTGAATCAATCAGTTCAAAACCGCTGATCAGCGATGGAGCATAATAAATATAATACTTCAACACATCATCGGCGCAGGTATTATTAGGATTGGTCCATGTTAATTTATTAAGGTCATCAAGACAAAATGATTCAACCGTCAGACCAGGAGCACAAGGATGAACATTATCTACAGGAATACTACATTCTCTCTGTGATCTGTTCACGATAGGATCCACAAAACCGGGGAACGTGTATTCCCCAATGCTTCGGATATAGTAACAATATGTATTCCCATTCACCAGACCTGTATCTGTGAATGTCTTTAGTGTAGTTGAACCAATAGAATCATAAACAAGGGTAACACCATTCAATTTGAATATGTCATATGAGTAATTCGCCCATGGAACATGTTCTTCCCAGGAAAGATTCAGTTTATTATCGGTAGGGGAAATTAAAAGATAGACTGAAGAGGCTGTCGTGCTATTCCCCTTCAAGGTCAGAATTCCATTGTCTGTATAATACAACTGTACACGATAGGACCAAGAATTATTTTTTGTGTCAATGAGAGTATCAATGAAGGTAGTATCATTTAGGTTATTAAAAGTTGCGACTTGAACCAAGGATGCACCAAAAAATCCGGTTGAACGAAATAAGCGGTACTGATATGGCGGAGGGCTTTGGATAGTATCAAGTTCTGTTGGCTTACTCCAGGCAACATACATAGACCCGGCAGTCGGACTGGTAACTTGCACGTCGACATTCGTCATTACCGGTAAATCCTTTTTCAAAGAAGCACACACCTGCGGAGTGGCGCAGCTTTCAGAACTGTCACGGTAGACTGCTGTAACAATATAACAGTATTCCACTCCAATCGCCAAACCAATACCGTGATCATTATCTAAGTAGTTTGTAAGTGGAGTATGATCCAACAAAGTGTATCCTGAGTAAGCAGGGGCACCATTATCACACGGACAAGGAATTGTTCCCGGATAAGCTCCGGAACGACGGTAAACTTTATAATACAAAAGTCCCGGGCATGGAGGAGGATCCCAGGTGAGTTGAATTGCATTCCCATTAGGAACGGCAACCGGATTTTGCGGGGCCGGCCCAATCACACGTATAAATACACCGGCAAGGCTTACGAGTGTGATGGAATCAGGAGGCAAAACATCCTCCGCTTTGAACTGAGCGTAATAAGGTTGACTTCGAATATGACTACAGTTAGTTTGCCAGTAAAATTGTGACGTTACAGTATCATTACTTGTTGTGAGTGGAATGAGGACAGCAGAATCCGGAACGGTAAAAGGTCCTCCGCTGCCTGAAAGCCGGACTCCATTTCCATCCGGATCTATGGCAGTGACAATGAATTCAAGTGTATCTCCGGCAACCACGCAGGTATCGGCCAGTGGCTGAATGACCGGGGGAAAGTTGTTGCAGTTACCAATGATAATCTGCATATCACGTGTAACATATCCGATCGGCGAACCATTTCTCCATTCTGTAATTCTGAAAGCAACATTGTACTCCCATGGCGCAAAACCAGATACCGTGATTGGAGCGTCCCAAACCAAATCCCCGGTTATCGCATTTATCGAAAAAGAATTTGAAGTGGCGGGAAAACTATAACCCGGAATCGGATCTCCATTCAACCCCCTGCATACAGTCAACGCATAAGAAAGTGAATCACCATCCGGATCGTAGGCATTTGCATTGTGGATAAAAGTTCGTCCGACACAACCCCGGTCAATTGGAGGATAAGTAAGCACCGGTGAACTATTCACACCTATGTATTGATTAATATTCAATTCAGTACTGACATAAAAAGGCACCTCTACTGAGCCGGGTATATTAACAACACCTGAGTTTCTATTGGGATCTTCAAAATGAATTAAAAAATTTCCATTTCCGTTGTAAGTATGGTAATTAATATAAGTGTTTCGGCTGATGTCGTTTCCTAAATCCTCCTTTAATATTCGGTGAAACACCACCGGAGGCGAACCATCTCCCCAATAAACAGAGTCCAATGAAGGCCGATCTGCCGCAGAGCTACTGGTCTTGGTATAGGTAATGATTGTAACTTCATAAGTCCATGAAGGTGGAGGGCCTATGTACCGGTAGGTTATCTCGCCGGCACGGTTATGTGTTGCCGAAACTTCATTTGAAAACAATGCCAGAATAAAGAGTAAGCAAAATGCAAACCTTGATCCCGAACGAAATGTTTCCGGAATTAGGGAGGCCATGCAAAATATTGACTTTCTAATTTTCACGTATAAGGTTTATCAATAAAAATAGTTGATTCAAAAATCCCGATTTTAGAAAGCTTCAACTTCATATTTTAATAGGCAATGACCTGTTGTTCCATTATCTCCGGAAGGTTTCTGTATTCATATTGCTGAGTTCTCAATTGAGGCTCAAAACCGGCTTGTTTAATTGCGTCCTGAATACCCTGAGAAGTAAATCGATGAGGTGCTCCGGCAGCAGATACAACATTTTCTTCAATCATGATTGAACCGAAATCATTTGCTCCTGCGTGCAGACATAATTGTGCAATCTCTTTTCCAACGGTCAACCAACTTGCCTGTATGTTTTGAATATTAGGAAGCATGATTCGACTAATAGCGATAGTACGAATATATTCTTCACCGTGTACTTCGTTTCTAATGCCCTTTATTCTTCTTAACAATGTGCCTTCATCCTGGAAGGGCCATGGTATAAAGGCAAGAAATCCTTTAGCATCTGCGGGCTTCTCAGTCTGAACTTCCCGTAACCATATCAAATGCTGGAATCTTTCCTCCAGAGTTTCTACATGACCAAACATCATTGTAGCTGATGTTGTTATTCTTAATTGATGTGCTGCTCTCATCACATCAAGCCATTCTCTTCCTGAGCACTTGCCTTTAGAAATTAAGCGGCGAACACGGTCCGACAAAATTTCAGCGCCGGCACCGGGCAGAGAATCGAGTCCTGCCTCATGCAATGCTTTCAAAACTTCAGTATGAGTTGAGCCTTCCAGTTTTGTTATATGTGCAATTTCAGGCGGCCCAAGAGAATGCAACTTTAAAGTTGGATAAAGTTTTTTCAACTCACGGAATAAATCAACATAAAACTTCAAGCCCAATTCGGGATGATGGCCACCCTGAAGGAGCAACTGCTCACCACCCAAACGAAATGTTTCTTCAATCTTTTCTTTGTATTGATCTATGCTGGTGATGTAAGACTCTTCGTGTCCGGGAATTCTATAAAAGTTGCAGAACTTACAATTGGCAATACAAACATTGGTGGTATTTACATTCCTGTCTATGATCCAGGTAACTTTATTATCAGGATGAAATCTATGGCGTAACCTGTTAGCTACATCCATCAACTCTGTAGTTGGTACTTTTTCGAAAAGAGTTTGTCCTTCTTCAGCACTTAAAAATTCAAGATTTAATGCTTTTTTAAGGAGGGAGTCTGTACCAATCATTTCTACTGCTTAAATTTCAAATCATTAACTAATTACTGGGAAGAATTGTTCATTCCCGGGCTGGAAAAAAAGCTGTACTTTCCGCAATCAAAAATACAATATAAAATGCAGACTACAATTCATAGCAGCAAGAGCTATTTAAGCTCAGATTCCCTTATTTTACTTCTGGCTGACACTAAGGGCATTCCATCGAAGCTGTTCTCCAAAGAGGAGACGGAATTCATTAAAAGGGAAGTTAAGGCAAATCACAAAACTGTGATCATCAACCAGTACCGTCGAACGGTATTCTTGTTTTTTCCTGATTTTTCTAAGAAAGAAAGTATACTTCTGGAAAAATGCCGTCAGGGCGCTGAAGGATTCCTTGCGCAAATCAACAAGTTAAAATTGAAGCGAATAATATTAGTCGATGCAGCCGGACGATCAGATCTTGCTTTGGCAATGGCAGAAGGATTAGCCCTTGGAAATTACCAGTTTTTAAAATACCGTAAAAATAAAAAGAGTCTTGAGAATTCATTGAAGGAAGTGGCCATTAAAAGCTCAGGATTAAAGGCTGACAAAGTAAGTGACCTGCAAAATCTTATAGATGCAGTGGTTCGAGCAAGAAATTTAGTCAATGAACCTCAGTCATTTCTTAATGCTACCCAACTTGCATCAGAGTTTGTGAAGATGGGTAAGGAAGCAAAGTTTAAAGTTGAAGTTTTTAGAAAACAAAAAATTAAGTCATTGAAAATGGGTGGCATCATGGCTGTCAACAAAGGCAGCATTGAACCGCCAACATTTACCGTGATGACTTACAAACCCCGAAATGCGAAAAACAAAAAACCATATATATTGGTTGGCAAGGGCGTTGTTTATGATACAGGTGGATTGAGCCTGAAACCAACAGCGAACTCCATGGATTTTATGAAGAGTGATATGGCCGGTTCCGCGGTTGTCTCTTCAACTATGTTTGCGATTGCCAAAATGAAACTTCCGGTTTATGTCATAGCACTTGTTCCTGCAACTGATAATCGTCCGGGCGGAGACGCATATACTCCCGGTGATGTTATTACCATGATGAGCGGGCAAACGGTAGAGGTATTAAACACCGACGCTGAAGGAAGATTGATCTTGGCGGATGCTTTGCATTATGCAAAAAAGTTCAAGCCGGAATTGGTTATGGACTTTGCAACGCTTACCGGAGCGGCAGCAGCGGCGATCGGATCTTATGGAATTGTTTGTATGGGCACTGCAGATGAGAAGACAAAGTCAAAATTAAAAGATGCAGGAGAAAATCGTTATGAACGTTTGGCTGAATTTCCTCTATGGGACGAATATGATGATTTGATCAGAAGCGATATCGCCGACATGAAAAATATAGGTGGCCCATACGCCGGAGCCATCACTGCGGGAAAATTTTTACAACGATATATTGACTATCCCTGGATGCACTTTGATATAGCAGGACCATCTTTTATTAATTCTCCTAGCAGTTATAGGGGTAAAAACGGGACAGGATATGGAGTACGTCTGATGGTAGAATTTTTCTCAAATCTATAATTGCAAGATTTTATGCCTGAATAAGGTCGATTTCATGGACAAAAGACAAAAAGACAAGACAAATACAATAGATTCCTAATTCTCTTACCTTTGTATTCAGATAGAAAATGCTATGAGTCACCCGGAACAAGAAGGACGTATTAAAGTAGGCATTACCTGTGGTGATGTAAATGGAGTTGGACTGGAAGTTGTGATGAAAGCATTGCTTGATAATCGTATTCATCAAATCTGTACCCCGGTTATTTATGCAAGCAACAAACTCGTTTCCTTTCAACGAAAACATCTTAATTTAAATGATTTTCAATACCAGACTGTGCACAGTAGCAATGAGATCATTTTAAGAAAGACGAATGTGATTAATTGTTGGGACGAAGAAGTAAATGTTGAGTGGGGCAAGGCAACAGAAGCATCAGGAAAATATGCATTCCTTTCTTTGGAAGCTGCAGTCGCCGACCTAAAGGCCGGCCATATAAACGTGCTTGTAACTGCGCCAATCAATAAGCACACAATTCAAAATAAAGACTTCACTTTTCAAGGTCATACAGAATATTTAGCAGACCGTTTTGATACAAAGGATCCTTTAATGTTCCTTGTCAGCGAAACACTTAGAGTAGCTGTTAATTCCGGACACATTCCGGTTAAAGAAGTTGCTTCTGTCTTATCAATTGAAAAGATCGTGAAGAAGATTAAGAGCATCGAACATTCTCTCAAGCGCGATTTTGGCCAACGTAAACCGAGAATAGCAGTCCTCGGACTAAACCCTCATGCCGGCGATGAAGGATTAATTGGATTGGAAGAAAAGGAATTTATTCTTCCGGCAATAAAAAAATGTTTTGACGAAGGCACATTCGTTTACGGCCCTTATTCAGCCGATGGATTTTTTGGATCAGGTGCTTTTAAAAAATTCGATGCAATTCTCGCCATGTACCATGATCAGGGGCTCATCCCTTTTAAGACTCTTAGTTTTTCATCAGGAGTAAATTTTACAGCTGGCTTACCAATTGTAAGAACATCCCCGGATCACGGAACTGCTTATGATATTGCAGGAAAAGGAATGGCGATGGAGGATTCCTTGCGGGATGCAATTTACACTGCTATTGACATTCTTAGAAAACGCGAGGAGTATGATGAAATTACGTCTAATCCATTGGCGTTTTCCAAACAAACCAAAGACCACTAAGGTGAGTTTGAGTGTGGGGTTTGAGTGTGGGGTTTGAGTGTGGGGTTTGAGTGTGGGGTTTGAGTGTGGGGTTTGAGTGTGGGGTTTGAGTGTGGGGTTTGAGTGTCAAACCCTGTAAGTCCGAATTTAATTGAAGCAGATTTTAATTCTTTTTTCTTCTTTACCAGTCTTCAGGTTCAGAATGTAAAATCCTCGCGGTAAACTTTTTCTTTGAACTACTATGATGTTCTCATTTGAGAAGATTTCGTTGCGAACCAGGCGGCCTGTTAGGTCATAAAGATAAATCGACTCAATAGCTGATTCTGATTCGATTTTTAAATACTGATCTGCCGGATTAGGGTAAACTTTTATGGAAACATCATTACTAGCAAAAGAAGATAAGCCGGTGGAAATAAATGTATTTGGCAGAGGATTTGGATCACGCGGTGTGCATGCAAGGTAATTGAACAGGAAATTGCTTACGAATCGAACGGTTGTATCCATGTAGGCGGCACTGCCCAGGTATGGGACGTGACCACTGCCAAAATAAGTGTACATTTCATTGTATACTCCGATGGAATTGGCGTATTCATTCGCTGCAAAACTGCCATCAACTTCCATAATTGGAAAAAGTCCAAGTAAATAAATAGTATCAGAAGAATAAGGCACAGTCTGATCGTTGGTGCCATGCATACTCGCAAAAGGAATATCTCCGGGAACAATATATTCCTTAAATCCCAATGCTCCACAAAGATTGATAACGGCATTCACGTCTGATGAATAGCCCGGATTTCCACTCCCACCTTCAATATTGCCTAATGCAACCGTATCAATAACCGCAGGCAATTCGGAAACTTCATTCAGGTAGGCAAGATGCAATGCGGTGAATGCACCTGCAGAACTTCCTCCCCCAAAAATAATTTCAGGATCAATTTTGTAGACATTTGAGGTGGCTGCATCTTTTCTAAAATACCTTATGGCAGCTTTCATATCCTGGACAGCACGATAGACTGCTTTGGTAGCATTGGCTTCAGCAATTGGCACAGGAATCCCCAATCTGTAACTAATCGACGCGCAAACATATCCGCGCTTAGCAAATGCAATTGATAAATCTGTGATATCCTGATCATTCTTTGTTCCACCAATGAAACTTCCTCCATGTACCCAGATTATCAATGGACGAACTAATGCTGTATCTCCGCTTGGCTGATAGATGTCCATGATTAAATTCTCATTTGCATTACTTGAATTAATATTCGAGCCATAGAGAACATTCGAAGTGATGTCCACTGATGAAAACACTTCCTGATCGTAACGAGTCGAATTACAGTCTATAAAGGTTTGGCCAAAGTTTCGTTCAGGACAAAAAATAAGCATCACGGCTACAAGCGACAGAAGATAATTAGTTTTATTCATTGGGTTCTATTTCTTAAAATTGATAATTGAAGCTTGAAGGTATGATTTATTCCTGAGGGGAGATTTTATTTATCTTTTATTTCCCATCAAAAAAAAAGCCGGCAGGGAGTTCCTGCCGGCTTGATTAAATATTCCCGAAAATTAATTTCTAATGTTAACCTTTTCAGTAACAACACCTGCGTCGAATCCTATTTTTAAAATGTAGGAACCTGACTTGAGCGAACTAACATCCACTCTGATTTTCTGATCCAGTAAATCATCGATTCTTGTTACAAGACGTCCAGAAATATCATACAAACTAATATACCGAACAATTGAATTAGTCTTGCTTGCATCAAGATTTATAAAGCCGGATGCAGGATTCGGATAAACTGATAAGGCACTTTTTACAAGATCCAGACTGTTAATTCCGGTTACCAAATTTAAGGCAGCCGCAATTCGCGGGTTTGCATAATTCATGATCGTATCAATATAAGCAATGGCTTTGTTTCTGCTCATATCAGGATTGGTAGCGAGGGAAGATGCCCAAATAGTATCTACGCGTCCTTGTGTAAATCCCAGCCCAATCATGCAAGTCTGATAAACAGTTGTAGAATCATACCATTCCCATGGACCGGCCTGTCCGGTTGCAGGTCCCGGAGGGTCAGACAACTCGAAAGGGAACAGTCCATCATATCCATCATTGATTTGATTGGCTCGTACAGTGTATGGATCTGTCCAGTTATTATTTTGAAATGCTGCATTGTTGTTAAGGCTATCAGCAATTCGGATTACACGCCAGCTTCCACTTACATCAACTACAAAATCACCGGTGGTTGGAACAATTACCGATCCATCTTTGTAAGGTGCAAAAGGATCATTTATAGTATGGAATGCTACAAAAGGAACATTGGGTCTGCTTTGCAGCCAAGAACTGTCTCCCAGTGCGCCACCCATATTAAGTACAAAGGCGATATCATTATTAACACCTAAGGAATTGCTATCTAAATTGTAGCCGGTTGTTCCGCCATGACCATCATAATCTCCCCAGATTGCCTGGTTGATATACGATTGACCTGCAGTAAAACCATATGTCGGGTTAGTTGTGGCGGCAAGAAATTTATCTAGACTAATTTGAGCGGGATCATAAAGACAAGCATAAGCCATTGCAACGTATCCACCTGAACCGTAACCGGCAAGAATGAACTTCGACTCATCAATTCCATAATCATTAGTTCCGTTTGCATTATCACGGAAATAACGAACGCAAGCTTTAGCATCCTGCATTGCACGATAAACTGACTGCAACAAACTGCCTGTACGAATATCCTGACCGCTTGGTCCGACAGCTTGCGGATTCCAGCCTAAGCGATAATCCATTGCGATGGCAGTGTATCCTCGGCGAGCAAACTGACGACATGTTTCAGTGACATTGCTATCTGTTTTAATTCCGGTTGCCTGACCATTATAAAAAATCGGCAGGAAACTACCTGTGTGAATGACAATCACAGTTGGTCGTGCTGCCATTGTATCACCTACAGGTTGGTAAACATCAGCCTTCAGATCTACGGTAACAGGCGAGCCCGTCAGGAATTGAATATTTCGGCCGTAGATAATATTCGGAGTAACAGTTACGGAAGTGAAAATTTCACTGACGAAACGTTGAGCAAACAAATTTCCACTGGCGCAGAGAAGGCTCGAGCAAATTAAGATGGGTAGTAATAGTTTTTTCATCGGGTTTTTATTTGCAACAAACTTAACAGAAAATTGCGATAATTCAAATACGAAAAATGATTGAACACTAACAATTTAAACCCTAATGCGGCAAAAATTCTACTTTGTCAACTCGACTCTGATCGTGACATAAGCCATACGCCCCACACTTGGGCCACCATACACGGTAAACTTCTTATTATCTAAAAGATTTGAGCTTCCAACTTTCAAAGTTGTCTTAATCTTAGGAATACGATAGGAAATCTGAGCATCAACCAAGTCGTATGTAGGCACAAAACCTGTAAATTGTGGCGAACCTTCATAATTGAAGCCTTGAATCCACTTGTAATTTACCATGAACCCAACATTTCGGATCCTTAATTTGTTGAAGAGGTAAAGGTCAATATCCCTGCCGCTGACACCGAGATTAAATTTGTTTTCCGGAGAATTAAATGCAGGAATCAATGGATCTTTTGAATT
>Ga0138256_10002068_pt1 | contig 21618 bp, 16 predicted proteins | sample KNB2016incub_MG_FD_105486 | JGI IMG/M metagenome (GOLD analysis project Ga0138256, IMG submission 105486) | Active sludge microbial communities from wastewater in Klosterneuburg, Austria - KNB2014incub_MG | ecosystem: Engineered > WWTP > Activated sludge > Unclassified | place: Austria... | reverse complement strand
TCGCCCATCACCAGCGCGTTTGTGGGCATGGGGATTGGGCTTGGGTTTGCCACAACTTGCACCAAACTGGCCTTGCGCCAGGCGATTAAAAATTAAAATTTCGCAAATTCTTTCTCTGCGTCTTTGCGGTGAAAAAATTACATATTACACATGGCTACATCCAAAAAACTTCGCTGCGCGGTCATTGGCATTGGTGTGGGCTGGGCGCATATTGAAGGCTACCAGACCGCAAAAAATGCAAAACTGGTTGCGCTGTGCGATGCCAATGAAAATTTGTTGAAGGAGCGCGGCGAGAAATATGCCGTGCCGCCCAAGATGCGCTTCACCGATTATCACGCGCTGCTGGAGCGCGATGATATTGACGCGGTGAGCATTGCCCTGCCCAATTTTTTGCACGAGCCGGTGGCGCTGGAGGCGTTGCGCGCGGGCAAGCATGTGTTGTGCGAGAAGCCTTTGGCCATGGATGCCCCATCCGCCCAGAGAATTGTGGACGCGGCCAAAGACGCGGGCAAAACGCTGATGGTGTGCTACAACCACCGCTACCGCCCGGAAATTGAGTGGCTGAAGAAAAAGCAACTGACTGGCGAGTTTGGCAATATTTACGCCGCCAAAGCCGGTTGGATGCGCGAGGGCTGGATTCCCACCCACGGCGCGTGGTTCACCCAAAAAGAGCGGGCCGGCGGCGGCGCGCTCATTGATTTGGGCGTGCATGTGCTGGACCTGGCCTTGTGGCTGATGGGTTACCCCAAGCCCGTGCGGGTGAGCGGCGCGGCCTTTGCCGAATTTGGTTTTCGCGGGCAAAAAACAAACCCGCGCGAGCTGAAACCCGCCAAGTTTGACGTGGAAGATTTGGGGATGGGTTTTGTGCGTTTTGAGAATGGCAGCGTGCTCACGTTTGAATCGGCGTGGGCCACGCACCGCCAGCCCACCCAAGATGGCTATTTTGTGCGGCTGTTTGGCAGCGAGGGCGGCGCAAACTTTTTCACCGGCGAGCCATCGGGCAAGACGGTGGCGTTTTATACCCTTAAAAAAGATGAGCCGGTGGAAGAAACACCGGCCAAACTGGTCAACACGCGCGGGCACACCATCGCGGTGCATTATTTTGTGGATTGCGCCCTGACTGGCAAAACACCGGCCAGCCCCGGCGAGCACGGCGTGATTGGCCTCAAGATCATTGACGCAATTTACGAGAGCGCAAAAACTGGGAAAGAGGTGGAACTTAACTGAAAATGACGAATTACGAATCGCCCAGTTCGTCATTCGTCATTTGTAATTCGTAATTACATGGACATTCTCGCAACCAACATCCAGCCAGACAGCGCAGAGTTTGCGGCCAACGCGGCGCACAACCACAAGCTGGTGGATGGGTTGCGGGCGCGCATGGCGGCTGCGCGGGCGGGCGGTGACGCGCAAGCGCACAAGCGCCATCAAGAGCAGGGCAAGTTGCTGGCCCGCGAGCGGATTGACCGCCTGATTGACGAGGACGCGCCATTTTTGGAGCTGTCTGCGCTGGCCGCAAACGAAATGTATGACGGCGATGCGCCCAGCGCGGGCATCGTGACCGGCATCGGCCCCATCCACCAGCGCGAGTGCATGATTATTGCCAACGACGCCACCGTTAAGGGCGGCACGTATTACCCCATGACGGTGAAAAAGCATTTGCGGGCGCAGCAAATCGCGCTGGAAAATCGTTTGCCGTGCGTGTATTTGGTAGACAGCGGCGGCGCATTTTTGCCCATGCAAGACGAGGTGTTCCCGGATGTGGATGATTTTGGGCGCATCTTTTATAACCAGGCCACGATGAGCGCCGCGGGCATTCCGCAAATTGCGGCGGTGATGGGCAGTTGCACGGCGGGCGGCGCGTATGTTCCGGCCATGAGCGATGAGACGGTGATCGTCAAAGGCACGGGCACCATCTTTTTAGGCGGGCCGCCATTGGTAAAAGCCGCCACCGGCGAGGACGTGACCGCCGAAGAACTGGGCGGCGCGGATGTGCATACCCGCCTCAGCGGCGTGGCCGATCATTTTGCAGAAGACGATGACGATGCGCTGCGAATTGTGCGAGAAATTATTCGGACGATAGACGATGGACGATGGACGACAAACGTTTCATCGTCCATCGTCCATCGTCCATCGTCACCGTTATACCCCGCCGAAGACCTCTACGGCCTCATCCCATCCAGCTTTCGGGTGAGCTACGACGCGCGAGAAGTGATCGCGCGGCTGGTGGATGGCTCGGCGTTTCGCGAGTTCAAGGCGCGGTATGGCACAACGCTGGTGTGCGGGTTCGCCAGCATACACGGCTACCCGGTCGGCATCATCGCCAACAACGGCATTTTGTTTGGTGAGAGCGCCCTCAAAGGGACGCATTTTATTGAGCTGTGCTGCGCGCGCGGCATACCACTTTTGTTTTTGCAAAATATCACCGGTTTCATGGTGGGGAAGGCCTACGAGAACGCGGGAATTGCCCGCGATGGCGCAAAAATGGTGAACGCGGTGGCTAACGCGGCGGTGCCAAAACTCACGGTCATTATTGGCGGCAGCTTTGGCGCAGGCAATTACGGCATGTGCGGGCGGGCTTATTCGCCGCGGTTTTTGTGGATGTGGCCCAACGCCCGCATCAGCGTGATGGGTGGCGAGCAGGCCGCGAATGTGCTGCTCACCGTCAAGCAAGATCAGTTGCGGCGGCAGGGCAAAACCCCGCTCACGCCCGCCGAGCAAGCCGAGTTTATGCGCCCCATTTTGGAGAAATACGAGACCGAAGGCAGCCCGTATTACTCCACTGCCCGGCTTTGGGATGATGGCATTCTTGACCCCGCCGAGACGCGAACCGCGCTTGGCCTGGCGCTGGCCGTATGCGCCCATGCGCCCGCGCAAGAGACAAAGTTCGGCGTGTTCAGGATGTGATCAACGCCGGTTTTTGGGCCTTGACTTGCACACAAATCAAAATCGTCATTCCCGCGAGGGTTTACCAATCGCTCTGCGCTTCTCGCAACGTGTTGGGTAAAAACAGACGATATTTGGGAGACAGACACCCGCTGGTGTGGGCCAGCGTGCCAATGGCGGCCTTCACGTTGTTGGCAAAATAATCCAAATCAAGATATTGCAAGCGGTCATTCACCGTATGGTAGTAGGCGTTGAAGTCGCCATCGTAATGCTCAATCGCCAGAATAGCTGGGTAGCCCTGCGTCCAAAAAGAGGCGTTATCGCTGTAATACCCCAGCCAGTTATCCACCAGCAGATTTGGCGCAAGGTTCAGACCATACGCAGAAATCACGTTGGAATAGGTCTGCGCCATCGCCAGTGACCCGCTGATGGCGCTGTTTGCATACAGGTCAACCGTGTTGGGCGCAACGCTGTTCCACGCGATCATATCCAAATTGAGCACGCCCAGAATGTTCTCGTTTTGCGCTTTTACATCTGCGGCATACACACCGCTGCCCAGCAAATACTGCTCCTCGCCCGTCCAAAGCGCAAACCGCAATGTGCAATCCCACGAATACTGGCTCAAAATTTGCGCGGCCAGCAACACGGCGGTAGAGCCGCTGGCGTTGTCATCCGCGCCGTGCGCCTCGGCCCCATACGGCATATTATCCAAATGCGCGGTGATGAGATAAATTTTGTTTGGGTTTGTTTGGCCGGTAATTTGGCCGATGACGTTGCGGTTGGCGTAGCCCGATGCCGACCAGGTGTGATATTGCGCCACAAGGCCGCTGGCCTGCATCCACTCATAGGCATATTGGGTGGCTTTGGTGATGGGTTCTCCGCTGGTTGTGTTGCGCGAGGTGATGGTATACGCCGAACCGCCCACGATCACCGGCCACTCGCCGCTTAGCCCGCCATCCACAAGCTGCACGGTCGCCGTGGTCACCTGGCTCATCATGGCCTGCACGGCGGGGATGGGTGTGACGCTTTGGACAGACGCGCTGGCATGAGTGGTGGATGCCGACGAAACACGCGCGGGGGCATGATCTGGAAAAACGGGCGCGATGTGCGGCTGATCTGACATGGCCTCCGCTTGCGCGGCGGTGAATCCATGCGGCGCAAAAATCATGCCGCCCAGACCCATCAGCAAAAGGCCGCCAGTTATGCTTTTTGAGAGCAGGGCAAAAAAAGCTTTTTTCATCTTAATCCTCGCGCGTTGTGTTGGGAATAAAGCGATGATATGGCAAATCAACAAGCAACCGCGCAAGTCCGCGTCCGCAAACTCATCAAGAGCAATTTTGATTATAGCTGTTAGCGCAAGTTTTTGAGATAATACCGCCATGAGCACAACCATCAACGCCTATCATCTTCCGACCAGTCTTGAAGAAGCCACGACGCTTCTGGCGCAATACAACGGAAAAGCGCGAGTAGTGGGTGGCGGCACAGATTATTTCGTTGATGACTCTCGCGAGGCGGGCGGCAACAAACCCGCCGCCCTCGTGGATGTCACGCAAATGCGCGGGTGGCAAGATGTCCGCGCAGAAGACGGCTACATCGTCATTGGCTGCGGCGCAACGCACACGCAGATCGTGGCCTCGCCGCTGATTCAAAAGGGCGGCACGGCATTGATGGAATCGTGCGGGCTGATTGGCGGGCCGCAGGTGCGCAATGTGGGCACATTGGCGGGCAACATCGCCCACGCGCTGCCCGCCGCAGACGGCACGCTCTCGCTCACCGCGCTGGGTGGGGATGTGGCCGTGGCTGGCGCCGGGCAACCCATCACCTGGATGCCGATTGGCAAAGCCTTTGCCGGCCCCGGCAAAAGCGCCATAGACAGCACCAAACAAATCATCGTTGCCATGCGCTTTGTGCCCACCGGCGCGCGAGAAGGCAGCGGGTTCGCGCGCATCATGCGTCCGCAAGGCGTGGCGCTGCCCATCATGGGTCTGGCCTGCCGCGTAAAGTTGAATGGCGATGTGATTGAGAGCGCCGCGATTGCCGCCGGGCCGGTTGCGCCCACGCCTTACCGCGCCAGCAAAGCCGAGGCGTTTTTGGCGGGCAAACCCGCCACGCTGGAGAGCATCAACGCCGCCGCCGAGGTGATGCTGACCGAGGTGCAATTGCGCACCAGCGCCCACCGCGCCACCGCCGAATATCGCCGCGAGGTGCTGCCCGTGCTTTTGCGTGAGGCCATGACCAAAGCCGTTGAACGGGCTAAGCTGGCCTAGCGAACAAATCGGGTTGATGGGGCATCTTGCGCCGTCAACCCAACCACCAAATGCAAGACATTATTTCTGGCACGATTATTTTTTTGACGCTGTTGACATTGTTGATCACAGTTGTCTTGATTATCATGGCGCGTATTGCCAAAAAAAATATTGCAGAAACTATTTTTATCCCCAGCGGATTGCGCAAAAGCGCCTATTTTCGGGTTGCCAAAGAATCCAAGGAACTGTTTGAGCAAATTAACTCATCGCTAAAAGCCAGCGGCGTCTCGCAATATCAACGTGAAAATTTTGAGACACAGATTCGGGATGCGCAAAAAAACTTTGTTCAAATTTTGAATCAATTAGACAAAACCCGCCGCGCAAAAATAATGGCGAAAAAATCCATCAATCAGGCAAATGCGCAAGACCTTATTGAGGATATGCAGAAAATAGAAGATGATTTGTCCAGCAACCTCAATCGTATTCATGAAATGCTGCTTGGTGTTCAGGCCAATTTGCTCAAGGTGGATGTGGCTCGCGGCGGAAAACCGCTTGACCAAATGATGAGCGACCTGGGCGAGATGAACGCCCAACTGGCCGATTCTGCCAGCGCCTACGCCGATTTGCAAGAGGGCGATCTTGAGCGCGAGATGCGCAAAAACAGGATGTCGAAATAGAAAATGTGAATTGTGAAATTTGATTCATTTCGCAATTCGCATTTGTTTGTGTGCTATAATTAACAGGTTGATGCGGGATAGAGCAGTGGCAGCTCGTCAGGCTCATAACCTGAAGGTCGTAGGTTCGAATCCTACTCCCGCTATAAAAAAATCCCCGCGATTATTTCGCGGGGATTTTTATTTTTCTTGCGGCGTATTTTTGCGTAAGCCCAGCGCAGAAAAATAAAAACGGAGGACGGGCCGTCTCCGGTTTTCCGTCCTCCGTTTTTAATGTTCAGACTAAAACAAATTCCACAAATACTGGTTGTGCACTTCGTGATGGTATTGCACTTCGGGCACTTTTACAAACGTGCCCAGCAAGCGCGAGCAGCGGTCGGCGCTGGCTTGCTTCAGGTCGGCGTAGCGGCCCTTCACATCCTCGCCCAGCAGCTCGCTCGTCCACGATGCGTGGCGGAAGTTGGTGATGGCGTCGTAAATGTTGTCTGGCAGATAGCGCTGCGCCTGGCGCAGACCCTTCTCTTTGCTGATTTGGCCTTCCAGACCGGTGCGGAACACCGAGAGCATGACCAAATAGGGGTTGGCATCTGGCGCAACCGAGCGCACTTCCACGCGGGCGCTCTTCTCGTTGCCGATGGGAATGCGAACCATTGAGCCGCGATCCACCGGCGAGGCCTTGATTTGGTTTGGCGCTTCAAAGTGCGGGTCAAGGCGGCGGTAGGCGTTCACCGAGCTGTTCAGCAGCAGGCAAATGTCGTTGCCATGCGTAAGAATGCGATCCACAAACGACCAGGCAAACTTGCTCATCTTTTCCTCGCCCTTGGCATCCCAGAACAAGTTTTTGCCATTTTTGCTGATGGATACGTTGGTGTGCATGCCGTTGCCGTTCACGCCAACAACTGGCTTGGGCAAAAAGCTGGCCGTGAAGCCCAGCTTGTTGGCCGCCTGGCGGCAGATCAACTTGTAAAGCTGAATTTGATCGGCGGCAGCGATGACCTCGCCGTAGCTGTAATTGATCTCGAACTGGGCGGGCGCAACCTCTGGGTGATCCTTCTCATTCTGGAAGCCCATCGCGCGCTGCACTTCGGCGGTCATGTCAATAAATGTGCGCAGCGGGTCACCTGGCAGCGAGTGATAGTAACCGCCTGTGTTCACGTACTCAAACTTCCCGGTCTGATAATAATTGCGCTCGGCGTCCAATCCCTTGAACAAAAAGCCCTCGATCTCATTCGCGGCATTCAGGGTGTAGCCGTTCTCGTTAAATTGCTTCTCTGCAAAGCTCTTGAGCATTCCGCGCGTGTCGGCGGGGTAGCGCGATACGCCGTCTTTGTCCACCACCTCACCAAATACCAGCACCTTGCCCGGCCCAAACACATCTGCCGGCGCCCAGTAAAACGAGGCCCAATCAATCGCCAGCCGCAGGTCGGACTCGCGCTGGGCGGTGAACCCACGGATGGAGGAGCCGTCAAATGTCAGGTTATCCTGCGACTTGAGCAGAAACTTCTTGTCATAATCCAGCATGTGCAGGCGGCCTTCAAGATCGGTGAAGAGAACGGTCACAGCCTTGATGCGCTTTTCATCGTTCAGATACTTTATGCGCTCTTCTGCGATCACATCCGCCGGCACGCGGTTCAGGCGCTGCTGCTTGGCCGCGAGGTTTAAATCCTCAAGCTCGGCATAAGACAACATCAGAAAATCACGAAGTTCGGTAGACATTGGTTTATTTTCTCCTTGTGTTTTTTAGTGGTCCCGATGTTTGTGCCGCAACATCCTGGATGCGAAAAAAACGAAGACGCGGCGACGATACTCTCGCCGCCACGTCCGGGTGACCGTTTTTAGTTACGGGGCGGGATTATACAGGAATGCAGAATGTCGAATTCTGAATTGTGAAAAGGACTCAGAGCTTAGCCTTTTCAGAATTCAGAATTCACAAAGGTCGCCATTCGCGGCCATCCGCGCGAATGAAGTCATCGGCCTCTTTTGGCCCGCGCGTTCCGGCGCGGTATTGCTCAATAAACGAGCCAGTCCCCATCTTCCAGGATTCCAGCACCGGCGTGATGATTTGCCATGCCCGTTCCACCTCGTCTGCGCGGGTGAACAGCGTGGAGTCGCCCAGGATGCAATCAAGCAAAAGTCGCTCGTAGGCATCGGGTGATGGGACGTTGAAGGCTTCGCCGTACTGGAAATCCATCACCACTGGTTGAATTTTGTCGCCTGTGCCGGGGGCCTTGGAGCCAAACATGATGGAGATGCCTTCATCGGGTTGAATTGTCATCACCAGCATGTTGGGCTGAATGGTTTTCTTGGTTTCTTCGCTAAACAATAAAAGCGGCGGCAGTTTGAACTGAATGGCAATTTCTGTCAGGCGTTTGCTCAGGCGTTTGCCGCTGCGCACGTAAAACGGCACACCGGCCCAGCGCCAGTTATCCAGCCGGAGCTTCATCGCCAGGTAAGTTTCGGTCGTGCTATCTGGAGCCACGCCTTCCTCCTGGGTGTATCCCGGCACGAGTTTCCCATCCACCTTGCCGGGGCCGTATTGCCCGCGCACAGTTCCATCACCCTGGCGCGTGTCTACCCGCAAGGCTTTTAGAACTTTGACCTTTTCGTTGTGCACTGCGTCGGCAGAAAACTCAATCGTGGGTTCCATCGCCACCAGCGCCAGCAGTTGCATCATGTGGTTTTGCACAATATCGCGCACCACGCCCGCGGTCTCGTAATACGACCCGCGCCCTTCCACCCCAATGTTCTCGGCCACCGTGATTTGCACATGATCCACATACAGCCGGTTCCAAATTGGCTCAAAAATGCCGTTGGAGAAGCGGAAGACAAAAATATTTTGCACCGTTTCTTTGCCCAGGTAGTGGTCAATGCGGTAAATCTCATCCTCGTTGAAGAAGTTGTGAACGTGCGCGTTCAGGTCTTTGGCGCTTTGCAAATCCGTGCCAAAGGGCTTCTCAATAATCACGCGTGTCCAGCCGTTCAGGGCGCTTTTGCGGCATAGCGGGTTCTTGCCCAGCCGTTCAATAATTGTCGGGTAAACCTCTGGCGGGGTGGCGATGTAGTACAGCCGGTTGCCCGCCGTGCCATGTTGCGCATCCAGGTCGGCCAGCGCCGCCGCCAGCTTGTCATAGTCTTCGGGCGTGCTGTAATCGGCCTGGGTGTAATGAAGCAGCGGCGCAAACGCGGCCCACTTTGCCTCATCAATGGGCTTTAGCCGAGAGAACTCGGCCACGCTTTTGTGGCACTCCTCGCGGAACAGATCATCGGTCTTGGGCTTGCGGGCAAAACCCATCATCGCAAAATTAGCGGGCAGTTGGCCATCGCAAAACAAGTTAAACAACGATGGGATAAGTTTGCGGTGGGTGAGGTCGCCCGATGCGCCGAAGATCGTCATCACACAAGGGTCGGGAATACGTGGAGCCATGTCAATTACAAATTAAAAATTAAAAAAATATTGGGTATTGAATCCTGGGCAAACGAGGCGCAGGTTTTGCCGCCTTTCTTGCCCAACACCCAATACCCAATACTATCAGCTATTGCTCTTGGCTATAACTATCTGCCATCAACTTTTAACCGCGTGCCCGCCAAACTGCTTGCGCAGCGCGGCGTTCACCTGCGCGGCAAAAGATTCCTGCTGGCGCGAGAGGAAGCGCATGTAAAGAGCCATGGTGATGACCGGCGTGGGCACATCTTCATCCATGCCCGCCAAAATAGTCCAGCGCCCTTCGCCGCTGTCATCCACATACCCGCGAATATCGGCCAAATCGTTGCCGTCTTCCTCAAAGGCGTTGACCAGCAACTCTTGCAGCCAACTGCGCACCACGCTGCCCTTGCCCCACACCCACGCCACATCGCGCAGGTTCAGGCCAAATTCAGACTTTTTCATTATCTCGAAGCCCTCGGCGTAGGCCTGCATCATGCCGTACTCAATGCCGTTGTGCACCATTTTGGTGAAGTGACCCGCGCCCGCCGCGCCGCAGTGCAGGTAATACTTCGCATCGGGCGCGAGCGCGGCAAACGCTGGCTCCAGCCGCGCAAATGTTTCTTTTTCGCCGCCAATCATCAGGCAGTAGCCGTTTTCCAAACCCCACACGCCGCCGCTTGTGCCCTGGTCCATAAACTGGATGCCCTTGGCCTTGCACTCGGCGTAATGGCGTTTGCTGTCATGCCAGTTGCTGTTGCCGCTGTCAATAATGGCGTCGCCCGGCTCCAAAATGGTGAGCAGGTGCTCAATCATGTCGTCGGTCGGTTTGCCAGATGGAATCATCACCCAGATGGCGCGCGGGCGTTCCAGCGCGGCCACCAGCTCTTCAATTTTGTACACGCCCTTCAGGCCTTCGCCTTTCAGCTCGTCAATTGGCGCGGGGCTGCGGTTGCACACAATTACATCGTGGCCCTCTTTGTGCCAACGCCGCGCCATATTTGCGCCCATTCTGCCCAAGCCAAACAATCCTATTTGCATCTTGCTCCTTTTACCTGCGAATTAAGAACGATGAATTATCGTTGAGCGGTTTTGTAAAACACGCCCCACAATTTTCGCCGCCATCTTTTGTCAGATCTTTAACTGGGCTTACGCAAAATATATGTCAAAGAACCGAAAGAAAGTCCGTCATTCCCGCGCAAGCGAAAATCTATAACTAACCCGCAAAATAAATTGCGGGGAACCGAGCCTCCCTTGTATTTTTGGTTTGGCGCGGTATGGATTCCTGCTTGCGCGGGAATGACGACCTTGATTTTTGCGTAAGTCCACCTTAATTCTTAATTTTGGATTTTCCCGCCGTTTTTACCTTGCGCGTGGCGCCCTTCATTGTTTTCATCAGCTTCTTCAACCCGGCCACCGCGTCGTAACCCAAGTGCATGCGGATGACCCGGCGGCTGTGCGCGCGCAAAGCCTCGTAATCGCCCAGCGCCTGCGCCCGGATGAGTGTGCCAAACGTATAAGGCGCGCCCGCGATGGGCACGTCATCTTCCACGTCGTAGGTCAGCTGCACCGCCACCACGTTGTTTGCGCCGCCTTTGTGAATTTGGCCGGTGCTGTGCAAAAAGCGGGGGCCATAGCCCAGCGTCACGGGCACATCGGTTTTTTCGCCAATGAGCTGGCGGAACTTTTGCAGTTGTTCTGCGGTCTCGCCGCCATAAGGCAGGTAGGCGTGGATGGCGACGTAATCGCCTTCTTTTGCGCTGCGCAAGAACTTGTTGATCTGGCTGTTCGCGCTCTTGCTGGTCGCCTCGCTGGCAAACACGCCGCTTTCCTCGTGCTCTTCCAGCAGCCGTTTGGTGTTAATTTTGCTCTCGGTCACGTTTGGCTCATCAAACGGATCCACGCCGATGATGGAGCCAGCCACAACCGTGGCAAATTCCCAGCGGAAGAACTCTGCCGCGATATCGTACTCGTCCTTCAAGCGCAGGGTGATGAGCGGCAGCTTGAGCTTTTCAATTTGCGCAATCAACTTGTCGTGCGTGGTGTCGCCTTCGTACGCGGTGTAAACGTATACGCGGTCGCGCGTCAATTCTGGCAGGTGCTTCATGTTCGCCAGATCGCCCTCCACCGCCACAATGCCGCGCCCCTGCTTGCCGGTGCTTTCCACAATCAACTGCTCAATCCACAAACCCAGCGCGTCAATTTTGGGAGAGCAGATCAGCATGACCTTGTCTTTGCCAGCCAGAGACAACCCGCCCAGCAACGACCCCAGCCACAAACCGGGGTTGAGCGGGCTGTCGCTCATGCACCAGGTTTCCATTTGCTCGGCGCGGTCCAGCAAGCGGGCAATGTCAATGCCCATCAGCGCGGCAGGCAGCAGGCCAAAATAAGACAATGCGGAATAACGCCCGCCAATGTCCTCCGGGTTGTAAAACACCGTGCGGAAGCCCTCGGATTCAGACAGGGTATCCAGCGGCGAGGCCTCATCGGTGATGGCGACAAAATGTGCGCCCGCGTTCTCGCCCAGTTTGTCATCGGCCTGCGCGCGGAAGAACTCATAAAACGCCCGCACCTCAATGGTGCCGCCAGATTTGCTGGCGACCAAAAAGAGCGTCTTTTTCAAATCAAGGCTCTTGGAAAATGCGGCCACGCTCACGGGGTCGGTTGTGTCCAGCACATGCAGGTTGAGGGCGCCCGGGGCCTTGTTGAATGTCGCGCGAAAGACATCGGGCGCGAGCGAGCTGCCGCCCATGCCCAGCACCACCGCATCGGTGTAGCCTTCTGCCTTTACGCGGTTCACAAACGCGGTAATTTTGGGCAGTGCGCCGCGCATAATGTCAATGGATGACAACCAGCCCAGCCGGTTGCTGATGACTTTGATGTGCTCCGGCGCGGTTGTCCAAATTGAAGCATCGCGCTGCCAAATGCGGGTGGCTGTTTTGGAGGCCGCAAGCTCCTCCACATACACCTCTGCCACCGCAATGCCATCGCCGCTCACTTCGCCGCGCGCCACAATCGAATCGCGCTTGGTGTCAATTGCTTTTAGCATTGAGCCAAACGCGTCGAAAAATTGCTTCACGCCATCGTCTTGCAGTTTTTGCCACACGCCGGGCAGGTTAATTCCCGCGTCTTCCAGCGCCTTCATGGTAGATGCGGCCTCGGCGGAATTTTTATCCAGCGTGGCGGCCACTTTTCCGTGATCGTTAAATGCCTTGAGTGTGAGAGGCGGCAGGGTGTCCACCGTGTCTTTGCCAATCAGGGCATCGGCGTAAAACGTGTCGGGCAGGGCGGGGTTTTTTGTGCTGGTGCTGGCCCAGAGTTGGCGCTGCGGGCTTGCCCCGGCTTTGGCCAACGCCTTCCAGCCCGGCTCGGCGATGAGTTTTTTGTAAAGTTGGTAGGCCACTTTGGCGTTGGCGATGCCCGCTTTGTGCTTGAGCGCGGCCAGCGCTGTCTTTTTGGCTTCATCGCTCGCGGCGGCTATCTTTTCGTCCAGCAGCTTGTCCACCAGCGTATCCACACGGCTGACAAAAAACGAGGCGACCGAGGCCACATCCAGCGAAAGACCTTTGTCTGCGCGGGTTTTGAGGCCGGCCATGTATGCCCGCGCCACTGTTTCATACACATCGGGCGAGAAGATCAGGGTCACGTTTATGTTGATGCCCTCGGCGATGAGCGTCTCAATTGCGGGGATGCCCTCTGCCGTGGCCGGGACTTTGATCATCAAGTTGCGCCGCGCCACCGCCGCGTGCAGGCGGCGCGCTTCGGCCACCGTGCCCGCCGTGTCTCGCGCAAGTGAGGGCGAGACCTCAAGGCTGATGTAGCCATCTCCGCCATTGGTGCGCTCATACACGGGCAAAAGCAAATCTGCGGCGGCTTGAATATCCGCAATCGCCAGCCCTTCGTAAACGGCTTTTGTGTCTTTGCCCTGCCGCACCAGCGCCACAATGTCTTCGTCGTAATCTGCGCTTTGGCTGATGGCTTTGTCGAAAATAGATGGGTTTGATGTGATGCCGAGCACCCCAAAGTGCGCGATCAAATCCTGCAATTCGCCAGAGTGGATCAACCCACGCTGGATGTTGTCGTACCAGAAACTTTGTCCCAGTTTCTGGACTTCGGTATTAAAAGCATTTGTCATAGTGATATTCCCCTCGCCCGAAATGGGGGCTGGGGTTGTTTGAAGAGGTTCGTAAACATTTCCGCTCATTGGCACATCGCTTCTTCCATGGCCAGCACTTTTTTCAGCCGCCCCAAATACGGCTCTTGTTGAAGAAGTTCTGCCGCAAGATAAGCCCTGGAAATTTCGTGGGCCAGTTCAATGGCGATAACACGCCCGCCCATTACCAGCACGTTCATGTCGTCGTGCTGCACGCCCTGATGCGCGGAATAGGTGTCATGACACACGCTGGCGCGAATACCCTTTATTTTGTTGGCCGCAACCGATGCGCCAACGCCGCTGCCGCACAGCAAAATGCCGCGCCGCGCGTTCCCGGCCAAAATATATTCGCCCAGCTTTTTGGCGTAATCTGGGTAATCCACCCGTGTCGTGTCGTAGGTTCCAAGGTCTGCGACATCAAAGCCGTCTGTTTTAAGGCGCGCGACCAGCTGCGTTTTTAAATCAAAACCGCCATGATCTGCCGCGATAGCCACTTTCATTGAAGATACTCCCGAGGACAAACGAACAGGATTTTCCCGTTGATGCGTCGTTTTTTAGCATCATGTTCTGTCCGAGTGGAGAGTATATGTATTTAACGCATTTTGTCCATGCCTTTTCTCAACAAACCCTAAAGTTAAGACTTGAGTATGAGATCGCGGTTGCGCAAAGTTTCGCGCAAAATTATTTTGCGCCTTGCCTCAGGCTTTGCGTCTGGCTGAATGTGCGGGTAAAATCGCAGCACAACATGACAAGTTATTCTGTGGCGTATCAGGGTGAGCCGGGCGCATGGGGCGAGCAGGCTGTGTTTGATTTGTTTGCCCAGCGCGGCGTGCCCGCGCCGCGGCAAACCTTCGACGCCGTGTTTGATGATGTGGCCTCTGCCGCATGCGACTTTGGCGTGGTGCCGCTGGAAAACTCTTTGGGCGGGGCCATCCACCGCAACTATGATTTGTTGATGCGCCACAGCCTGCATGTGGTGGGCGAGGTGATTGTGCCCATTCACTGGTGCCTCATCACCCAGCCCAGCGCAAAACTGGAAGATATTCGCGTGGTGATGTCGCACTGGCAGGCGCTGGCGCAGTGCGAGCGCACGCTGGGGCGGGTGTTGCCCGCCGCGCAACGCCGGGAAGTGTATGACACCGCTGGCAGCGTCAAAATGTTGAAGGAGAGCGGGGCGCAAGACACAGCCGCGCTGGCAGGCCGCCGCGCCGCGCAGCTTTACGCCATGCCGGTGCTGATGGAAGGCCTGGAGGACGAACAGACCAACTTCACCCGTTTTGCGCTGTTGTCTCGGCAAACAGCGTTGCCAGCGGGGTTGCAGCGTGATGGGGCGGAATACAAAACGTCCATCGTCTTCACCGTTAAACATATTCCGGGGTCGTTGTTCCGGGCGCTGGCCGCATTCTCTTTGCGCGATATTGACCTCGCCAAAATTGAGTCTCGCCCGCTTCAAAGCGCGCCTTGGGAATATTTGTTTTACGTGGATTTTGCTGGCCGCGCCGAGGATGCGAACTGCGCTCGCGCGTTAAGCCATCTTTCAGAAATGACAACTACACTGCGGGTATTGGGCAGCTACCCCAAATCAATTGTGAATTGAGAATGACGAATTCTGAATTCCGGGAGGCAAACTATGAAAATGATTATGGCGATTGTTCAGGCGGATGATGCGTCTCGCGTGATGAACGCGTTGATTGAAGGCAATTTTCGCGTGACGCGCATTGCGACTGAGGGCGGGTGGTTGCGCCGGGAAAATAGCACCATTCTGATGGGTGTGGAGGACAACCGCGTGGATGAAGCCCTCAAAATTCTGGCCAACACCGGCAAACAGCGCACGGCTTACATCAGCGTCCCGCGAGAAGTCCCCGGCGCGCTCAACGCGCAGGTGATTGATGTTGAAGTGGGCGGCGCGACCGTCTTTGTGCTGAACGTCGAGCGGTTTGAGCATTTTTAAGCGCGGCGCCCGCCGCCAGCTTTTTTAATTTGTCTGGCGGCCTTCGCTTAGGATGGAGCGATACAACGTTTCGGTTTCCTCATCTGGCCGAACGTTTAGTTCGCGGCGCAAGGCCGCGCTGAGGTGGCGATAAGTTTCAATCGCTTCGCCCTTTTTACCAGCCAGCAGCAAAAGGCGCATGTAACTCCGCGCAATATCCTCCCGCAAAGGCTCCATTTGAAAAGCGCGTTCCAGCGGGTTGATAACTTCCGCATTGTTGATGTTGAGCGATACGGCGATTTGCCCCATGTCTAAACAACATTTGAGATAACGCGCCCTCAAGCGTTGCCGGGTATTCTCCGCCCAATCCAACCCAGACCCTTCCAAAAAGTCGTTGGTATATAAAGCCGCCGCGTTGGAAAGATTTTCAAGCGCCCGCTCTGGCGGCAGTTGAGGCGACTCTTCAATCAGCTTTTCAAATTCCTGCACATCGTACCAGTATTGAACATCTGGATTAAGCGTGTAAATTCCGTTGAAATACAAGAACGGCGGCAAACCAATCACCGTGCGGATGGTGAATTTTGCGTTGTGAAACCCGCGCTGCATGGTGAGGGTGCTTGAGTCTGGCCAGAAGATGCTGCCAATGCGTTCGCGCGTGGCTTCGCGCACCGTCAACATATAAATTAAAAGTTCGCGAGGAATGCTCCAGCCCCATTGGGCCACCGTCACCAGCTCGCCATGCGCCACCGTTCGCCCAATTCCAAAACCATACACTTTTAACGAGCCGTCATCGCTTGCATTTCTGCTTCGCGCTGGTTGGTAAATCGCTTCCGGCTCCAAAACCCGGGTAGATGTTGCGCGGGGGGGCAGCGGGCGGGTATCGGTAACAGACTTGTTTTTAGAAGTGTCGGCGGCGTAATGGCGGATGTATGCCGACCACACCTTTTCGCCTTCTTGCTGCAAAAATGTCAAGCTGCCGCGCTTAACTCTTAGTTCACTTAATTCGGAAACTATTTTGGCAATCCGTTTGCCCGCATCTTCATCTTGAGCGGAATTTTCAATAAAAAGCTGCCATCCCAGCACAGAGCCGGCGGTGATGTCCCAAAATTCGCCGCGCAAGTCATCCGCCCGTTTGAGATATGCCATTGCCGGGGCCAAATCGCCCATCATCAGCGTGGCCGCGCCCATGGTTCGCAATGCCTTGCGTTTCCAAAATACAGATTGGTCCGCTTCGGTCAGGCGCATCATTTCTTGCGCCACCAGCACGGCCTCGCTAAACTCATCAAGTCTGGACTGGGAATTTTTTCGGAGCATCGCGCTCAGCATCAACGCGCGTTGACGCATTTCAAGCGCATCCAACTGAATGGCGGTTGAAATGCCGCGAGGCATGTTTGGCTGGTTGTGAGCAATTGAGATGATTCGCTTGCTTAAGGCGATTGCGTCATCAAATCTTCCGCCTGTCAGGCCAAACCATGCCGTAGCCTGATCCAGGCGCATTTGAAGCCCCTCGTAATTGCCTTGCCGCGCCAGGCGATTTGCCTCTGTCATGGCGCGCTCCGCGCCGCTTAGGTCGCCCTCGCTCATGAGCCGGCGCGCCTGCACCAGCAGCGCCACGATGAGTATGCTGTTATCTTCGCTTGTGCGAGCCAGCGCCACGCTCTCGGCAGAAGAGCGAATGGCTAGAGCGGTGTCTCCGCGCAGGTCGTGAATATCAGATTCCAGTATCCTGACCCGGGCGTGCAACGATTTCCACTCAAGAATTTCTGGGTCGGAAAGCGTGGGCATGAGCAACTGCAAAGCCGCCGAAAGCTGCCCGCACTCCACAAGACAACGCCCAACGGACAAGACGGCCTCGATGCGCGCTGGCGCAAAACTGGGCACATGCGGGTGATCGTGCGTGGCCCAATTGACACCCGCCAGATAATTTCCGTCGTGGGTGTCTAGAACAATCCTCCAGAATGCGCGGTCATTTTCAGCAAATTCATCGCCAGGGGCGCTCAGAATTTTTCGCGCCGCCGCATAATTTCCAAGCCGGATGTGGCAAAAGACCACATTGTTTTCTAACTTTTGGCGGCTTGCGGCATCGTCTTTAATAAACTTTTTTAATGGTTCAAGCAGCCCCAGCATTTGGGCATAATTGCCCTTTTTCAAAAGGGCGTCGCCCTGAGTCAGGGTCAATTCTGCTGCAATACTTTTTTCATTTGCGTCAATAAAATGTTGAACCGCCTGCTCCAACATGCCCTGCCGGAGCAGGTCTTGCGCGATTTTTCGCAAACTTTCTTTGTGCGCATTGGGGCTTTGCCGCGCGAACTCGGATTTTAGAAAATGATGAAAGAGCGGGGCGTAGCTAAAAGAGCCTTGCGCGCCTTCGCCCGAATCCACAACAAACAAATTTTGTCTGCGCGTTTCCGCCATCAGGGCTGGCGCGTTCTCAATGCCCAATACTTTTTCGCACGCCTCCGCAGAAACCTGGTTGAGCAAACTGGTCTGCAAAACAAAATCGCGCAAAGAGGGGGATATGCGCTCCAGCGTCTCTGTGCGGAAATAGTCGCTCAGAATTTCATCTAATTGCTCGTCTGCTTGATTTGCCGTTTGAACGATGGAGAGCAATTGCGCATATAACCGCGCGCCGGTCAGCCATCCGCCCGTGACAGTTTTTACTTTTTTAATCAGGTCTGTGCGCACAGAAGACGCATCGCCAGAAGCATTTTGAGAAATAAGCTCCAAAATTTCTTCATCTGTAAGGCGAAAAGAATTCTGGCCGATGATGCTCATATCCTGCATCAATGCGCCCAGCTTTAGCGCTGGCATGGCGCGGCTGGCGATCACCAGGTGCGCGTTGTCTGGCAAATTGCGCCCCGCCGAGGCCACGAGGCCGAGCATCCCGGCTGAATCATCCACATTTTCAAAGGCGTCCAGAATCAAGGTGAGTCTTTTACAATTGGCAGAGGCCTCATCCAGCAAATCCATCACGTCCGATGCCGGGTTGCCTTGCGCATCGCGCGGCGTATGCGGGGCGGGGAGGGCGCCACTTTTTACCAGCGCTCTGGCAAGCGATTGGACAAATACACGCGGTTCCGACTCAGCCTTTGAAAGAGACAAATAGGCGAAGCTTTCATTGGGATTTCGCATTGCGTACAACGAAAGCAAGCCCGTTTTGCCGTATCCAGGTCCGGCAACAATCAGGATCAGTTTACTTTCGGCCGCTTTGCCAATAGCTTCTAAAAGCTGATGTCTGGATGTCCACGCTTTGCGTGGAACCGGTAGCGCGATGCGATGTTCAATACGATCCACTTTAGTATTACCAGATGAAGTTTCGGAAATTAAGTCCTTGAAACTTTGAGTTTCCTGAGTTTGTATTCCCAGCCTACTTAATTAAGCTGGTAATCATATCATTGACAGAGATAGATTTTTGTAAATCAGACCCTCAGACAGAAGAAAAAGCGTTTTTTATGTCTACTCCTTCCGTTGAAGTTGCCTCAGCGCATCGGCAAGACTTGAATTGTCAACAACTGGAGCCGCATTGGTTTCAGCGGGCTCCGGCGGGCCTGATTTTTCTTCGTTTTTGGGTTGATTGGTTTCTGGCGGGTGGTTGACTGGGCTTTGCGCGGGTGGGGCGCTGACAGCGCGCGAATAGCTCTCTCGCACAACCTTCATTTGGTCTTGCAAAGTCACAAGCTCCCCTTCAATTTGCGCCACCAGCTTCTCATTGGCGCGCAGGCGGCTTTCTTCGGCTTCGGCTTTCATGCGCATGGCTTTGGCGCGCGTCAGCCGCGCCCGCGCCAGCTCGTCATCACCCGCGCGCAGGGCGGCGTCCACTTCTTCCTCGGCTTGGCTGAGGGCGTTCTGGCTGGCTTTGGCATTTTGCGCCAGCTCCGATGATTTAGCCGCCGTTTTCTTTTGCTCGGCCAGCAAACGCGCAATGCGCTTGTCGGCATCGGCCAGTAGTTTTTCCACCTGCGCAGTTTTGGCCTGCGCCGTTGTCTCAAACTCCACCCCGCTCATCAAATTGCCCACTTTTGACCGCGCGAGCAGCGCCAGTTGTTCCATCAGGTTCATATTGCCATCCAGAGTAAGGTGTAATTTGTAATGGGCGAGCTTTGCCAAAATGGCCTGCGCTCAACATTACACCCCGCATATTACACCTGCTTCCGCGCAACTTATCGTTTACAATTGGCCCACACGCGGAGAGATGCCAGAGTGGTTGAATGGGGCGGTCTCGAAAACCGTTGTGGCTCGTATGGGTCACCGTGAGTTCGAATCTCACTCTCTCCGCCTTCATTTTCTTCGCAAAAACCGACCCTCGTGATATTTAGGAGCCACCCAACGATGAGCAAGTTGAGCAAGACGAATCCAAAAGTTGACTTCTTTTTTGACAAGGCCGACAAATGGCAGGACGAATACAGAAAACTGAGAACGATCATCCTTGACAGCGTGCTAACCGAGGAATTGAAGTGGGGCGTGCCTTGTTATACATTTCAGAATGGCAATGTTGTTTTAATACACGGGTTTAAGGAATACTGCGCAATTCTATTTATCAAGGGCGCGTTGCTAAAAGATCCTCAGGGCATACTGGTTCAACAAACCCAAAATGTGCAGGCTGGCCGCCATGTCCGCTTCACCAATCTTCAAGAAATTGTGGGGGCCGAGCCTGTTTTGAGGGCGTATATCAACGAAGCAATTGAGATTGAGCGGGCTGGCTTGAAAGTTGACTTCAAAAAAACGGCAGAATTCAACATGCCAGAAGAATTTGTAAATAAGCTGGATGAGGTCCCGGGTCTGCAAGAGGCATTTGAAGCGCTAACACCGGGCCGGCAAAGGGGCTATCTCCTGTATTTCTCCGCGCCCAAACAATCAAAAACCCGCGAGGCGAGAATTGAAAAGTATGTTCAGCCTATTCTGAACGGCAAAGGCCTGGACGACTAAAATCGTAATTCAAAAATGTCTGCTAGATGTGTGGAGTGCCAGAACGAAGCAATTGAGCGTTGCGAAGTAAGCGGCGTGCCGCTGTGCGCGTCGCATCTCTGGTATTCCGATGACGGCCAGCGCATTAGCGAGGGCGTGGCAAAAAGGCTGGCCGAGCGCGGCCAAACGGTCTATTCCCCGCAAACATATTTGGGGCAGCTTGGCCGCGCCGCCGCCCTGCCGCGCCTGCCAGAAGCCCCCAACGTCGTTCACATAGAACGCAACGGAAACGACACCATCGCCGTGCTGGCGGCCATCTTCGGCGCAATATCCATCGCCACCTGCTTTGGGATTGGGATTGCGGTGTGCCTGCCGCCCTTGCCGCTGCTGCCGCTTTTGCTGGGCGCGGTTGGCTTGGCTGGCGCAAAACACGCCGCCGACCCCGAAAAAGCCCGCCGCAACTCGTGGATTGGCATCGCGGGTGGGGCGGGCTTTGTTATCATCGTGTTACTGCTCGTCGTTGGCTCGCTGGCGCTGGGCACAACATCTTTTATCAATACGTTTTTTACAAGTCCAATTCGCACACCGTGACGGAAGACGGCATCACATCCCCCGTCCCCCGTCTTCCGTCAAAATCAATCCATACCCAACAACCAACACCATGCGCAAATTTATTCAACTCAAAACCGAACTGCCTGGACCCAAAAGCCGCGAACTGGTGGCCCGCCGCGAGGCGGTGATGCCCGCCGGATACGCCAAATCTACGCCATTGGCCGTTAAGCGGGCGCACGGCGCTCTGGTGGAAGACATGGACGGCAATATCGTGATTGACTTCACCGGCGGGATTGGCGTGCTGAACGTTGGGCACAACACGCCAGAGGTGGTCGCGGCGGTCAAGGCCCAGGCCGATGAGTTGATTCATGCCTGCGGGCTGGTGGCCACCACCGAGCCGCATGTGCAGCTTGCGGAAAAACTGTGCGCCATCGCCCCCATTAGCGGGCCAAAAAAGGCCATGATTCAAAACACGGGCGCCGAGGCGGTTGAGACCGCCATCCTCACCGCCCGCGCCGCCACCGGGCGGCAAGCCATCATCGCGTTTGAGGGCGGGTATCACGGGCGCACGCTGCTCACCCAATCGCTCACCAGCAAATACGCGTTGTTCAAGAAAGGGTTTGGCCCGTTCGCCCCAGAAATTTATCGCGCGTCGTTCCCGTATCTTTACCGAGTTGGCACCGGCGCGGTGATTGGCACAGCCGGGGTTCCATCCCACCCAGAGATTTTGCCAAACATGAGCGACGAACAAAAAATTGAGCTGGTGTGGCAGGAATTTGAACGCGCCCTGATTGCGCACGTGATGCCCGAAGCGGTGGCCGCGGTGATTGTTGAGCCGGTGCAGGGCGAGG
>Ga0138256_10002065_pt1 | contig 21632 bp, 17 predicted proteins | sample KNB2016incub_MG_FD_105486 | JGI IMG/M metagenome (GOLD analysis project Ga0138256, IMG submission 105486) | Active sludge microbial communities from wastewater in Klosterneuburg, Austria - KNB2014incub_MG | ecosystem: Engineered > WWTP > Activated sludge > Unclassified | place: Austria... | reverse complement strand
GCATCTTTTGGTTTTTTTCATTTGCGCTATTCAATTTTCAAGGTCCTGTTTATAATTGTTAGTGCGTCTAACAGTCGATCCAGCCACTTTGCTTACGCTCAGTTTCTTTCATCTCGTCAAGAATTTTCCATCCTTGCTCTGTGTGACAGCTTTTAAATTATATCAATTTATTGTTGCTTTGTCAACATTCTTTTTTCATAAATGTTTTCTGCTAATCGGTGACAATTGCTTGCCTTCGTGAAGCGACTTGCTTATCTTACACTAACCGGGCCACCATCGTCAACCCTTAATTTGGGTGTATTTCATTAACTAATTGTAATATTATTAGAAACCAGTGCGGTTTCTATTTTATAGATACGATTTCTATTATATAATGGGTTTAATATATTAGTAGCTATGACTATTGGAGGACTTATGAAGCGCGTATTTTCAGGCGTACAGCCTACGGGACAAATACATTTAGGCAACTACATCACAATGAAGAACTTTGTAAAACAACAAGACGACAAGGATTGTATCTATTGTGTCGTCGATATGCATTCCATTACGATTCCACAAGATCCCATCAAATTGAAGAAAAGTATCATTGAACTTGCGGCTTTATATGTCGCGATTGGGCTTGATCCCAATAAAGTTACTTTGTTTATTCAATCTCAAGTTTCTGCACACGCTGAACTCGCTTGGATTTTGAATTGCTTCTCTTATATGGGCGAGTTAAGTCGCATGACACAATTCAAAGACAAATCTGAAGGTAAAGACGTGGTTACGACAGGATTATTTACCTATCCCGTTCTGATGGCTGCTGACATTTTACTATACGATACCAATTACGTCCCTGTTGGCAATGATCAAAAGCAACACCTTGAACTTGCAAGAGATATTGCGATTCGTTTCAACAATCGTTTTGGAAATACTTTTGTCGTACCAGAACCGATGATTGCTAAAATTGAGGACGGGGCGCGTATCATGTCCTTAGATGATCCCACACAGAAAATGAGTAAAAGTAATCCCAATGAAAATTCCAAAATCACATTACTTGACCCACTCACTCTCGTGAAAAAGTCCATTATGCGTGCAACGACCGATAGTGAAGCCCTCATTAAATATGATCTCGAGAACAAACCAGGCGTTAGCAATCTTTTAACCATTTATTCTCAATTTGCACCTTATTCGATTTCAGAGTTAGTAACTAAATATGAAGGCCTTGGCTATGGTGCCCTTAAGAAAGACCTTGTCGAAGTTGTTAATGATGAACTTTTAAAAGTTCAAACCGAATACAATCGGGTCATGAATAGCGGTGAAATATATGACGTCTTAAAGCAAGGCCGAGAGCGTGCAAATGAAATTTCTTCAGGCGTTTTAGACCGTGTCAAAAAAACAATAGGATTTGTAACATACTAAAAAAAGCAGGTATTCGATCACTCGAATAACCTGCTTTTTTAAATTTCCTTTTTAAACATATTTTCTTTATTAAACTGTGCTTCAAGATTGCTAAGCATCTCCATAACCTGTATTTCACTAACGGGTTTGCTAAAATGATACCCCTGTACAAAATCGACGTTCAGTAGCATCGATCTTTCAAGATAAAGCGTGCTTTCAATCCCTTCTGCAACAACATCAATATGCGTTTTATGTGCAAAATCAACAATAGATTCCAAAAGTGTAAACACATTTTCATTTGAAATTGAGTCTTTCATAATGGCTTTATCAATTTTGATCCCGTTTAAAGGCAATCTCATTAGATTTTTAAATGAGGAATAACCGGTTCCAAAATCATCCAAAGAGATACCCACCTGTTGGTTTCTTAAATAGAATAATTTTGCAACAACATTCTCATTGGTTTCTAACATCATACTTTCTGTGATTTCAAGTCGAATCAAGTGTTTAGGAATATCATACTTACTGATAATGCCCAGAACATGATTGGCAAAGTTTGGCTCCAACAATTGAATAACAGAAATATTAATAGACATCGTAAATTCTGAGTTCATTTGCTGATTGAGTTTTGCAAGAAAGGCGCAAGATTTTTCAAAAACAATTGAACCAATATCAATGATCAACCCCGTTTTTTCTGCAATGGGGATGAAACTGTCTGGATAAATGAAGCCTAATGCTTTTGATTGCCAACGCACTAATGCTTCAAAACCTTTAACATGCATCTCTTTAACAGAAATAATAGGTTGATAATACACTTCAAATTCATCCTCTTCAATACCAGAACGCATGGAATTTTCTATTTTCATTTCATTTAAAACATTTTGTAGGATTTCAGGATTAAAATAATGAAAACTTTTATTGGTAATGCGACGGGCATGATACATAGCGACATCTGCATTTTGAATGAGTTGCTCAAGTTGATTACCATCTGCTGGGTAAATGGTGATGCCCATGCTCGCTGTAATTTTAATGATTTTATTTGAAACATTGAAGGGAGACTCAATACTTTTAACGATTAAATGCGCCAGCTCGGATGTCGTGTCCTTATTGTTAAAGTCTTTGGACAAAATCACAAACTCGTTGCCACTAAATCTTGCGACAATATTTTTTTCATGATCTGATACAACAGAGAGCAGTCTTTTGGCAAGTTGCTTCAATATTTCATCGCCTATGCTATGGCCATATATGTCATTAATGTATTTGAAATTATCGATATCCAGTAACAAAAGTGAACCTGAAGCCGCTTCTTTTAAATGTTCAGAGAATTTTTCTTCAAAATACCTTCGATTAAATAACTCTGTCATCGCATCTTTATAGGCCATATCACGTATTTTAAATTCATATTCTTTGCTAGAAGTAATATTTTTATGCACACCAGACATACTGACGTACCGTCCATCGTCGTATTTACCAATACCCACCGCTTCTATCCATACATAATCGCCCATTTTATTAAGCACGCGATAAATAAACCGGTAATCTTTTATTTTTCCAGATTCAAAAAGGCTAATTCTATTTTCAAAATTTGAACGATCATCTGGATGTATTAACAGCAGCCAATTTCTTAGCGTCGCATTTTCAATATCAATGTCAAATAAACGATACCAATCGGGCGTTAAAAAATAGAATTGTCCATTACTGTCGAGATCCCAAACACCTTCTCCTGATGCTTCGAAAATTGATTTATATCTTTGCTCACTTTTTTGAATGTATTCTTTTTTTTCATATAATTGATCGTATTGCTCTTTTAATGTCTCTTCTGAAGCATAAAGGTCTTCATAAAGCGACTGCATTTCAACGTTCTTATCGTTAATTCGCACAATCATTGAATTGAAACCATCGACCAACACTTTAACTTCTGAATCATTCACTTCAATTTCACATTTTTCCATATGTTTATCTTCATCAACGTGTTCCATGACTTTTGCGAGCTTTAATATGGGGTCAACGATACTATCTGAATATTTTATGGATAACCTTTCTGCTATAAGCATTAAAACCACAGCTGTGATGAGGATTAAAAGAAACATCACCTTCAAAACACCGTTGATTTCACTTTTGCTAACAGCAACGACAATCATCATGCCGACATTATTCAATGATTTCGAATAATAAGTATATCTTTTATCTTCACTTATAGAATTTTGAAAGAGTGTTTCAATTTTCGTATCATACGTTTTAAGCGTATCCCAATTTTTTGCAAGTTCAAGACGATCATGTGAAGCTAAAATAATACCTGACGTATTAACAAGTGTTACAAAGCCCTCAGAACCAATTTTTGATTCACTCACACTTTTTGTTATTTCAGACAATAAAATATCCACGCCGATAACCATGCCATCACCTACGTATTTGGATGCGGTTATCGTAAAGGCATCCGTCCCATGATCAATATAGGGCTCGGTCCAATTTACAGTACCTTTTTTATCCAGTGCGTTGGTATACCATATTCTCGTGCGTGGATCATAATCGTTAGCAACAAATCTTTTTGGAAACAAATAAAACGTACCTTCTTTATTGCTTATGAATAGCGTACTAGAATTTCTAAACACATTTTTAAAGGTTGACAATGTTTCATTATAATAAATATCTGAATTGATATTTTGTGGCAACACCAAATAATTCTTTAAAGAAATTAAACTGCGCTGTGTGTTCTGAAAAGAATCCTCTAATAAACTGCTCGTCAAATTAATGGTTGCATTTGCTTCATTTTCAAATTTTTCATTGATTTGCTTGTAAGTAAACGCAAAAAATAGAATGCTAGAAATGAAAGCAAAAGCAAAAATGATTGTCGTAATTAATCTTCTGAATTTGTTTTTAATTCCTCGCTTACCAGACATCCCATCACCAATAATTATATTTCATTAAGCTTTATAAGTTCTTTTCTGAATTTCTTAATGATTTTCTTCTCCATTCGAGAGACGGTCATTTGAGAGACATTAAGTTCATCTGCCACCTGAATTTGGGTTTTGTTTTCAAAAAAACGGTCATTAACAATTTTGATTTCAACCTCATTGAGCTTTTTAAGGCACATGTTTATGAAATCACGATTTTCGATAATGTCAAAGTATTTATCATCGCGGCCTATGATATCTTGAAGCTGAATGTCTTTATCATCACCTGATGAATCATAGGTTAAATCTAGTGATTTTGGTGTATACACTTGCGACGCTTCCATCGCTTCAATAACTTCTTCTTCAGTCACATTTAAATACGTTGCAATATCACAAACTTTTGGAATACGCTGCAGATCTTGTTGTAATTTAGATTTGGCTTGATTGATTTTTTTAGAAAGTTCCTGAATTCTTCTAGGAACTCTGACAGACCACCCTTTGTCTCTAAAATACTTTTTTATTTCACCAATAATCGTAGGTGTGGCAAAACTCGAAAATTCAAAACCACGGTCGACATCAAATCGTTCAATAGCATAAATCAAACCTAAAGAAGCCACTTGATAAATGTCTTCATATTCGATCCCTTTATTGATATATTTTTTAGCCAAGATCTCAGTGATATACATATGACGCTTGATAAGTTCATTTCGAATGGCAAGGTCTCGATTGTTTTTATATAGATTAAATAATTCTTTTGTGCCTAGCGCAAAAAAATCATTATTAGAACCTTCATCCCTTATTATCGTTTGCTTTTTTTTCATGAACATCAGCCCCTAACCGAAGAAGAACATTTACTCAACGATCTTACTCATTATGATTTTTGTGCCGCACCCTTCACTTGTTTCAATTTCTACCGTATCCATTAGTGATTTTATTATAAAAAGTCCAAGACCATTTTCTTGTAAATCTTCCTTGTTTGGTTTTTTGTAGTTTTCTAAACTAAATCCTTTACCAAAATCGACCACTTCAATAATGAGTTTGTCCGTTTTATTAATGAATTCTAGTTTGTACGTTTCATCTGAACCTGAATGCAAGATTGCATTATTACAAGCCTCTCCAACCGCTAATTTAATGTCTTCTATGATTTCAATATCAAACCCCATTTGATTAGCAACAAAAGATGCCGCTAACCGAGCAATACTGACATATTCTGGTTTGCTTGGCAATGACATATTAATAGATTCCCTCATCTTTTAATCCACCTTTTCTTACAATTATTAAAATTAAATTGGAATTATGAAATTTCCTCAATTGCGAATTGAAAATATCCGATCTAATCCGGTTAATGTAAATATTTTTAAAATGCTTGGCTTAAGTTTTTCGAAATATACGGTATTGTTGTGGATTTTTACATTTTTATAAAAGCTAATTAATACACCTAATCCTGTGCTGTCAATATACTCAAGATTTTCGCACATAAAAACAAAATCAGACTGTTTTTTGTCATTGAGCTGAATAAGTGCATCTTTGAGAATCGATTTCGAGTTGATATCCACTTCTCCAATTAATTCTACTTCCCAACTCTTAGCGAGCTCATTGTAATTGGTGTTCAATCTTAAAGACATTAAAAATTTCCCCCTTTGTTTATCTCTCTTAGATTATTTTACTAACCTTGGCAACATTATACACTATAAACACGTTTTGAAGAAAAAAATTTGGAAATTGATGCCGATTGCTTTAAATACAATTCCCAAATTTCACACACTTTTATTGATTAAATTAAGCTTCATCCACATTAATTTTAACGTCATCAACCACATCAACCGCATCTACCTCTTCTGCCTCATCGGCATCTGTTTCAGCGATTTTTGCAATAGACACTAAACGTGTCTCATCGTTGACTTTCATGACTCTAACACCCGATGTGATACGACCAGTTACAGAAACATCACCTACTTTAATTCGGATAAGAACACCACTGTCGTTAATAATCATAAGGTCATCCGTATCTTCGACAACCAATGCACCAATGATGCTGCCTGTCTTACTGTTTAGATTGTAAGTGATAATCCCTTTACCACCACGTGTTTGCTGTCTGTACTCTTTCATTGGGGTGCGTTTTCCATACCCATTTTCAGAAACGATTAACAATTTAGCCTCTTCTTTGACGACTTCCATCTCAATAACCGCATCGCTTGCCGCTAAATTAATCGCTCTAACGCCTGTTGCGGTTCTGCCCATTGCTCTAACATCATCTTCATGAAATCTTATTGACTTGCCTTTTCTCGTAATAACAATGAGTTCATCGGCGCCATTTGTACGTTTTACCGCGATGAGTTCATCATTTTCCTTAAGATTAATAGCGATTAGGCCTGTTTTTCTAGAGGTATCAAATTGATCCAGTGTCGTTTTCTTGATAACGCCATGTTTTGTACAAAGCGTCAAGAAACCATCGTCAAAGTTTTTGATTGGAACCACTGCATTTATTTTTTCTTCGGATTCAAGCGGCAATAGATTGACAATTGCAGAACCTTTTGAAATTCTTGAACCATCAGGTATCATATAGGCTTTCATGCGATATACTTTTCCGAAATTTGTAAAGAATAAGAGGTAATCATGCGTCGATGTTGTGAAAATATGTTTAACGAAATCTTCTTCTCGAGTGGAAAGACCCGTTTTACCACGACCGCCTCTCTTTTGAGAAACGTATTCACCTGTTGATACACGCTTAATATAACCCGCATGCGTCAACGTAATCACTACTTCATCCTCTTCAATCAAATCCTCGTAGTCAATTTCATCTGGATTGATACTGATATCGGTCTTTCTCTCATCGCCATACGTTTTTTTAATGCGAAGCAAGTCCTCTTTGATAATATTGAGCAACAATTGATCATCCCCTAAAAGTTCAAGCAAATAATTAATGACTTTTAAAAGCTCTTGATACTCATTTTCTATTTTTTCTCTTTCCAAACCTTGTAATCTTCTAAGTCTCATATCGACAATTGCTTTGGCTTGTATTTCTGATAAAGGAAATTGATCCATCAGTTTGGCTTCAGCATTATTATATGAAGCGCGAATGATTCTAATAATCTCATCAATATTATCGATGGCGATGCGCAGGCCTTCTAAAATATGCGCACGTTCTCTGGCTTTCTTCAAATCATAAATAACCCGTCTTCTCTCAACAACTTTTTGGTGATCAAGGTAGGCATCAAGCATTTCTTTAAGGTTCATGACTTTTGGTTCGCCATTATGAAGTGCCAGCATAATGATGCTATAAGAAACTTGTAACTGGCTATTTTTATAAAGTTGGTTAACCATGATGTTGGCATTGACATCTTTTCTGAGTTCGATAACAATGCGAATACCATTTCTATTACTTTCATCTCTCAGATCGGTAATACCTTCGAGCCTCTTGCTTTTTACAAGCTCTGCGATATTTTCAATCATCTTTGATTTGTTCACTTGATAAGGAATTTCTGTAACAATGATGCGTGATTTGCCATTCTTCATTTCTTCAATTTCCGTTTTAGATCTCAATATAACGCGACCACGACCTGTTCTATAAGCGCGTTTAATACCTTCAACACCCATTATTTCAGCGCCTGTTGGAAAATCTGGACCTTTAACGCATTCCATAAGTTCATAAATATCGGTTTCAGGGTTATCTATAATTTTAATAACACCATCGATAATCTCATTTAAATTGTGTGGTGGTATAGAAGTTGCCATACCAACCGCAATGCCGTTTGATCCATTGATGAGTAGATTTGGGAATCTACCTGGTAGAACCACTGGCTGGGTCTCTGATTCATCAAAGTTTGGCATAAAATCTACCGTTTCTTTGTCGATATCTTTTAACAATTCACCTGACAGACGCGTCATTCTTGCTTCGGTATAACGCATTGCAGCAGCGCCATCACCATCGATTGAACCAAAGTTACCATGGCCATCGATGAGCAGGTATCGCATTGAAAAATCTTGAGCAAATCTTACAAGTGCGCCGTAGATGGATGAGTCACCATGAGGATGGTACTTACCCATGACTTCACCAACAATACGGGCGCATTTTCTATGTTGTCTATCATGTGTGAAATTAAGTTCACTCATGGCATAGAGAATTCTTCTATGGACTGGTTTTAATCCGTCACGCACGTCAGGAAGTGCACGGCTGACAATAACACTCATTGCATAGGCCATATATGATTTTTTCATCTCGTCCATGACATCGACCATAAGGATCGTTTGATTCGTATTTATGGTTTCGTTGACATCGTCTGAAGAATCTTCATAGGATGTTTCAATGATGTCTTCATCGAGATTGTCACTATTTTTTTGATCATCACTCAAAGGTCTTTCCTCCTAGATATCGATATTATTCACATATTTTGCATTGGCTTCAATAAATTCGCGTCTTGGTTCTACTTTTTCACCCATAAGGGTTGAGAAAATCAAGTCTGCTTCTATGGCATCGTCAACGGTCACATTCATAATCGTTCTTACAGAAGGGTCCATTGTGGTTGTCCATAGCTGTTCAGCATTCATTTCACCAAGGCCTTTGTATCTTTGAATGGTAATTCCTTGTCTACCGATCTCATTTAATAAATTGTTCATCTCTTTATCTGAATAGAGGTAATAGATACTTTTACCTTTTTTAACTTTATAAAGGGGTGGTATAGCAACATATATATGACCTTGTTCAATAAGAGGTCTCATAAATCTGAAAAAGAATGTCAATAATAACGTTCTAATATGTGAACCGTCGACGTCGGCATCGGTCATAATAAAAATTTTATCATAACGGAGCTTTGTCACATCAAACTCATCGCCAATGCCACAACCGAAAGCTGTGATCATGGCTCTGATTTCCGTTGAACTGAATATTTTAGAAAAATTCGCTTTTTCCACGTTCATAATTTTTCCACGAAGCGGTAAAATTGCTTGAATATTTCTATCACGACCGAGCTTTGCTGAACCACCAGCAGAGTCACCTTCGACAATATAAATTTCACATTTTGCAGGGTCTCTCTCTGAACAATCCGCGAGTTTACCTGGAAGTGTCATACCATCAAGCGCACCTTTTCTACGCGTGAGTTCTCTTGCCTTTCTTGCGGCTTCACGCGCTTTAGCTGACGTCAAACACTTATCGATAATGACTTTTGCTTGAAGTGGGTTTTCCTCTAAATATGACTCAAGCATTTCGGACATAGCGGATTCTACAATACCTCTGATTTCACTATTACCAAGTTTAGTCTTTGTTTGTCCTTCAAATTGTGGGTCTTCTAGTTTGACAGATACAATCGCTGTCATACCTTCTCTAACGTCTTCACCGGTTAAATTTTCATCTTTTTCTTTGATGATGCCTTTTTTTCTACCATAGTCGTTAATTAGACGCGTTAAAGCCGATCTAAACCCTATAAGGTGTGTACCACCTTCATGTGTGCCAATATTATTTGCATAGGTAAAAACATTCTCAGAATAACCATCTGTATACTGAAAAGCGATTTCTACGGTTGTATTTGGATTAATTTGTTCCGCATACACGACATCATCATGAATCGGTGTACGGTTTACATTAAGATACTGAACAAATTCTTTAATACCACCCTCATACATAAATCTAGATTTCTTAAGTGACTCTAAACGGTTGTCTATTAAAAATATTTCGACGCCTTTGTTCAAAAATGCGAGTTCTCTTATTCTAGATTCAATCGTTACAAAATCATATTCAAGGGTTTCAAATATTAAATGATCCGCTCTAAATGTCGTCTTAGTGCCTGTAATTTTATCGTTTTCGAGTTCACCGATGACATGTAATTTTTCAACCGTTGCGCCTCTTTCGAAGCCAATTTTGTATATTTTACCATTTCGTTTGACTTCTACTTCGAATGTTTCAGAAAGTGCATTAACAACTGAAGCACCTACACCGTGCAGACCACCTGATACCTTATATCCGCCACCGCCAAATTTACCACCGGCATGAAGAATGGTATGGATGACTTCCACAGCTGGAATCCCCATTTTTTGATGCATATCAATTGGCATCCCCCGACCATCATCTTCGACAACAATAATATTTTCAGGTTCAATTGTAACTGTAATTTTTTTACAGTGACCAGCTAATGCTTCATCAATACTGTTATCCACGATTTCATAGACCAAGTGGTGAAGGCCACGTGCACTCGTCGTTCCAATATACATACCAGGTCTTTTTCTAACGGCTTCGAGTCCTTCTAAAACCTGTATTTGATCAGCATTATATGCTTGATTTGACATTTCTAACCTCCTATTGGCTTAGAACACTTCCATTTTTTATTTTAATAATCTTAGATGCATTGATATAGTCATCTAGCAGATTTTTAACATCTGTTGTTGTAATAATCGTTTGAACGTCTTTCAAAGCATAAATGAGATCCTTTTGCCTGTTTACATCGAGTTCACTCATGACGTCATCAAGGAGTAAAATTGGATATTCCCCAACATCATTTTTGATAATTTCAATTTCTGAAAGTTTAAGGGATAAAGCTGCGGTGCGTTGTTGACCTTGTGACCCATAGATTTTAATATTGATACCGTTAATGCAAATATCCATATCATCTCTATGTGGACCAACGGAAGTAAAGCCGCGTCTGACGTCCAAATCAAGGTTTTTTTTAAGCATTAAAATTAACTCACTCTTGATTGTATCATAATTTTGCATATTCTTCACTGAAGTTATATAGGCAATACTTAAGTGTTCAATGTTTTTAGTCACCTCAGCGTGAATACGGTGGCTAATCTCATTGAGATCATTAATGAATTTTTGCCTTCTTATGATAATACGTGTCCCTTTATCCGCAAGCTGCTCATCCCAAATATCAACCATGTCTTTAAATTCAGGCTTATAAGTCATTTTTTTTAAAAGTTCGTTGCGCTGAAATAATATACGGTTGTATTCAATAATGTCCGCACAATAAATTTTACTAATATGAGACAGTTCCCTATTGAGAAACCGTCTACGTTCAACGGGACTTTCTTTTATGAGTTTTAAGTCATCAGGATAAAACAAGATAATGTTTATGGTGCCAAGTAATTCAGAAATTTTGGTAATATTAACGCCATTGATCAAAAACTCTTTTTTCGATTTGTCATTGATGCGGTACTCGATGTGTTCGAGTTGTCCATTATCTCTTTCAATTTCGACTTTAACACTGGTAAATTTTTCTTCAAAATGGACCAGTTCGCTGTCTTTACGCGTTCTAAAAGATTTTCCAAAACCAGAAACATAGACGGCTTCAAGCAAATTGGTTTTACCTTGAGCATTGTCGCCTATGATAATATTGAGTTTTTTATCGAAAAACAATTTGATTTGACTGTAATTTCGATAATTTTTGATCATAATGGATTTTATATACAAAATTAACCTCTTTGTACGATTTGAAGTTTGTGAATCTCAGGTTTACCAAACTCTGCTTTGATGGTCACTTCAACTTGGTCATCAGCAATAATTTTTTTACCTCTCTGCGTACAAAATGAGCCATTCACTTTGACACAACCTTCAGCGATAAGTATTTTAGCCATACCCCCTGAATCGGCTATTTCTGCAAACTTAAGCAATTGATCTAACTTAATAAATTCTGATTCTATTTCTATTTTTTTCATAAAGCCCTCCAATGGGTTATAGAGAATTTACTTTGAAATTCTACAAGGTAAAACGAGATATGTGTAATTGTCATTATCAATAGGTTTAATAATGCATGGGCTAACGTTATTGACGAATTCAATACGAATATCCGCACTGTCGATGATTTTGAGGGCATCAATCAAGTATTTAGGATTAAAGCCAATTTCTAAATCTTGGCCTTCAAGCTTAATATGCACTTTTTCTATAGAACTCCCCATCTCTGAGTTAGACGTTATTTTAATGAAATCGTCCTTGATTTCAAGTTTGATGGCAACGTTTTTATTTTCTCTAGCCATTAAAAACGAACGATCTATTGCCGTTAAAAACTGATCTGTATCTGTGATGGCCATGGATTTATATTCATTTGGCAAAATTTGATTGTAATTGATAAATTCACCTGCAAGAAGTCTTGAATAGACTTTAAGGTCTCCCGTCGAGAACAAAACTTGTTTGTCATCAAAAGATATTCTTAAATCACCTTTGCTTTCGCTTTGCGTTAATAATTTGTTGATTTCGTTTAAGGTACGACCAGGCACGACTGCTTTTTTACTAAGATCTGTTTTAACAATGGCTTTTTTAATCGCCATTCTAAAACCGTCAATGGCAACCATATTAAATTTACCATTATCGATTTCAAGTAATGCACCTGTTAAAATTGGACGTGATTCATCTTGAGAAATGGCAAAACTTGTCTGGCGAATCATATTCGCAAAAAGTTCTTTATCAATTAAAAATGAATTGCTGTGATCAATGACAGGTAACTCTGGATATTCATTACCTGGTAGACCCACTATTTTAAAGCTTGAATCGCCACAAAGAATATCAACCACGTGGTTGTCATTGATTGTAAAGGTAATTTCTTCATTAGGTAATTTTCTGATAAGTTCAGAAAAAAGTCTTGCTGGAATAACAACGGAACCTTCTTCAATAGTTGTTGCATCCACTTTCGTTTCAATGCTTAAGTTAAGATCATTGCCGATTATTTTTAATGCGCCATTTGTCGCTTCGAAATAGATACCGGATAATATAGGGAGCGTCGTTTTGCTAGAAACTGCTTTAGAAACAATACTAATAGCTGAAGATAGGATGTTTTGCTGACATTTGAATTTCATATAAAGCCTCCTTTAAGCGGTATAATAATAAAATAAAATATAATAAACAATATTAGTAATAGTAGTAGGGGCTGTTGATTTGTGGAAAAGCACTTAAAGCCATTGCAAATAAAAGAAAAACGATTCTAAAAATCTGTTGATTAAAATCAGCGCCAAAGACGAGTTATCAACAGTGGATAAATGAGACCATTTAGAAAAGTTATCAACAGTCAAAGCATTAACATATGCACACTACTCGCCTTTCATTTCTTTAATCATGCTGTCTATTTTATTTTTAAGATCAAAATCAGAAAGCATCTCTGTACTTATCTTTTCACAAGCGTGAATAACGGTCGTATGATCTCTTCCGCCATATTCTTCACCAATTTTAGGTAATGATAAATCTGTGAGTTCGCGTGTGATGTACATAGCAATTTGTCTTGGATAAGCAATTTGCCTTGTTCTTTTTTTGGATTCAAAATCCTCGATTTTCATATTATAATATTCAGCAACGGTAGATTTAATGAAATCGACATCTATCTTACGCGCACGTGTTGTTGTGAATATATCCTTTAATGCTTCATTGACAAGAGAAATGTCCACTTCCCGCTTTGTAAGTGTGGAATAAGCAACCACGCGATTGAGTGCGCCTTCAAGCTCTCTAATGTTAGATTTAATTTTTGCAGCAATGACTTCAAAGACCTCACCAGGAATTTCGATACGGTCGCGTTCGGATTTCTTCTTTAATATAGCGATTCTTGTTTCATAATCTGGTGGCTGAATATCCGTGATAAGGCCCCACTCAAATCGTGAACGCAATCGATCTTCGAGTGTTGGAATTTCTTTCGGTGGGCGATCAGAAGACACGATGATTTGTTTATTGGCTTCATAGAGCGCATTGAATGTATGGAAGAACTCTTCTTGCGTTCTTTCTTTACCGGCGATAAATTGAATATCATCCACTAAAAGGACATCAACGGTTCGGTACTTATTACGAAATTCTTCATTCTTATCATCTTTAATGGAGTTTATAAGTTCATTTGTAAACTTTTCGCTCGATACATAATAGACTTTTGAATTCTTATTTTGTGAGAGAATGTAATGGCCAATCGCATGCATTAAGTGGGTCTTACCAAGACCAACACCACCGTATATAAACAAAGGGTTATATGATTTAGCAGGTGATTCTGAAACGGCAAGCGATGCAGCGTGTGCAAAGCGGTTGCTATTTCCGACAACGAACTCATTGAAGACATAACGTGGGTTTAGATTGGTCGTCTCGAATAAATCAGATGCGTGATTTGAATTTTGCTTGTTTAATTCGAGCGTATTTTCTTCAGGGATGATATATTTAATGATATAATCCTGATTCGTGACATATTTAATCGTATTCTTTATGAGATCGTTGTAACGGTTCTCTAAAATATTTCTATTTAGATTTCCAGATGTTTGAAGGATGATCGTGTTCCCTTCAATAGCTATTGGGATGACATTTTCGATCCAAGTGCTAAAACTTAGCGGCATTAATTCATTTCTCATGTTATTGCGCGCTTCGTCCCAAATTTCTACTAAACGATTATCCATGCATTATCCTCCTAAAAAGCTATTTTATCCACAATTTCAAAGTAAAATTGTTAATAAAATAGACTTAAAATATCAATTTATTTCAGTGCAAGTACGGTTTATAATAATGTGGATAAAAGGGACACGTTTTAAGTTATCAACAGAAAACAGGTGGTTTTATCAACAGTATACACAGCCATTTAATCAAAAAGTCAAAAAAAAAATGACAAATAATCAACAAATTCACGTTATCCACATTTTCTCGTCGATGGAAAAATTTAATTGTGTGTACAAATCATTTTAACAAATTTTAAGTCAACTTTCAAACTTATCCACAAAAAATAGTGAATTATATTTTTGTGGATAAGTAAAAATTTAAAAGGATCGCTTTATTTCTGTGGATGACTATATAAAATTATTAACATTTCAGTTGATGAATTGTGTATAACTACTAGATATTACTTTTAACGATTTATGAGCAACTATATATAGTAGTTTAACCGTTCAATGGGGCATCAAATCTCTTTATTTGAATAGCTTGACAGAGTAAAGTGTTCAAGTTATAATATTTTAGCAGACTTATGAAAAAAAAATATGTTTATATATATGTATATGTAACGTGTGTAAGGAGGTGTCTGAAATGAAAAGAACTTATCAACCTAAGAAGAGACAAAGAAAAGTTGAACACGGTTTCCGCAAGAGAATGAAAACGAGTGCAGGCAGAAACGTGATTAAAGCAAGAAGAAGAAGAGGTAGAAAAAAATTATCTGCTTAATGGATTAAAAGACCGCAGTCAGTGGTCTTTTTTTGTAAGTAATGTTGTGGAGGCACGATGACTTTTGAAAGCTTAAAAAAACCTTCTGAATTTTCGAAAGTCTATAAACGTGGTAAATCGTATGCAGATAAAAATATTGTTATCTATTATATGCCCAACCAACTCGGTACGACACGTGTTGGGTTTTCGATTAGTAAAAAAGTTGGAAATGCCGTCGTAAGGAATAGAGTGAGACGATTCATTAAAGAATCCTTAAGAGTTAATTTTTCTGATTTTGGCAACTACGATTTTGTGTTTGTAGCGAGGGTGCGGTCTAGCCAAGTTGATTATCATGAAATAACACGATCTCTTAAGTACGTATTTAAGAAGATTTCAATTTAATGTGTTTTAGAAAGTGTATGCTTAATGAAAACGATATTAATAATGATGATAAAATTTTACAGAGCATTTATCTCACCTATATTGGGCAGCAATTGTCGGTTTCATCCGACGTGTTCTCAATATGCAATGTCAGCGATTGAAAAGTATGGCGCGATTAAAGGCGTACGCTTAAGTGTTAAGCGGATTATGAAGTGCCATCCATTTCATCCAGGTGGATTTGACCCATTAGATTAGATTTAGGAGGGTATTGAATTGGATATTTTTGCACAAGTTTTTGGACGCTTATTAGGATTAATGTATGGTGTAATTGGTGATTATGGTATTTCGATTATCGTCTTTACGCTTTTTACAAAACTTTTATTAATGCCATTTACCATCAAACAGTTGAAATCATCAAAGGCTATGGCTGCGATTCAACCAAAAATGAAGGAAATACAAGAAAAATATAAAGATAATAAAGAAAAGCAAAATCAAATGCTTGTTGAATTATATAAAGAACACAAATACAATCCACTAAGTGGCTGTTTACCATTACTTATTCAGTTTCCTATCATCATTGGCCTATTCACGGCAATGCGACAACCGGCTGATTATGTATTTATTAATAATCCTGAGTTACTGGCGAGCGCAACCCAAGATACGTTTTTATGGATTAAGGATTTATCCGTACCGGATCTTATGAGTAATGTGTTTAAAGCGGGTCCAGCATGGTTTATAGCATTACCTGGTTTAATGGCTTTCTTATCATCAGGCTTAACCTTCTTACAAATGTCTTCAATGCCGCAAACATCAGGTGGTAGCGATGCGATGAACAAACAAATGAAAATGATGCAAATTATTTTTCCTGTGATGATTTTATTTTGGGGAAAGACAATGTCAGCTGGTTTAATGCTTTATTGGACCGTCGGCAGTGTATTCCAAATCGTTCAGCAGTACATTATGAAACGACCAGCTAAGGGGGATGCCAATTAATGAAATTTGTTGAAAAATCCGGTAAAAGTGTTGAGGAAGCCTTAAGATTAGCGCTTATAGAACTCGACGCATCTAGAGAACAGGTTGAAATTGAAGTTTTAGAAGAAGGATCAAAAGGTTTTTTGGGTTTAGGCGCTAAAGAAACTAAAATTAGAGTGTCTAAAAAAAATAGTGTCACTGATGTGGCTTATGCCTTTTTAAGCAGCTTGCTTAAAGAAATGAAAATCGCTGCAGAGATTGAAGTGACACCGACTCAAGAAGCACTTAACATTAATATCATTGGTGAAGATATGGCGATTTTGATTGGAAAACGCGGTCAAACACTTGATTCACTCCAATACTTAGTCAGTTTAGTCGTTAATAAAGAGCGTGATGATTATTTAAGGGTTGTACTGGATACGGAAAATTATAGAGCTAAGAGAAAAGAAACTTTAGAAGGACTTGCAGAGAAGCTTGCTTCAAAAGTTAAAAAGTCTAGAAAAAATGTTATTCTTGAGCCTATGAATCCATATGAAAGACGCATCATCCATTCAGCGCTTCAAAATAATCCTAATGTCAGCACAAAATCTGAAGGTGATGAACCATACAGAAAAGTGGTTATTTATTACGACTATAAAAAGAATAAGACAAACTAATTCCAATAACCCAGTTAACCAACTGGGTTATATTTTAATTTAGGAGGTTTATATGTATACAGATACGATTGTTGCCATTTCAACCCCTATTGGTGAAGGTGCTATAGGTATCGTACGATTAAGTGGGCCAGAGGCCTTTGATATCGTAGATTTAATGTTTCGCCCATTTGTCAAAGGGCCTCAAACGAACAAACAACTCGTTTATGGGCATATCGTCAATGGCACATCAATTGTTGATGAAGTTATGGTTGTGAAAATGGTTGCCCCCCACACGTACACGCGTGAGAACATTGTGGAAATCAATTGTCATGGTGGGATCATCCCACTGCGTGAAATTTTGAACCTTTCATTAAACAAAGGGGCAAGATTGGCTGAGCGTGGTGAATTTACGCAGCGCGCTTTTTTAAACGGTCGAATCGATTTAACACAAGCCGAATCTGTCATGGATATGATTAGTGCGAAGACTAAAAAAGGGTATGATATGGCCCTCAATCAATTGGAAGGCTATTTATCTAAGCGCATCAAAGGGCTAAGAAATAACCTGATGAACTTAATGGCACAAATTGAAGTCAGTATCGATTATCCTGAAGAAGATATTGAAGAAATCACTTATCATCAGATTCATGAGGATTTATTAACGATTGAAAAAGCCATTGAAGCGTTATTGAGCAATGCACAAAATGGTAAGATTATTCGAGAAGGTTTAAAAACGGCCATCGTTGGAAAGCCAAATGTAGGAAAATCTAGTTTGATGAACGCTTTACTCAAAGATGCGAAAGCAATTGTCACTGAAGTAGCTGGGACAACACGAGATTTAATAGAAGAATTCATGAACATCGGGGGCATCCCTATTAAACTCGTTGATACGGCGGGGATTCGAGACACGGAAGATGTCGTTGAAAAAATTGGTGTTGCACGCTCAAAGCACGTGTTTAATGAAGCGGACCTTGTCATCTTCATGTTAAACGCGGCTGAACCATTGACCGAGGAAGATTTACAAATTATGTCTCTTGTTAAAGACAGACATGCGATCGTACTCATTAACAAAACCGATTTAGAATCTCAAATTGATGAGAAATTGATCAATGAAATTTTACATGATAAGATAATTATCAAGACGTCTATGGAACTTGAAATTGGCATTGCTGAAGTGGAAAAAGCCATTCAAGAAATGGTGTTAAATCAAACGGTTACCGTTGGTGAAAGTGAAATTATTAGCAATACAAGGCACATTCATTTACTTGAAACCGCTTATAAAAATGTGTGCGAGGCACGTGTTGCGGTGAATGATCGCCTCCCCTACGATTTCATCGAAGTGGACATCAAAGAGGGTATTTTGAATTTGGGCATGATAACCGGCGAATCGGTAGAAAAGGATTTGCTTAACAATATATTTAGTAATTTTTGTTTAGGAAAATAAGGAGCAAACAATGGTAAGAACTTTTGATGCAGGCAAGTATGATGTTATTGTCGTAGGTGCTGGACATGCTGGATGTGAGGCAGCACTTGCAAGTGCTCGCATGGGTGTTAGAACGCTCATTTTATCGATAAATTTGGATTCGATCGCAATGATGCCTTGCAACCCTTCAATTGGTGGTACGGGTAAAGGCCATTTGGTTAAAGAAATAGATGCACTTGGCGGTGAAATGGGTCGTAACATCGATAGATCTTTTTTGCAAAGTAAAATGTTAAACAGCAGCAAAGGGCCTGCGGTTCATTCGCTTCGTGCGCAAGCGGATAAGAACCAATATCATAGAGAAATGAAACGCGTGATGGAAAATACCGATAACTTGTTTGTTAAACAAGGCGAAGTTAAACAGATTGTGATTGAAAATGGACAGTTAAAAGGTGTCGTCACTCAGACGGGTTCTTTTTACCAAAGTGAAGTTATCGTACTTGCTACTGGTACTTATTTGGGTAGCACCATTTATATTGGCGATGCTACGATAAAAAGTGGACCCAATGGGCTGGCAGCCGCCTATGATTTAGTGGATGATATGAAAGCGCACAACATTGAACTCAGACGTTTTAAGACGGGTACCCCTGCACGTGTTGATGCGCGGTCACTTGATTATGACGAAATGGAAATTCAATGGGGCGACAAGGATTATGAGTTGTTTTCTTTCATGAATGATTCAATAGAACTAGATGAGTTACCGTGTTGGTTAACATATACCAATGACCGGACACATCAAGTTATTTTAAATAATTTGGATAAATCTGGCCTATTTACAGGCACAATTGAAGGTACGGGACCAAGATATTGCCCATCTATTGAGACAAAATTGGTACGCTTTGCCGATAAAGAGCGCCATCAATTGTTTATTGAACCAGAAGGTCGCGATACCAACGAAATGTATGTCCAGGGTATGTCAACAAGTATGTCTGAAGATGTTCAACTTGCTTTTATGCGCACGATTCCTGGGATGCGTCGTTGTGAAATTATGCGCCCTGCATATGCCATAGAGTATGAATGTATAAACCCTATGGATTTAACCTTACATTTAGAGTTTAAAAATGTGCCTGGGTTATTTTCTGCGGGACAATTCAATGGCACATCAGGCTATGAAGAAGCGGCTGCACAAGGCTTAATCGCTGGCATAAATGCAGCGCTTAACGTCCAAGGCAAAGAACCTTTCATACTAGACCGATCAGAAGCTTACATTGGTGTGTTAATCGATGACCTTGTTACAAAAGGTACTGATGAGCCTTACCGAATGATGACTTCTAGATCTGAATACCGCCTCCTTTTAAGACAAGATAATGCCGACTTGAGATTGACGCAAAAAGGGTATGATATAGGTTTGGTGAAACAGGACAGATTTGAACGGTTTACTATCAAGCAAGAACAAATTGATCGCGAAATGCTACGTGTAGCATGTACAAATTTTCGTGTTGAATTTTTAAATCCAATTCTTGAAAGTATGGGCATCCCTAGCGTTGGTCAAGGCATGAAAATGTTAGATTTACTCAAACGTCCTCAGATCTATTATAAAGATTTGGAAGCCATAGATACCACAAGACCATTTGGTTTGTCTAAAGATGTTATTAAACAAGTAGAAGTGACTTTAAAATATGAAGGTTATATAAAGAAACAATTGCAACAAGTTGAAAAATTCAAGGCACTAGAAGAGAAAAAAATACCTGAAGGCGTGACGTATCAGAGCATAGATAGCTTAAGACTTGAAGCGCGTCAAAAGCTAGATGCCATTAAGCCGACCTCGATTGGTCAAGCTTCAAGAATTTCTGGTGTTTCACCTGCAGATATTTCAGTGCTACTCGTGTATCTTGAGCAGTTTAGAAGAAGAGGTCAATAGATTATGGAAATATTTGGCAAAGCAGATTTGCAGTTAACCCAGCTTCAACTTAATCAGTTTGAACGGTTGTATGAACTGCTCATCTTAGAAAATGAAAAGTATAATTTGACGGCAATTACCGAAAAACAAGATGTATATATCAAGCATTTTATCGATTCAATACTCATTGAGAAATTGCCTTTCAATTATACGGGTAAACATATGATCGATATTGGAACAGGTGCTGGCTTCCCTGCCCTACCGTTAAAAATTATGAACGCATCACTTAAAATAACAGGTTTGGATGCACTTAACAAACGCATCAGTTTTATTGAAATGGTTTGTAAAGAGTTGGGGCTTAAAGGGGTTGAATGTATACACGGACGTGCTGAAGACTTTGGTCAAATGCCGAAATTTAGAGAACACTATGATTTTGCAGTGTCAAGAGCGGTTGCAGAACTCAGATTATTGCTTGAGCTCGTCATGCCATTTGTTAAAGTGGGGGGTCACTTTTTAGCTTATAAAAGTTTAAAGACTAAGACAGAGCTTGACGAAGCGCAAAATGCGCTTAAACTTATGAAATCTGAATTGCTTGACATCGTTGAGTTTCAATTGCCCAACAACTTTGGATCACGTGACATTATGATCATTCATAAAAAGGGAATAATTGACAAAAAATACCCAAGAAAAGCCGGAACACCTAAACGATCTCCGTTGTGAACCTAAAAACTTGCATGATTCATGCAAGTTTTTTTATTTTCTTTTTTTATCGATACTTATCAAGTATAATAGTATTAGCGATAAACGTGGAGGCAATATGGGAAAAGCAATGGCAATATTCAATCAAAAGGGTGGTGTCGGAAAGACAACAACGGCTGTTAATTTTGCAGCAGCATTGGCAGAGAGAGGCAAACGTGTTTTGTTGGTTGATAATGACCCACAAGGTAACCTATCTAGTGGTGTTGGCATCAACAAAAGTACG
>Ga0138256_10002064_pt1 | contig 21637 bp, 14 predicted proteins | sample KNB2016incub_MG_FD_105486 | JGI IMG/M metagenome (GOLD analysis project Ga0138256, IMG submission 105486) | Active sludge microbial communities from wastewater in Klosterneuburg, Austria - KNB2014incub_MG | ecosystem: Engineered > WWTP > Activated sludge > Unclassified | place: Austria... | reverse complement strand
TCCAAAGCCATTAATTGCAACACGTGTCATAATTTATTTTAATTAAACATCAAAAGTCAAATGTTTTTCTGCATGATAGCTGGAACGTACCAACGGACCGCTTTCAACATATTTAAAACCCATATCAAGGCCAATTTGTTTGTATTCTTTGAAAACAGCAGGGTTAACAAACTCTGCTATTGGTAAATGTTCTTTGGTAGGTTGAAGATATTGACCTAAGGTTAAAATATGAACTCCATTTTGGTATAAGTCATTCATTGTTTCCAAAACCTCTTCACGTGTTTCACCTAAACCTAACATCACGCCAGATTTCGTTCTTAGTCCAAAAGCATTGATACGTTTCAAAGCCTCAAGGCTTCTGTCATATTTTGCCTGAACACGTACTTCTTTTGTAAGCCTTCTTACTGTCTCCAAATTGTGCGACATGATTTCAGGTTTTTCTTGCATTACACGCTCCAGGTTTTCCCATTTTCCTGCAAAATCCGGAACCAAGGTTTCCATTGTAGTACCTTGCGAAATTTCTCTGACCTTTCTAATGGTTTCGGCCCAAATCTCAGAGCCGCCATCTTTTAAATCATCACGATCAACGCTGGTAATGACACAATGTTTTACTTTCATTAGTTTAACTGACTCTGCAATTCGTTGCGGTTCCGTTTTATCAACAGCTAAAGGTTTTCCCGTTGCAACAGCACAAAATTTGCAAGAACGCGTACAGATGTTTCCAAGAATCATAAAGGTTGCTGTGCCTGCTCCCCAACATTCACCCATATTAGGACAATTTCCACTTTCACATATAGTGTGTAGTTTGTTGTTGTCAACAATGCCTCTAACTTTTCTGTACTCTTCGCCAATAGGTAGTTTTACTTTTAACCATTCCGGCTTCTTATATAAACGCTCTTTAGCTTGTTCTTCCATAATGCAAAACTAAACAAATCATTGGCTGCGATAGTTTGAACATGATTAACTTTAATGCGTAATTATCATTTGAGGAAATAAAAAATCCCGCTAAATGCGGGATTTTTTATTAGTGTGGAGAAGATGGGACTCGAACCCACGACCTCTTGCATGCCATGCAAGCGCTCTAGCCAACTGAGCTACATCCCCTGATAATTGATGTTGGTTGAATGGGCTGCAAAGAAATAAAAAAATAAAATTACCGTGTGTGATGATAGAAAAAAAAAGAGGCTGTCCTTTTGAGCCAGCCTCTTTTTTAAACTTTAAAGAGTTTATTTAGCAATAACCATCTTTTTAACCAATTGACGGTCGTTGTGCTTTAATACATAGAAATAAACACCACTTGCCAGATTTTCTGCGTTTACGGTAACATTGTAAGTGCCTGCAGAAAGATTAGAGTTAACAGGTGTCATCAGAACTTTACCTGTAACATCAACAATGTCAAGTTGTGTGCTTCCGTTGTCAGATAAGTTGAATGTTATTACAGAATAATCACTAAATGGATTTGGTGTATTCTGAATCATATCAAACGCATTGTTCAAATCTGTCAAACCGGTTGTACATAATGTAATCGGGCTTTTAACTTCCAAACAAACATCATCTATTGCCCAACCTTCATCACGAACGCTGAAGTCAGAGTTAAATCTCCATCTGAAGATAACTTGTTGAGGTCCTGCATTAGTTAAACAAATATCATGTCCTGCCTGACCCCAGCCACCGCTGTTGCCTGACCAGCCCGGATGTACAGGAGGAACAGGTCCTAATGCTGTGATGTTATAAGTATTCATCCAGTTTGGGTCATGATCATCACCTAACTGATTCCATGTAGCGCCCAGGTTTGTTGAATATTCAAATGTTCCACCATCTTCATTTCTTTCTGTCTTGAAACTGTGCCAGAAATTGATGTTATATGTTAATCCACCTGTTAAAGTAAATACAGGTGAATACAATGCAGAAGTGTCACGATTTGGATATTGACCTGCAAGACTTGTAAACCATGAATTTACAGGACTATGATTACCACCTAACTTAACAGAAGTTCCTAAATCCCAGCTGGAATTTGTTGAATAAGAGGTTGCATTTAATGTTACCCAACGGTAGCCACTTTCAAAATCATAACACTTTGAAGTTGCACCGGCACCAACAGTAGCAGAGTCAAACACCTGAACAGAATAGCAAATGGTATCACCAATTGGTTTTAAGTCGGCCGATTGATTTGGATAATAAGTAGAAACACACACATTGTGGAAACCTGGAGAGGCAATCCATCCGTTAACATAAGTATAATTTATGTTGGTGTTTGGATTTAATGGAGTTGCTAAGGTAACGGTATCGTTAGAGATAATATTTCCATCAACTCTTAATGTAGTTACAAAGTTGTTTACAGCAGAAGTACCATCATTGTAAATCTTTGATTTAAATGGCATACTCTGTCCAGGGAAGATAAATGGAGGGCCTGGATTTGCAGTTGAAACAGCAACAGGAGTAACTGTTAATGGAACAGGAACTGTTAAACAGAAATCGTCTATCGAATAACCATTTGTCTGAACAGAGCCATCTGAATTAAAGATATAACGGAACTGAACCATTGGCTGGTTGTTGAATATCGGATCAAGTTTACGCATACTGCGTATCCATCCTGTTGGTAAAGCACACAAAGCATTACCTTGTGTCCAAGCATATTGCTGACTTGAATTTAGTTGGTTGTCATTATACCAGTTGAACTGACCCATAGTAATTGTATCACATGGTGTACCTAAAATTGTCCAGGCACCATTACCAATGCGGTATTCCATACGGGCACCATCCCAATTGCTTTCTGATGCTACATTTTGCCAAAAGCTAAGGGTAGCATCAACTGCATTAGTTAAATCAAATATTGGAGTATAAAGTTGAGAGTTGGCATTTGCACCATAAACACTGTTGAGGTTAATATCCCAACAGTTTACACCACTGTAAGCAGAGTTAGTAGTACCAAAAGTAGGAGTTCCAAACTGCCAGTCAGAGCCCGGAGTGGTACTCAAATTTTGTGTTGACCAGCCAATGTTTCCATTTTCAAAATCATCACAATAGGAATTGTTAAAGTCAACAGCTATCACCGGTACACCAACGGCATTACCCACTAAGGTATCATTGGCTGAATTACAGTCACCGGACAGGTCTGTCCAGGCTGTTATTGTATATTGCCCACCCGGTGTGGTGTATGTAGTCGGTATAATAAATGTAGCATTGCCATTAGGAGCAAGATTGCCGTTCCATGTATAAGGAGGTAATACAGGTGTTCCGTTAATTGCATAGGTAACATTTAAGCTTGTCAATGCTGCTGTTCCATAGTTATGTATTGTAACCTGAACAGAATCTGGGGTGCCTTGCATCAAGGTGTTACCTAATGATGCATTATATGAAACCACAGCTGTTACACCTGCATCAGGCGAACATGGAATAGAAACACAGAAGTTGTCAAGAGATACGCCCACACCTCCTGTTCCAAAAGTAGTTGCATAGAAAACAAAACGGAATCGAATTGTTGTTGGAGCAGTTACAAGTAGATTATTCAGGAAGTAAGTTGATTTTTTCCAGCCGCTTGAACTGTTATTAAATGCAGGTTTCTGAGTAAAGTCAAGGTTTGCTGTAGTGTACCAGTTTGAGGCATTTGGATCTCCCATAGTACCTAAAATACTCCAGTTTGTACCATCAATTGTATATTCTACCCAAAAACCATCTGTATTTGCAGTACTGTAATTACTGAAGAAAGACATAGTCAGGTTACTGTTTGACAAACCTGTAATATCATAAATAGGTGTAAATAAAGTATCAATTTCATTTTGTACATATCCGGTATTAAGATTGATATCCCATGCATTTACTCCTGAATAGGCGCCTGTAGTTGCACCAAAAGCCGGTGTTCCTAATTGCCATTCATTGGAGCCACCTGTAGGTGTTGATAGCCAACCTACGTTACCACTCTCAAAGTCATCGCAAGAAGTTAATGTGAGAACAGGAATACCGGTGCTGCTCATACAAGTAGTATCGTTATATGGTAGTCCATCATTTGGTAAGGATGTATAAGCGCAAATGGTAAATGGCCCTGATGGAATAGGTAAACAAGGTGTAATGGTGAATACTGTTGAGCCACCAGGAGCAAGGTTGCCTGTCCATGTTGCTGTTTGTGTTACACCGGTACTTGTTGTGTAGGTAACCGGGGTTGAAGTAATTGGCTGACTGCCAAAGTTGGTAATAGTAACTTCTACAGGAATACACAGTCCGGCAGGTGCCTGAACAGGTGGTTGTGATATAATTTGCACACCTGCATCTTGTGGTGGTGGAACGAATATACACACATCATCAATTGCAAATCCGTCTAATTGCACTGATGCATCAGAATTAAATACAAATCGGAATATCACACTGGTCTGATTATCCAGAATACTCAATTTATGCATTGCTTTAAACCAGCCAGCAGTACCGGAAATAACCTGACTTGACCCTGTCCATGCATAAGTTTGACTTGAGTTTAATTGATTATCATTATACCAGTTAAGACAAGTAGGGAAAGAGCAGATATTAGTACCAAGTACTGACCATGTAATGCCATTGTCTGTTGTATATTCTAACCTGGCACCATCCCATGCATTTTCACAATTTGAATTAATCCAAAACTCAATTTGCGCATTAAATACACCTAAGAATGAGAATGTAGGTGAATATAAATAAGAAAGACAACTGCTAGTATATTGTTGGTCTAAACCAACCTCCCAAATATTTGGCGCAGAATGTGCAGAGCCCGGCCAAATTGTCGATTGTCCTCTTTGCCAAGGTGTTGAACCTGCTGTGCCAACCGAGTCTGTCCATAAGTTTTGCAAATCGAAATTGTCACAGAAGGGGAAGGTAATACCTTGAGAAGCTACAAAAGTTATACAGCCGGAGGTTGGAAATACAGCCGAATTGGCACATCCGGATGCATCAACGCCTGTTATAGAATAACAAATTGTGTCACCATCATTAACAGCCGGAATGACTCCTGAGTAATCATTATTACCCATGTCAGTCATTGGTACACTTACGGGAGTTCCATTATTTATTGTATATGTTAAAGTAGCGCTCAATATACCCGAAGCATCGGTTATGTGTGAGTTGATAGTATAAGGTCCAAGGTTATATACAGTTCCCTGTGGGTAGCCACTATTAAATGCTATAACAGGAGGATCCAACTCACAAACAGCAGCCTGAATACAGATATCATCAATAAACCATCCCGGATAACCACCGGCACCACCACCATTTACATCGGAAAGTCTAAAACGTAATCTGAAATCAGATACACCACCCCATTGAGAGAGGTTAAAACGCGCCAGGTGCCACATGCTGTTAGTAGGTACAGTTGCCGGCACTCCCGGATCCCAATCTAAAGTTGTTGCAGACGAGAAGTATCCTTGACCAACATAAGCAGGATAGTCAACCAATGTAGAGTCAAACTCTGCAGGTGTAAGAGTAGTCCAAGTTAGCCCACCGTCAATTGATACTTCTGGATTGGCCCAGTCAAAAAAGTCAATCCGGCAAATGTGCTGGAAGGTTACACTTACAAAGAAGAAACCGCTTAAGTCTATAGGACCGGTTTCAAGAATAGCATCGGTACCATTTAGTACCTGTGCAGAATCACAGGCTACACCCGACACACTAATGCGTGTGTTTTGAACCCATGCATTTGCGGGAGTTGATGTAACCGAGTCAATTGTTTCCATGTCTTCAGAGAAATAACAGTTCGATTGGGCAAAGCCTACCAAACTTGCTAATCCAAGACTTAGTGTTGTAAACAGTCTTTTCATTACTTTTTGATTTTAAGGAATTTTTGAGATTTTATACGATTCAAAAGTATAAAAATAGAATTACATGCAAATTGACTTTTTGTAATTTTTTCAAATTAGTGTAATATTTTGTAAAATCAATATTAATTTGTTTCTTTACGGTTTAATTAATTCCGGGATGAAGCGACCAGATGATAATTTTATTTGGAAAGACTTGAGCTATCTTCAGGAGTTAGGGTTATGCATAATCCTGATTGCTATTTTCATCTACTTTTTAGTCAGCAACTATAACGGCTGATTCCTCAAGTTTATTTTTTCTTTGACAACAAGACGTCATTTTGATGTTTAAGTTTATTTTTGTGAAAATTTTCATATGAACATTCACGAATATCAGGGTAAATCCATTTTAAAATCTTTTGGTGTAGCCATTCAGGAAGGAATTGTAGCTGAAACAGCCGAACAGGCAGTAGCTGCAGCTAAAGAACTTCAAAATCAAACAGGAACAAATTTTTGGGTAGTCAAAGCGCAAATACATGCAGGTGGCCGTGGCAAGGGTGGAGGCGTAAAGCTTGCCAAATCAATTGATGAGGTAAAAGAAAAAGCCAATTCAATTATTGGTATGCAGTTGGTAACGCCACAAACCGGTCCACAGGGTAAAAAAGTTCATAAGGTGTTGATTGCACAGGATGTTTATTATCCGGGCGAGTCAAAAACAGCAGAGTTTTATATGAGTGTTTTATTAAATCGTCAGGCCGGTAAAAACATCATCATGTATTCCACAGAAGGAGGTATGGATATTGAAGAGGTGGCAGCAAAAACTCCCGAAAAAATTTTTAAAGAAGAAATTGATCCTTCCATAGGGCTGCAACCTTTTCAAGTAAGAAAAATAGCATTCAACCTTGGCTTGAGTGGTAATGCTTATAAAGAAATGGTAAAGTTTGTGAGCGCTCTGTACAGAGCTTATGAAAGTTGCGATGCATCGCTGTTTGAAATTAATCCGGTTTTAAAAACCTCTGACAATAAAATTATTGCTGTTGACGCCAAAGTTAATCTTGATGAAAATGCTTTGTTCCGACATGCCGACTATGCTGCCATGCGCGATAAGTCAGAAGAAGACCCAACAGAAGTTGAGGCCAGCGAACATGATTTGAATTATGTGAAGTTAGAAGGTAACGTGGGGTGCATGGTCAATGGTGCAGGTCTTGCCATGGCAACTATGGATATCATAAAATTAGCAGGTGGCGAACCGGCCAACTTCCTGGATATTGGCGGAACGGCCAATGCAGCTCGTGTTGAACAGGCATTTCGCATAATTCTAAAAGACCCAAATGTAAAAGCTATATTGATAAATATTTTTGGTGGTATTGTCAGATGCGACAGAGTTGCTCAGGGAATTGTTGACGCTTATAATAATATAGGGCAGATTCCTGTTCCCATTATTGTTCGTTTGCAGGGTACTAATGCCGAAGAAGCAAAAAAGATAATAGATCAGTCAGGACTAAAAGTATTCTCTGCAATTTTATTAAAAGAAGCTGCACAGTTAGTAAAAGAAAAGCTTGGATAAGTAAATATGAAAGCCCTTTCAACCAAACATAATTTTTTGGGTATTGAAGATGAAAAGTATTACAACTACGCATCTTCAAAATATGTGATTCAGCAAGTGCCTTATGAATACACAAGCTCCTATCTGGCAGGCTCCAAAAATGGACCTTCTGCAATAGTAAAAGCTTCGCAGTATGTTGAATTATATGACGAAGAGTTAGATGCAGAAACTTATAAAACGTGTGGTATAGCAACACTAAAAGCACTTGATTTTAAAAATAAAACCAATAAAAAGGCCGTTGACTATATTGAGAAGGAAACGCTTGCCTTGCTTAACGACAATAAGTTTGTGGTTTCTCTCGGTGCCGAACACACTGTTACTTTAGGATTTGTGAAAGCACATATTCAAAAATTTAAAAACGTTTCAGTGCTTCAGATAGATGCTCATAGTGATTTGCGTGAATCTTATCACAACAACATTTATTCTCATGCCAGTGTCTTGAAAAGAATCTATGATTTGGGTTTAAACATTGTTCAGGCTGGTATCAGAGCGCAGTGTATTGAAGAAGCACAGTTGATAAAGAAGTCAAAGCGACTGCATACTTATTATGCACATCAAATCAGAAAAGATGTTAAATGGATTGATAAAGCTGTTAAAGATTTAAGCGAAAACGTTTATGTGACTATTGATGCAGATGGTTTTGATCCATCTGTAATACCTGCTGTTGGAACTGCAGAACCGAATGGTTTATTTTGGAATGAAACTTTAGAGTTACTTAAGAAAACAGCGTCAGAGAAAAACATTATAGGCTTTGATATTGTTGAATGTGCACCCATTAAGGGAAACATTTTGTCTGAATATACATTAGCAAAACTTGCTTACAGAATAATAGGCTATATAGAGGCTGCAAGGAGAGAGTAGATTATTAAAACTATAGTGTATGGAGAACAGGGAAATATCAAACAAAGGTTCTGCCACATTATTTCAGAACAGATTACTTGAAAGACTGACACGTACAACTTTTTATTTTCCGGTGGTTTTATATTTAGTCATTGGAATGGTAACCTCCGTCTATTGCTATTTCAGTCTGAGTATTCATATTTTAACAATAATAGGGTTATTTGTTACAGGCGTATTTATATTCACGTTGGTAGAATATCTGATTCACCGTTTTGTTTTTCATTTCAAAGCAAATACTCCAAGGCAACATGAGCTGAAATATAAAATTCATGGTGTGCATCATCACTATCCTAAAGATAAAGACCGCTTAGCTATGCCACCGTTAATGTCGCTTACACTGGCAGCGTTGTTTTTTTTGTTGTACAAATGGTTGTTTGGAAATTATGGTATCGCATTATTTTCAGGATTTGTCAGTGGATATTCAATCTATCTTATCATTCATTATGCAGTGCATCGTTACAGGCAGCCGCATAATTTCTTAAGCATACTATGGAAGCATCATAGCCTCCATCACTACCGTTCTGATAGCTCTGCTTTCAGTGTTTCAAACCCTATGTGGGATTATATTTTTGGAACAATGCCCGATAAAAAGAGTATTCAGAAAGGGGATAAAGAAAAACTTCCTGATTATTCCTCTTGACCGCAGTAAAGCAAATCAATAGTTGAAAGTTTTTAAATACAATTGCTAATAAAAAATTAATCTAATTTCAAGACGGCCATAAATGCACTTTGTGGTATCTCAACACTGCCTACCTGACGCATACGTTTTTTTCCTTCTTTCTGTTTTTCCAGAAGTTTTCGTTTACGCGAAATATCACCACCATAGCATTTGGCAGTTACATCTTTGCGAATGGCTTTCACCGTTTCGCGGGCAATTATTTTAGCACCTATACTTGCCTGAATAATAATTTCGAATTGCTGGCGTGTAATCAGCTCCTTTAATTTTTCGCAAATCTTTTTACCAAATGTATAAGAATGATCGCGGTGGATAAGAGCAGACAGTGCGTCAACAGGTTCTCCGTTAAGCCTGATGTCGAGTTTCACCAAGTCACTTGTTTTATATCCAATAGGATGGTAGTCGAACGAAGCATACCCTTTGGAAACAGATTTTAGTTTATCATAAAAATCAAAAACAATCTCTGCCAATGGCATTTCAAAAATTAGCTCCACACGATCGGTAGTCAGGTAATTTTGACCAATAATGACACCACGTTTATTAATGCAGAGTGTCATGATGGCGCCAATATATTCTGCTTTGGTAATAATCTGCGCTTTTATATATGGCTCTTCAATATGATCCATTTTGCTGGGATCGGGAAAATCACTCGGGTTGTGTATTTCATACACATCGCCATTGGTAAGATAAGATACGTACGAAACGTTTGGCACGGTTGTTATCACCGTCATATTAAACTCGCGTTCCAATCTTTCCTGAATGATTTCCATGTGTAGCATTCCTAAAAATCCACATCTGAAACCAAAGCCAAGTGCCGCTGACGATTCGGGCTCAAACACCAACGAAGCATCATTAAGTTGCAGTTTTTCCATTGAGGAGCGTAGCTCTTCATAGTCTTCTGTATCCACAGGATATATTCCGGCAAATACCATGGGCTTTACATCTTCAAATCCTGAAATGGCTTCTGTACATGGGTTTTCTAAAGTAGTAATGGTGTCACCCACTTTTACTTCTTTGGCATCTTTTATTCCTGTAATGATATAGCCAACATTGCCTGTTCCAATTGTTTTTGCCGGTATCTTATCAAGTTTCAGAATGCCTATTTCTTCTGCAATATAATTACTGTTTGTAGCAACAAATTTTACTTTATCGCCCGATTTCATTTCGCCTTCAACAACTTTAAAGTAAGCAATAATGCCGCGAAACGAATTAAAAACAGAGTCAAAAATTAATGCTTTAAGAGGGGCTTTTGGATTACCTTTTGGTGCAGGAATACGATGAACAATCTCACTTAAAATATCATGAACGCCCATACCTGTTTTTCCACTGGCAGCCATTATCTCTTCGCGTCTGCAACCCAACAAATCTACTATCTGGTCTTTCACCAACTCGGGCTCTGCGCTTGGAAGGTCAATTTTATTTAAAACCGGAATAATAGTCAGGTCATGTTCAAGTGCCAGATAAAGATTGCTGATAGTTTGTGCCTGAATACCCTGTGCAGCATCAACAATTAACAATGCACCCTCGCAGGCGGCAATACTTCTTGATACTTCATACGAAAAGTCAACGTGGCCGGGTGTGTCTATCAGATTAAATACATATTTTTTTCCATCTAAAGTATAGTCCATTTGAATGGCATGACTCTTTATGGTAATGCCCCGTTCGCGTTCCAGATCCATATCATCAAGCACTTGTGCCTGCATCTGTTGCTTGCTTACAGTATTGGTATATTCAAGCAGACGGTCTGCAAGAGTGCTTTTGCCATGATCAATATGGGCAATGATGCAAAAATTTCTGATATTTTCCATTGGGCGGCAAAAATAGCTTTTTTAAGCCTTCATACAATGGTTTTTTTAAGTTGGAAAGACAGAATTTTACAATTGAAAGATGCTTCTATTTTCAGACTTTTGCCTGAATATTAAATATTGCTATTTCACATTTAAAATCAGAAAAATTATGGAAGAACTTCAATATCCGATTGGAAAATTTCAATTACCCGAAAATATTACAGATGCACAGTTTGAAAACTGGAAAAATGATATTGAAAGCTTACCTGCCAAGGTGCAACAACTGACGGATGGTTTTAAAGCAAATCAATGGTCGCAAACCTACAGACCCGATGGTTGGACAGCATTACAGGTGGTGCATCATTTAGCAGATAGCCACATGAATTGCTTTATCCGTTTTAAATGGGCATTGACTGAAGATAATCCTACTATAAAAGCTTATAATGAAAAGGCATGGGCAAACCTTCCTGATGTGATGCAGTCCGCCCCGATAATTTCTATTCAGATCCTTCATGCATTGCATCAAAGATGGTCGAGCCTTATCTGCAACATGACAGAAAAAGATTTTGCCAAAACATTTTATCATCCGGTGCAACAAAAAACACATAGCTTGAAAGGTGCAGTTGGGCTTTATGCATGGCATGGAAATCATCATCTGGCACACTTAAAAATTATTGCTGATAAATAATTTGATAATGGCTGATTACAGATGTTTTTTGTTTTTTATTTGACACTTCAATTTTTACCTGACGTATGATTTTTGATTTTGGTTTGTATTTATGATACAAAAACTTATTTCTTTTTTCATTCTTTTAATGATAGTAATATTGTTGAATTTTTGTACTACGCAACAAAAACAAATACTTCCATTACTTTCGTCTTATGCCGGTTTAAATGATACAGTGAAATATGTAGGAAAAGAAACCTGCAGATCGTGCCATGCCGATATTTATAATTCATTTATGCAAACAGGCATGGGTAAATCATTTGATGTTGCCTCCAGACAAAAAACATCTGCAAAATTTAATCATGAAGTTATTTTCGATAAGCATAAAAATTTCTATTACCTTCCATACTGGCATAACGATTCACTGAACTTACTTGAATTCAGACTTGAAAATGGCGATACCATCTATAAACATAATGAAGTAATCAATTTTATTATTGGTTCGGGTCAACATACAAATTCACATATTGTCAGCACCAATGGTTATTTGAATCAGGCACCTGCAACTTTTTATACACAGAAGGGCGAGTGGCATTTGCCGCCAGGTTTTGAAGATGGCAATAACACACGGTTTTCGCGCATCATTGGTTTGGAGTGTATGAGTTGTCATAACAGCTATCCTGATTTTGTTTTGGGTTCAGAAAATAAATACAAGAAAATAGAAAACGGCATCAATTGCGAACGCTGTCATGGCCCGGGCGAATATCATGTGCTGCAAAAGCAGGCCGGTATTTTGGTTGATACCGCTAAGGCTATTGATTTTTCTATAGTGAATCCCGCTAAATTGTCTATTGACCTGCAGTTTGATGTTTGCATGCGTTGTCATTTGCAAGGCAATGCAGTGTTGAACAACAACAAATCGTTTTTTGATTTTAAGCCGGGCATGAAACTAAGTGATGTGATGAATGTTTTTGTTCCGGTTTATGAGGGTAATGGTAATGCACATATCATGGCATCACATGCCGAAAGACTTAAACAAAGCAGATGCTATATAGAAACTGCAACCGGGAGTCATGCTAATCATCAGTCGGCAGAGTTAAGACCGGGAAAGAATGCATTAACATGTATAACCTGCCACAATCCGCATGTCAGCGTCCGGCAAACAGATGACAACCATTTCAATGCAGTATGCAAAAACTGTCATCATACAGAGAATAGTTTATGTACAGAGAAATTGACCGTTAGAGCAAAATCAAAAGATAACTGCATTAGTTGCCACATGACATTTTCCGGCACATCAGATATTCCACACGTAAGCATTCACGACCATAAAATTAGTATCCCGTCAAAAGATATCAAGAAGAGTGAGTCTAAAGTGTTTAAAGGAATTTATTGTGTCAACAATCCTGCTGCCGACAAGCAGAGCAGGGGAAGAGCTTTTATAGCTTATTTTGAGCGGTATGGTTATGATTCCAGTGTGCTCGATTCTGCACTGAACTGTTTTTCTGATGCAGGAAATGTTTCTCTCAAGGAAAACTTTAATGAGTTGGTTCAGATATATTTTCTGAAAAATGATTTTTCAAAAGTTGTTTCACTTACTTCGGCAATGCCAGACGTGTTGAAATTACTGAACAATAAATCGTATTCAAATACACATGCATGGACTGCATATCGGATTGGAGCATCTTTTCAGGCAATGGGAGATATTAAAGCAGCATTGGCTTTTTATAATCGGGCGGCAGAGTTGGCACCATATCATCTGGATATTTTGAATAAATATGCTACTGCACTTTCTATTTCAGGTAATGTTAAAGAGGCACAAAAAATATATGAGTTTATTTTAAAAGAATATCCAAAACATGTTTCGGCTCTAACGAATCTTGGATTTATTTTTCTCTCCGAAAAGAATGATCCTCAACAGGCATTGACTTATTATAGCAGTGCATTGGCGCTCAATCCGGATTATGAGCCAGCTTTAATGAATATGGCAGGGTTAATGCATTTTTTGAATAGAAATGATGAGGCTATTAAATTTGTGCAGCGTATCTTAAAAATCAATCCCAAGAGTAAGGAGGCGATGCAATTATTAAACCGGTTGAAATCAACATAAATGAAAAAAATACTTTTTTTAATTTTAACTTTACTGCTACTGATAGGTGCTGTAACTGCATATATTTTATATCAGAAGATATTTTCTCCCAATGTAAAGCTTAAAGACAATAAGACTTATTTATATATCAGAACAGGAAGTAATTTTAATCAGGTGGTTTCTAGCCTGTCAGAACAACATATTTTAATCAATACAGAATCTTTCACGTGGCTTGCAAAAAAAATGAACTATACAGAACGCATAATACCCGGCCGCTATGAGATTACTGACAATATGAACAACAGGCAGTTGTTGCAGTTGCTGCGCTCAGGAAAACAGGTTCCCATAAAGCTCACTTTCAATAATATCAGAACCAAGGCAGATCTCGCAAGTCGTATTTGCAAACAAATTGAAGCAGACAGCGCACAAATTGCAGCCATGCTCAATGATAGCCTTCTGTTAAAAGAAGAAGCACTGAATAGTGAAAATGTTTTATGCCTGTTTATACCTAACACGTATGAAATGTATTGGAATACTTCAGCAATAGTTTTTTTTAATAGAATGAAAAAGGAGTATGATAATTTTTGGAACACCACACGAAGGCAGAAGGCACATCAACAAGAGCTGACTCCTGTGCAGGTTAGCATATTGGCCTCTATTGTACAGTCAGAGACAAAGCAAGAGGCCGAGAAACCACGTGTGGCAGGAGTTTATCTGAACAGACTCAGGCAAAGCTGGAAGCTTGAAGCAGACCCTACGTTGGTTTATGCCATTGGTGATTTTTCGATTAAACGCGTGCTGAATGAATATAAAACCATTGATTCGCCTTACAACACTTATAAATATTTCGGACTGCCACCAGGGCCAATTTGCTTACCGGATATTTCAAGTATTGATGCAGTTCTCAATGCAGAGAATCATCAGTTTATGTATTTCTGTGCTCGCGAAGATATGAGTGGCTTTCATGCATTTGCAAAAGACTATAATACGCACTTGCTCAATGCCAAACGCTATCAGGCAGAACTAAACAGACGTAACATTAAAAAATAATTCACCATAAAACGGTATTTTTACGCCATTAAAATGAGAAAAGGGTTTTTGATTGTTGTTGCAGTACTTTTTATTACTGCTGATGTTTCTGCCGATCAGGTGGCTGCACTTCTTCGTGTAAAACGTAGTGAGCAGCCCGACAGTCTTGGATTTAATTTAGTTGAACAGCTTTCCAAAATAACTTATCAGCTCATTCAACAAAATAAAATCAAATTGTGGGATTCGCCATCTAAAGAAATTCAAATTACCGCAGCATCATTACAGGAGATAGAACAAGTATCATCAACTTCTTTTAAAGAGCAAGAGGTTATTTATATTTATGAAAGTTGGACTGAAGCTAAACGCGAAATTCAAACCAAAACAATTGGAATAAGTTTTTCAAATCGCGACAGCCGCAATCAGGAAGTGTCCTATGGCTATGTTGACTATGCCGATTTAGTCCGCTTTTTAAATGACAAGCCTGCAGAGGTAAATGCTAATGGAAACTTTGGGGAAACACCTGCATTTTATCTCACCACAAAAAAATTCAATTTCAGTTTAGTACAGTTTAATAACAAAGTAATTCAAAGCGCAGACGAGTCTCAAAAAACATTGAAAGGTTTTATGGGAAGATCACGCTTTGCTGTTCCGCAGTCGGGTTTTAGTGTTGAAGAGTCTAAGAATATAGTCTATGTGGTTGACAGAAAACCCGGTGGTGACACATTGCTATCAGGTAATAGCGACAGTTTTTATAGTGCAGTAGAAAATTACTTGTTGTCAAATAAAGAAGAGTTTTTTAATCTTGGTGGTGATAAGGTACAGAATTTTGTTAGTGGAAAACAAAGCCTGAGAGTCACTGCTATTGAGGTAAATGAAGTGTGGAAGAAAAACAAAGGACAGATTTCTTACGAGCCAAAGAGTATTCGTTTTTATGTAAACGATTCTGCATTAAACATTATTACACTTGCTGAAATGACTATGATGGAGTTAGAAATAAATGGTCAGAAATTAGTGCTCACCTTGCTCGATAAGAAATTCAATTTCACAATAACAAAAATAAATTCACAGGAAATTGCCTTGCGACAGGCCTTTATTTATCTAAAAGCACTTCGCGAGTATCACTGGAATCAACTCACGGAATTTGTAAAATATTATTGAACATTAAAAAATATATGGCAACAAAAATTAAATTCGGAACCGATGGATGGCGTGCAATCATTGCACAGGACTTTACAGTAGAAAATGTTACACGCGTAGCAGAGGCTACTGCACAATGGTTAAAATCAAAAGGCGGCAAACCTTCTGTAGTAGTAGGCAACGACTGTCGTTTTGCAGGCAACCTCTTTGCCGAAACCACAGCCAAGGTTTTATGTGCAAATGGTATTCATGTAAAACTGGCTCCGGGTTTTGTATCCACTCCTATGGTTTCTTTAGGAACATTACAACACAAAGCCGACCTGGGAATTATTCTAACGGCAAGTCATAACCCACCCTCGTACAACGGATTTAAACTCAAAGGCTCCTATGGCGGACCGCTGTTGCCGACTCAGGTTTCTGAAATCGAAGATATCATCAAAGACCAATCTACAATAGACACCCATTCACTCTCCCTGGATGATTTTGCTGTCAAAGGACTGTTGCAATGGGTTGATCTGGAATCAATGTACATAGACCATGTAAAAGCAAATTTTGACCTGGATGCCATTAAAAAAAGTGGCAAAAAATGGGCTTATGATGCCATGTTTGGTGCCGGACAAAATGTGATGAAAAAACTTTTTCCCGAAATCACACTGCTGCACTGCGACCATAACCCCGGCTTCCACGGACAGGCACCGGAGCCTATTCATAAAAACCTGACAGAGTTTTCTAACCTTATTAAAAATGCCGGTGATATTGCCTGTGGATTAGTTACCGATGGCGATGCCGACCGCATTGGCTTGTATGACGATAAAGGAAATTTTGTGGACTCGCACCACATCATTCTGCTGCTCATCCACTACCTGCATAAATACAAAGGAATGAACGGAAAAGTGTGTACAGCATTTTCTACCACACCCAAGGTGCAAACACTTTGCAAACACTACGGCCTGCCCATTGACGTAGTAAAGATTGGTTTCAAATACATCTGCGAAATAATGATAAAAGAAGATGTGCTGTTAGGGGGCGAAGAGTCAGGCGGCATTGCCATAAAAGGACACATTCCCGAGCGTGACGGCATTTGGATGGGTTTGGTAATATGGGAGTTTATGGCAAAGTCGGGTAAGTCGCTCAATGAACTCATTCAGGAAGTATATCAAATAACAGGACCATTCTCTTTCGAGCGCAACGACCTTCACATCAAAGAAGAGGTAAAGCAAAAAATTCTGGCCAACTGCATCAGCAACAAATACACACAGTTTGGAAATTACAAAGTGCAGCGTGTTGATGACCTTGACGGATTCAAATACTACTTCGACAATACCAACACCGAATGGCTGATGATACGGGCCAGCGGCACAGAGCCTGTACTCAGAACCTATGCCGAATCATCTTCCAGAGAAAAAGCGTTTCAGATTTTAGATGCCTGCAAGCAGACCTTACTAGGGTAGGTTGAGTGTGCTTGAGAATAAAACTTATTATCTTTGTGCTTTATTCTATATATTACATAGATGTATTTTCAAAAAGCAAATAATAACATTCGTTTTAACCCTCAATCCTTCTTTAAGTCAGGCCAGTGAAAGACTGCTTGGGAAAAAATAAATTCATTAATGAAAGGAATTACCTTAACAATTTTACTGATAAAGTACAGTTGTTGTTTAGTTGCTCAAAAGACTCCTGATGAATCTACTCTTCTTTTAAATAAGAACATTACAGAATGCCTAATACTTGGATTGGATTATCTCGACACAACGCAACGAAAAGAAACGGTGTTGGGTGATTATTATTCCGGTGAATGGCAAAACTATATGTGTTTACAGAATTGGTTTTTATTACTCGGAAGTAAAAAACGAGTAGAGGATTCAAATTGCTTTTCAGTGGCATCTATCCATAATTCACTAGCGAAAATATATCTTAAATATCCTGAATATTCTAATATTCCTAACATGCTTGATTTGTCATTTGAGCGAATTATGGCATATAAAAGTGGAGATGAATTTAACTTTTGGAATTTGCTCCCGCCAATGAGAAAACTTAAAAAAAACGATATTGTCGGCAAACAACCTTTAGTAAGGCGTCCAACACATTATAAATTAAAAACTAAATATATTAACAATGCAGCAAATATTGCAAATGATAATGACGATACAGCATTGGGTTATATAGCTATAGCGTTAAGGAATAGAATTAAAGAAAAAGATTATATCATAGATAGCTCAAGTGCTAAGGTAAAGGCTATAGCACCAATATTCAATCGGTACAGAGATGTCAATAGGAAGAACCGGCATTGGTATAATTACCTTCATGGAAATGATAACAAAACTGGAGCTTATTTAACATGGCTTGCAGATGAATATCAGTTCAAAAAGTGGAATATTCTTAAAGTGGTGGGTCATAATGCAACTTTTTTTCTTCCTTTCAGTGAGTGCTATCCACATGCCTATAAACCTTATCTGCCTTATGGTAGTAATGATATTGATGGAGTTGTAAACGCTAATATATTGTCAGCTTTAGCACTTAATAATGAACTTGATTCCGCAAGTACAACCGCAGCAATAAGTTATATAGAGAAAAAATGTAAAAGTAAAAAGTTTGATCATGTAGGAATTTATTACCCTAACCGTTATCAATTTCCTTATGCAGTATCTGAAGCTTATGCATCAGGAGTTAAGCAGTTACAAAAAAGCACACAATATCTTGTGGAATTTTTGTTAGAAACGCAAAATGCTGATGGAAGTTGGAGCTCTAAACGAATTGTAAATAAGAACGACCGGCTGCAGTCAACAGCATATGCGTTAAATTCCTTGATAAATATTGGAGATTTTGGAAAGAATAAAACGATAAGTTCAATTAATAATGCCATTGACTTTATTCTGCAACATGCAATTAGGGATAGTTTGGGAGTGCATTGGGAAGGGGGTGTTTTTTTTTCAGGTGGAACAGTGGTAAGACATTTTCTTTTTTGGAAATCAGACGCTTATACTACTGTGATTATACTAAATGCTTTCGCTAATCTAAAAAAATATATCGAACAAAATTATAACATTGTTAACTACGGTAAAAACTTTTGAAACTGTTTATCCAAATATCTCTTTTATTGATTTTACGTTCATTTGTTTTTGGACAATCAATTCAAGTTGTCCAAGAAGGCAATAGCTCAGATAGTAGTTTTTATGCTCTTACAAGAATAAATAGTAATGAATTCTGGGCTGGTGGTGAATACGGGATATTAAAAAGGTTAGATTCCGTAGGAAATGTTACCGATATTGGATTCCTGAAAGAGAATGTAAATATTTTAAAAATTGTAACAACTAAAAAATATGCTTTTGTGGCTACTGATAATGGTATTATTTATCGTTACGATTTTGAGAAAAAGCAATTTCTAAGGAAAGAATTTTCTGAATTTAGAAATAAATGTTTTTATGATTTAATAATTTTGAAAAACGAACAAATAGTTGTTTGTGGTGGTGCAAAAGGTATTTCAAAAGGAGAAAAAATAATTCCAAATGGATTTGTAGCTGTTATAGATACTGATTTGGTAACAGCAAAAATTGTTTGGCGTTGTTACAGGAAATTCGTTTGGTCTCTTTTAGAACTTGAAAATAACACATTCCTATCCATTACATTCAACGGATTGAACACAAAAATTATTAAAACAAATAATCTGAAAAACTGGAGAAAATGGGCAATAGTTAAAGGGTTAGTACATAAAATAAATTTATTAGATAATAAAATATGGTATTGTGGCTCAAAGAATATTCAGTATAATAAGTGTGGTATTTCGGGAGAAGTAGCGAAAGGTGAAAAGCAAAAGCAATTTACAAACACAGGCTGCTTATGGTCAATGAATACTATGGCAGGGGACATAGTGTTTGTTACTCAAAGTGGTGAATTGTTGAAAACAAATAACGTAACTAAAGAGACCGAAAGGATCAAGCTTCCTGGTAATCTTACATTATACTGTATCGAAAAAATATCTGAATCAAAATTTTTAGTTGTGGGTCAAGGAAAAAGTATATTCATTGTTGATTTTAAAGCCACATTATAAACACTATATTTGCCTTCACCTTAAATGCCTTCACCTGTAAGGTATCCAATTCGCCCCCTGACAGGTGAAATTCAATGTAAGTAAAGAAAAACCGTTCAGGTTATAAATTGTTAAATATAGAATTATGATGTATCCATTTTTACCCATCGGCCTCATTGCAGTGTTTTTTGTTTACATAGCCTACTTGCTGTTTGTAAAAAAAGACATAAAAAAATTCAAAACAGTATTCTACCCCGGAATGTTTTTCATAGTACTATGGGCAATAATTTATTATTACTGGCTGCGGTGATGGCGTATTATAGCGGCAACGCCACAACATCCAAGCCCTGAAAGGGCTGTATATCTTAACATAGGGTATAGCCCTATGAAGTGGCAACGCCACGACATCCAAGCCCTGAAAGGGCGATATATCTAATCCCAGACATACTTCTCATCATATGCAACATTATACTTTTTAAGATAGGCACGATACTCATCCTGAAAGTTCTTCTTGTTGTGATGTTCGTGTTGATTGGCAATGTAGGCAATTACGTTATCTACTTCTGACGGGTTTACCGAAAATGCTCCGTAACCATCCTGCCAATAAAAGTTTTCATAACCTGCACCTTTTGTTTTTATCCATTTGGATGAATGTGATTTTAATTCTTCCATCAACTTCATAAGTGCTATCTTTTTGGATAGCATACAGAGTATGTGGATATGGTCGGTATAGCCCCCGACTATTATTACTGTGCAACCAAGATTATTACAAACACCACCGAGATAAGCGTGTAGTTCTGTTTCTACCGGTGGATGTATCAGCGGTTCACGGTGCTTGGTACTGAATACTAGGTGTATATAATTTTTTACAAGTGATTGTCCCATATCTTTATTCTTATGTCCTATCAGGACTGGTTATATCCGATGGGCTACACCCATTGGTAACATATTCCGCCCCTTCGGGGCTGTAAGTCCAAACCTTGAAAGGGCTGCATATCTTAACAAGGATGTAGCCCTTTGAAGTGACAAAATCACAAAAAGTGCCCGAGAGGAGACTCGAACTCCTACAGGTTTTACCCCACAGGCTTCTGAGACCTGCGTGTCTACCAATTTCACCACCCGGGCAATAATCAAATACCAACGAACTTTTATTAGTGCCCGGGACGAGATTCGAACTCGTACACCTATTGGCGCCACCCCCTCAAGATGGTGCGTCTACCAATTTCGCCACCCGGGCATTATGGGCTGCAAAAGTAGTAATTTTAACTACTGTAATTTTGTTTCCACGCAATAATCCACTCCTCTTTTGCACGCTATTGCCTTCGCCAGCACTTGAAATGTGTTCTTTATCTTTGCACCAATGTTTAATAAGTTTCATCATTCACTCAGCTCACTTGTTGGCCCATTGTGGATTGCAGGTCCATGCAGTGCCGAAGATGAGGAGCAACTGACTGAACTGGCCATCAGGCTAAAAATTGGTGGTGCACATATTTTACGTGCCGGTGCATGGAAACCCCGAACACGCCCCGGTGCCTTCGAAGGCTTTGGTGCTCCTGCACTAAAATGGATCAAAGCTGCTGGTGATGTTTCCGGCCTGCCCGTTATTACAGAAGTGGCTAGTGCCAAACATGTAGAGCAGGCACTTATTGCCGGCATTGATATGTTCTGGATTGGGGCACGCACCACTGTAAGTCCATTCCTCATTCAGGAAATTGCTGATGCTTTAAAAGGAGTAGATATTCCTGTGTTTGTAAAAAATCCCGTCAATCCCGATGTCAAATTATGGATGGGTGCCATCGAAAGGTTTATGCAAAGTGGAATTAGCAGAATAGCTTCCATTCATCGTGGTTTTTCTAGTTTCGAAAACAGCACCTATAGAAATAAACCTAATTGGGAATTGGCTATCGAACTCAGACGCCTGTTGCCTCACGTACCCATCATTTGCGACCCTAGCCATATAAGC
>Ga0138256_10002062_pt1 | contig 21648 bp, 21 predicted proteins | sample KNB2016incub_MG_FD_105486 | JGI IMG/M metagenome (GOLD analysis project Ga0138256, IMG submission 105486) | Active sludge microbial communities from wastewater in Klosterneuburg, Austria - KNB2014incub_MG | ecosystem: Engineered > WWTP > Activated sludge > Unclassified | place: Austria... | reverse complement strand
AGGGCCAGCCATTGCGTCAACCGTGGCAGGCAGCAACATGCAGTTTCAGGAGAACAATCCGGGAGGAGTGATCTCTTGAAACGGCAGACTGATGGCGGATACCCGAGTTGCGTCCGAAGGACGCGACAGGGAACTGCTGTAAAGGTTTGACTCGGGTGCTATGTATTGTGCGGATGCACCAAGGGAAGGCAGTGCGCAAGCACGGTCGCCCATGGCAGACGCCGATTCGTGGCCATTGCGTGTCCGGAAATCCTGAGGCCTTTTGTGTAGGTCTCGGATCGATGGAACGTGCGAGTCAAAGGTTGCCGAACATGGTTTCAGGCTTTGGAAGTTGAGCCTATCAACTTCCGTTTTTTCATGTAGTTGAGGAGAGTGAAACAGTAACGAATAAACAATGGAGTGAATATGGCTTATCCCTGCGAAGCGCAATCACCGGCGGCGGTCGTGCAACTGATCGCGGCCAGCTATCTGCGTCATGGCTTTTACTGGTATGTGACCGGTTCAATCCCTGATGGCAAAGATCCCGCTGTAATTGATCGGAAACTGATCGCCAAGTACGGCATCGACGTCAGCGAATGGGAACGCCGACATCGCAAGAAGCGCGGCGTCGCGAATGCTCACTACCTGAGACATCAGCGCTGGTTCATCCTGCTGGTCAGCGAAGGGCATCATGCTCTGAAGCAACCAGCGTCCAAGGGCGGCGAGGGTGAGTATCTGCGAGACTGTCGTCGACAACCGATCCGGTTTCAGGGATATTCCATCTCGTATCGGAGATCAGGCGTCACGCCAACCGGCGGCGTCAGCATCAAGTGGCACGCCCACGTCCGAATCGACGATGATACTTATCGACAACTTCGTGATCATCTGCTGGATCTTGCTACCCATCGATCGGCGGAAAACCTTGCCAGGGAGTTCGCTCGCATCCCATTCGCCCGCTACGCGCCGATTCGTCGTCAACTGCTGAACATCCTGCGAGCCGTCAACGAACGTCGCAAGCAACAGAACTTCGAATTGCTGAACCACAGTGTGCTGAAACTTCGGCGAACTCCGGTGCCGGTGTACGTGCGGCCGGAAACAACGGAATCGCCCGCCCAATCACTGCAGGAGGCCGCCTGATTTATGACAGCGTTACCGTATTTTCTTTTGGTCCTTCCGCTGATCGATCTGGCAATGTCGAATCCAGACGCGGGCGACCTCATGCTGTTCGTGTGGATGTTGAGTATCACATGGAGACTGGGCTGGATGCGGTGATGGAAACCACTACCAACCTTGTTCTTCCATACCCCACGCTTGTCGGAGTTGAATGCGTCTTGGGGCATTCATGCAGAGAAGTCGCGCCGTCGCGCGCCCTTTAGCAGTAAGTCCAACCACGAGCCCATCATCAAATTCAAAGTGTTCATCCCAATCATCATGCCGCGGATGGAAGAGTTGAACGATGGCCTTTGTTACGGAATCGACGCTGGACAAATTTGGACCTTTGAATGCGTTACATCGGTCACAGGCAAGGGCCAAATTATCCAAACTGTCGTCATTCGTATGCTGCTGGGCGATGACGTGTTCGACGTGAAACGGAACCAGCGGCGTCGCCGCTTCTGGCAATCGACAATACTCACATCGTCTCTCAGCACGTTCTCTCACAATCGTACGAGTTGCAGCGTCCATTGTCAGGGTTACGACTTTGCTAATACTCGCCGAGCGTTTGCTTGAAGTATGGAAATCACATCGACGGCTTCTACGAACTCACGGTACTCGGCCTCTTCGTCGTCGGTCATTGTTCCCTGATTCGCTTTTGAGCGAAGATCTTCAACGTGCGAAAGCAATTCGTCGTCAGCGCGCAGGCCAACCAGCTTCCGGGCAAACTCGGGGCTCATGGCTTCTGTGACGGGCCGCAGCATTCGGTCGAGATAATTGATCGTACTCATGTGCGAAAGTGTAACATAGCTGCTGAGTAAAAGTCACGCAGATTCTACACTGCGTCACTTCCATGTTGGCAATTGGGATTTATGCGGTCCCGCCGAGGGAAGAATCACGTCCGATAAACGGCTTACCAGCCTTCGTCTTCTTTGAGTGACAGGTATGCGGAATCGGTCACGATCAAATGATCAAGGACTTTAATCCCCAGTAATTCCCCGGCGTCTCGCAATCTTTTCGTGACCGCTCTGTCTTCGGGGCTGGGTTCAGTGGAATCCGATGGGTGGTTGTGAGCGACAACGATTGAGATGGCTCCGGTCAGAACGGCTCGTTGAAAGACCTCTCTTGGTGCGACAGGGGCAGAATTGGCGGAGCCGATGGATACGATCGAATACGCTGCTACCTGATGGGAACCGTTCAGGTAGAGTGCCACGAAGTGTTCACGGCTGTTGTCCGTCAGAATCGATCGAACGAAGTTCGCCACATCGTCAGGGCCTGTGATTTTGAACATCACATGGTCGCAGTGGAGATAATTGACTCGAGCTTCGCGAATGAACGTGTCCTGGATGTCGGGCTGCTGAATGGATGGCTGTTTGCGGGTGCCGGTTGTTGTGGATTTGGTCTTTGTCATGTTCCTCAGATAATTGTTGATTCGGTGGTAAAAGGGGCGGCCACAGTTGAGGTGACCGCCCGGGAGTTGCAGTTTAGTCTTCGAGTTCTGCCAAGTGGTCGTAAACCTTGACGGCGAGGAAGGCGAGGGCCGGAAGATCATTCATACGAAAGTTGCTGGTGTTCTGGATGACTCCCTGTTCGTCGCGGTAGGTTCGCTGGAACGTGACGTTGTACCAGATGCTGTCTCCCGTCTCATTCTGCCAGGCGGCTGCTTCAACTCTGTTCAGGCGGCGTGTGAATACTGGTTTATTGGCCATAATGTTTTTTCCTTTTGAAGGTTGTTTGTTTTTCATTCACCAAAAGGCGACAGCCGATGGAAAACAAACAATTTTCAAAGAGGAAAGCGAGTCCCGTGGTTCCGTCGGAAGCGAAAGACAGCGCAGCGTTTGCAAGGGCATGACAGGTTGCAAAGCGATCTGGCGAGCCGTTGCTCGAAGCGACCACAGGAACCTCGGGACGAGCGTCCCCATGGCCATACCTGTATTCATTCGACTGGGTAGAGTCGATGCAAGGTGCGATGAGTGCGCCGAAGTCCAGTTTCGGTACAACTGGCCGTTACGGATCAAGCCAGTCGATGAATTGCAAACCGGCAACTGATTGAAAATCGGCCGTATTGTGTGTCACAAGTGTCAGGTTGTGAACAAGAGCGGTCGCAGCGATCATGGCGTCCATATCGGGCATAGGTTGGCCAGCGTCCAGCATCTGAGCTCGCAATTCACCAAATCGCAAGGCGACCTGAAAATCGATTTCAATGACATCCAGTAATTCGATCAACTCAGCGACGGCGAGCCTCGCCTGAGGTCGAGTCTTTGTTCGTTTCGCCCAGGTCCAAAGTTCTCCGACCGTAATGACGGATAGTGCCATGCCGCCAGCGTGCTGGAGAAACTTGCTCCAGACAACTCGATCTCCTTTGATGTAGGCGGAACAAATATTGGTGTCGATCAGGAAATTCACAGATCAAGCTCCGCTCGATTGTGCTTTCGCTGTTCACGATTCCAATTCAGGAACTCATCAATCTCCTGGGAGTCTGTTGCGCAGCTCCCAAAAATTGCTTCGAGCCGTTGTCGCTTCTGCTCTGCACTGATCGGTTCATGTTTCACGACAAGTTCAATTTCCGAGCCATCAGGAATGGATAGCGGGTGTTCCAATTCAATGGACTTGCCATGGACGATGCCACGCAATGCTACTGTTGTTTTGGACATGTACAATTCCCTCCTCGCCCGGAATTGGAGAGTTCAATCGAAAGTTCAATGAACGGCACGCTCGGCAATTCGCGAATTGTAACCAAAGTCACAGAGAGCGTCGCTACGGAATACGTAAACAATTCCCGCTGCGGGCCAGGATCGCGGATTCAGCAGGCATTCGAGCCACCTTGAAGCAGCTTTGTGCCGAAGAAGGGACTTTCACGCAGCAGTCATAGCTGCGATCGCACCGTCCAAACAAGCATTCTTTCATCCGGCGAGTCAACGTGGATGAACCACGCTACAATCCGCGACTGGTGCTGCGTGACTGCTCGCCCACCTGTAATCTCATCGTCATCGATCGGAACCCGGATGTTCCTGCATGTTGACATGGATGCGTTTTATGCGTCCGTCGAAGAACGTGATGACCCGACTCTGTGCGGCAAACCCGTCATTGTGGGAGGCACTCCGGAAGGCCGAAGCGTCGTTGCTGCTGCGAATTATGTAGTCCGGAAATTCGGCGTACACAGCGCGATGGCCACTGCAAAGGCGCTGAAGCTCTGCCCGGATGCCATCGTTATACGGCCACGAATGGACCACTACGCTCAGATATCGAACCAGATTCGCGAGATCTTTAATCGCTATACGCCCGAGGTCGAACCGCTCTCACTGGATGAAGCGTTCCTGGATGCGACGGGAAGTGTAAACCTGTTCGGCTCCGTCGAAACCATCGGCCGGGCCATCAAGCGGGATATCCGCAATGAACTGAATCTGATCGCATCGGTTGGTGTCGCTCCTAACAAGTTTCTGGCGAAGCTCGCCAGCGATATGGACAAGCCGGATGGTTTCACGGTCATTGCCCCGGATGCCATTCAGAGTGTTCTTGATCCGCTGCCGGTCGGTCGCATCTGGGGTGTTGGGAAAGTCACTGGGCAGCGATTTGATCGTCTTGGAATTCAGACGATCGGTCAACTCCGATCGCTCAGTCTGCAACAGTTGCAGGATGAGTTCGGCCAGCACGGCGAACATTTCTGGCAACTGGCACGTGGGATCGACACTCGGACGGTGGTAGCCGATCGCGAAGCCAAGTCCATTTCACATGAGACCACGTTTGCAGAAGACGTCAGTGACATGGAGGTTCTGCGAGCATGGTTGATGGAACTGACCGAACAGGTGGCTCGTCGCCTGCGTAGTCATGAAATTCAGGGACGCACGGTTCACCTAAAGGTCCGTTACAGCAACTTCGATACGTTTACGAGATCAAAAAGCATTTCGCCGGCGACAAACGCCACAAACCAGCTTTGGTCTGTGGCTCAGCAGCTTCTGACGTCTGAACTGCCCGCCCGCCCGCTGGTGGTTCGCCTCCTCGGCATGGGAGTTTCAAACCTGCAAACCAAAAAGCCGGTTCAGCAATGTCTGTTTGCTGAGGAACCGGATGGCAGAGACGAAAAACTCGATCAGGTCGCTGATTCAATCCGCATTCGCTTCGGGGCGGCATCACTACGTCGAGCCAGCACTGTCCAACACAATGCGGAACATAAGCCGTTGCCGCGACCCGATTAGCGAAGCGGTCAACCTCGCTACCACTGCGGTTCTGTGAATGATCGGCTCAGATGGTCTTTCAGAGAGACGAAATCATCCTCAGTCACTGTCACAAGGTCGAGAATCGGAATGTCAAGAATCCTGCCAGCCTCTCGCCATCTCCTCAGCGATTGGATGTCTTCGGGAATCGACGGTGCGTCTCCCTGTGGATGATGATGAGCCAGCATGATTGCAGTGGCTCCTGTTTCAACGGCTGTTTGAAACAAAGCTCGCTGTGAAATCGAAGTCATTCTTAGCGGTCCGACGGTCATAATTGTGTAGGCCAGAACGCGGTGCTCTTCGTCGAGGTAGAAGATTACCAGATGCTTTGCCACTCGTTCACTGATGATGGCCCTGACCAGTTCATCGACGTCATCCGCCGTTGTCAGCTGTGAGCGGAAGATTTCGAGATAGTGGGAGTCTGATCGGGACATTTCACTTTGAATGTTTGCGTTCGGGGCTTCCGAAGATTCTGTTGTCGTGTTTTGTTTCTTCGGGATTCGTCGTATTGCCATTGTGTTTTCTCCGTCCTGATGGTTGTTCGTTTTTCATTCACTTATTGGCGCAGCCGATGGAAAACGAACAACTGTTAGGGAGGAGAGCGAGCCTTGAGGTCCGCAGCAAGCGAAGAAGCGCAGCGATAGCAAGGGCATGACAGACGGCTCCGCAGGCTGGCGAGACGTTGCTCGTAGCGCGACGGAGGAATCTCAAAAGGTGAGCGATAAAACGGCAAATCGACGTGGCATAGAACGGCACTCGTTGAGCTACGTGTTATGTAACTTCGGTGATAAATCGCAATGCCGGTGTGCCACACTCGGTTTTGCAGTGTTCTCGATCTCACCAACAGTCACCCGTTCGGTGAACGGCGAGCGGTCTCCTCATCGAATCGGGCTCGTCTATTGGTGAGGCTGGGCCTGATTTTAAATGCTCTGATGAGTGACCTGGCGTTGATCCTTTGATCGGTGGCTGAATCGGATGTTGATTGGAGCGTTCTTGTCATCTTCAATCAGGCCGATGATTCGCGTTGCTGTTTGCTGAATTCGGTCCAGTGAACCCATCAGCAACTTGTTGTCTCCCTGATGCAGGTGAATGTACTCACTGCTGAGTGACTGAGTATCAACTCCGTGAGCTTTACAAACAACAAACGCAACCGCTTCGGCTTCTGTTTCAATCAAGCTGTGGTTTTTTCGAATGTCGCCCCCAACAACGTGAGAATGTAACATTTCGTGCGCGAGTTCATGGGCCAGTATTCGGAACCTCATGGTTGGATCGAGCCCTTCTTTCACGACAACATGACCACCCAGTGAAGCGCCTCGTGTACCCTCTGGCAGAGGACGTGTCTCCAGCTTGATGTTGAGCGTGTGGAAGACGCTTTCAAGATACATGAGATGGTCTTTAGCTGAACCACTGATCTCCGAGAGCTTCGGCAATTCTTCACCCTCGGTCTGACTGATATCGAACACATAGACCGCTTTGAATCCAAACACTGGCTTCTCATCTGGCCGTGCAGGTTGCGTGCGATCGTTTGACTCTGTCTCGTCCTTCTTTCTCCCGATCATGGGAGCCAGAATAGTGATTCCGGATTCTCCCTTCCTGACGCAGCGACCGAGCTTTCTCCATGTATGGAAGCCCGCCACCTTGCTGGCCTCCGGAAGCTGTTTGATGATGATCATCATGTTGCCAAAGCTGTAATGCTGAAATCTGGCCAATGCACCGAGATACGATTCCAGCACTTCGGTCTTCCCCTGTTCCAGTGATGCGGCCAGTTCCTTGAGGCACCGGTCTGCGAGTTCAGCGGCTTGTTCTTTCTTCATGGTAATGTTCTCCTGATATGTGCTGCTCTCGGCATGAAAAGCATTGATGTTTGTATTGACTGTGAATCAGTCATGGCCCGCCGTCGGCCTGAAAGACTTTCGAACACGGCAAGTCAAGGTGGAGCCTTTTCGGAACGAAAAGCAGCAGTGAGCCCGCACCACGCGGCGAACGGACCTTGACGCCGTGATACAATGAGAAATCACGACGGCGGCTATCTACCCACTGCGGCTGCTTTGGTGGCGGGGGCATATTTGAAAACCCGATAGGCGCTGCACCCTGAACCGGCAATGAAGCAATGCCATCGGCCCCAGACCCTCCTGAACAGTAAGGAGCGGAACCTCTCGGACAGGAAACACCCTGCGACACAACCGCCCAGAATTGCTCAACAAACAATAGGGAAGTGTCAGACTCATCAGGCTGTCTTGCGCCAAGCCTTAACCTGAGTTACCCTGGCAGAGTGAAAGACGTCACCAGCAACAATTTCGGAGTCCTGATTGCCTACCTTGTTCCGGGAGTCACCGCACTCTGGGGCCTGAGTTCCTTTTCACCATCGCTGCGAGTCTGGTTCGCTTCGACTCCGAACGACGCCCCGACAATCAGCGGCTTTCTGTACCTTACCGTGGCATCGTTGACTGTCGGCATGACGGTCACCGCCATTCGCTGGGCTTGCCTGGATCTTGCTCATGCAGCAACGGGGCTGACAGCACCCGATCTCGACTTCTCTCAGCTTCCCGGAAAAGTTGATGCCTATAACCTGCTGATTGAGATCCATTATCGTCACTACCAGTTCTACAGCAATATGTTCGTCGCCACCGCTATCACGTGGATCTGCCACAGAATCAGCAGTCAGCCACCATGCCAGATAACGTGGATCGATCCCGGATTCGTGCTGGTCGAAGCGATTTTCTTTCTTACCTCGCGCGACACGCTTCGCAGGTACTTCCGTCGGACTGAGCAACTGTTGTCCCCGCAGCGGGGCTCCTTCGGAACCTGAATGCACCGTTAGCCACGGCCCTCATCTACCGTTTCTTTGTAATCTCGGATTCAAGCTGAGTAGCGAAATTCGGCAGCGTCATCCCGAACTCCAACAGGATGGTTCTCAACTGGACAATATCCAGCCTGCGGTCGCCGCGCTCCACTTTGCTGACGAAGGATTGAGTCTGACCTAACCGCTCCGCCAGTTCGATTTGTGTCACACCCGATTTCTTGCGAGCCGCCTTTAGAAGTCGAAGGACAACCGCGTATTCGTCGGTGTAGATGGATTTTTCAGGTTCTTTATTGCGTTTCATGGTGCGAACGGTAAAGTCCGTTTCGGAATAAGCCATTGTGGACTATTTCAACGGCTCAGTATCTCACCATTTTCGGAGGACAGAATCATGGCGAACGGCGGAAGTCATCACCCTCAAAAGCCGAGCAAACCTCAGCAGGACCAGGCAACTCAGCAACCCAAAGCGGAAGCGAAGAAATCCTGAGGCCCTGCCGATCATGAACCGCATCGATGCCGACAGCCTGCCGCTTCACGAAGAAGCGGCAGGCTGTTTCTATTTCAGGGCAAGTTCCCGGAAGGCATTCAGTGACTTGTTCTGGTATTCTGTACGATCGAGATTTCCGCCAGCGACTTTCCACGCGATCCAACAATGAAAAAAGGTATCACTCAGGAATCCAAAGAACTGCGTCGGCACTTGTTGTCGCACAACGGGCCGGATGTCATGGAACGAATGCAGCACTCTGGCATGGCCGATCCTGTCGGCATCATCATTGAGATGACGGACGACATCGGCAAGCAATTGACATACGGGGCCCTTGAGAAGCAGGGCATGCCGAGGCACGAGATCCCGGAACTCATCGCGGCCAACTCCAAAAACGCCATTCCGACCTTCAAATGCGTCGTCAGCTTTGAAACCGCCAAGAAGATCCTCCCCATCACCTCCGAAACCGCTCTCCAAAACCTCACCGTCCCACGCAAACTTGGCGTCCATTGGATCGTGGTCGTTGGCGGCGGAGGAAATAGCTATGCACAGATTCCGCTCAGTTGTTGATTCATAGCGGGCTCTGCAGTCAGGGCTCTGCAACTTGAACGCGACTATTTGCATGGCGCAGAAAACGACGGTCTTGCATACCAACGTTTCACGTCCTCTCCGAAGCGTGGAGGGTGCAGTCGCTGACGATTGCGCATTTGGGTAGTTTAGGTTAAGGTGGCAACTTCTGTTTTATGTATCTCACGGAGGCACCACGATGGATCTTGAAAAGCTGACAGCAGAAGAGCGACTGATTGCCGAACAGGCAATTCTGAATTTCCGATCGCTCAACAAAGCGTGTGATGAGGCGAAGGATGGAACGGTTCTCGCTGTGGCCGAGAGGCTCGCGCTCATACAGGGACGCAAGCTCATTCAGCAAACACTGCAGACATCACTGGAGCTGCAGGCTCGCGCGATCGAAAAAAAAGTGAAGTGAGTCGAGCGTGTTCGTGTGGACGAACGAAGGCTCATCACGGTCGCAAATCGCGTGTCGTGATGACGTCGTCCGGGGAGGTCAGTCTGTCGCGAGTTTACTTTCGATGTGTCGCCTGCCGAGATGGTGGATTTGCGGCCGATCTGCGTCTGGGAATTCACAGTCGCTACAGTGTGGAAGCGGAGCGGCTGGTGTGTCTGGCGGCGGCGAGCTGGTCGTACGATGTCTCGTCCGATCGGTTGGAAGAATTCTGCGGGCTGAAGATCGGTGATACGGCGATTCGTGAAATTTCTCAGCGTCGCGGCGCTGCGATGAATGCCTGGCAGAACTCCGATCCGGAAGCGTGTCGTGAGTTTCGTGCCAGCGACGGCGAAGTGGAATTCACAACCGACGGAACGAGCGTGAACACGACGGAAGGCTGGCGGGAAACGAAGCTGGCGATCTTTTCGAAGCGGGAACTGGGTGAAGCGGCGACTCCTGAAGAATGGGCGACGCGAACATTGCCAGCTCCTAAAGTACGGGTCGCGTTCGCCGCGATTGAAGCCAGCGATCGTTTCGGAAGTCGATGGTCTCAGTGGTGTCGGCGGCTCGGGATTCTGGACACATCAAACATTACAGTGCTTGCCGACGGCGCGCGATGGATCTGGGAAGAACAGTTGAATCATCTGCCCGCTGCTGAAGGCATGCTGGATATTTTTCACGCGGTGGAACATGTCGCAGAATCAGCTCGCGTTGTGTTCGGTGAAGGCACTGCAAAAGCAACGCAGTGGCTGGACTCGGGTCGCGCGGCAGTGCTCGCGGAAGGCGAGCCCGGACTGCAGCGTCAGATTGCCGAGACGCTGAAACAAGTTCGATCCCAAAAGAAGCGTGCGAGTCTTGCTTCTCTTTCAGCCTACGTGGCGAATCACAGCCATCACATGCACTATGCGGAACGTCTTGCGGCAGGCCGCTCGATTGGAAGTGGTCAGATCGAAGGTGCCTGCAAGAACCTGATCGGTCGCCGCCTGAAACAAACCGGCGCTCGCTGGAAAGTCCGCCGCGTCAACCGGATGGCGGGCCTTTGCTCGATCATGTACAGCGACCTCTGGAAAACTTACTGGAATGCCGCATAGACTATTCTACCGAAATCCGCGACTGCACCCAAGCGTGGACATTCCCGCAGGGGTGACTACTTTCGCGTCAGATTTATCGTTAAGCTAGCCCGTTTTGCCTCCGCCATTCGGGGGCGGTAACAAGTTGTGGACTGGAGCCACCAAAAATCCCCCTTTGCCCCACAAAACCTTCAGATATGCTGCAACTCGAAGACCTCAAACCCGGATTGCCGCTGGTCGGCCTTGAGCCATCCGTCGTGGCTACGGTTGCCGCTGTCGTGCCTATTGGGGACGGGGCCGTCCAGGTGTTTTACAGAACGCCGGATGGGACGACGAAAGAGCGGCTGCTGGGACGTGCTGATGAACCCAATCTCAGCATAGCAACCGTTGAGCGTCCATGGTCCTTTGACGGCGATGGTGAAGCGTTTCAGTTGACCTGCGAAGCCAAACGGTTTGACTTGGCATTCCTGTTTGACCCCATGATGGCTGTCCACACGTCCAACGTGGAGCCGTTGCCGCATCAGATCACTGCGGTCTACGAATCCATGTTACCCCGGCAGCCGCTTCGTTTTGTTCTTGCCGACGACCCGGGAGCAGGCAAGACCATCATGGCAGGGCTCTACATTCGCGAATTGGTCATGCGAGCTGACGCGAAACGCATTCTGATCGTTGCGCCAGGCAGCCTTGTGGAGCAGTGGCGAGATGAACTGTCTGAAAAGTTTGGACTCGACTTTCACATTTACACCCCAGGGCTTGATCAGGCATCGCCGAGTGGAAATGCATTTGAGGATTTTCATCAGCTAATCGTTCGTCTCGACCAGGTATCCCGAGACGAAGAAGAAACGCCGAAGGAGCGCGTCCCTGGCCCCATGCAAGCTAAGCTTCTGGCGGCCGGATGGGACTTGGTTGTATTCGACGAATCACACAAATTGGCAGCCCACTATTTTGGATCGAAACTGGAGAAGACCGCTCGCTTTCGTTTTGCCGAACGGATTGGCGCTGAGACACGTCATTTGTTGTTGATGACGGCAACGCCTCATAATGGCAAGGATGAAGATTTTCAGTTGTTCCTGTCACTTCTGGATTCAGACAGGTTTTACGGTCGCTTCCGTGACGGCGTCCACAAGGTTGATGCATCCGATCTGATGCGCCGGATGGTCAAAGAGGAACTGGTGAAGTTTGATAACACGCCTTTGTTCCCAGAGCGAAAGGCGTACACGGTCAATTACACGCTGTCAGATCTGGAGGCTGCTCTTTACGAATCAGTCACTGACTACGTGAAGACTGAGATGGGCAAAGCCGATCAGTTACAGGGATCGCGGAAAGGGTCTGTTGGATTTGCATTAACTGCCCTTCAGCGAAGACTCGCATCCAGTCCGGAAGCCATTTTTCAGTCGTTGAAGAGACGTAAGGAAAGACTGCAGAATCGTGTTCGAGATGAAAAGCTCGGGATGCGTGGCCGCAAAGCTCTGTCAGAGACCGTGTTTGAAATCCCGGACGACGATGATGATTTGAATGCGGATGAGCAGGAGCATCTCGAAGAGGAAGTGATCGACGACGCCACTGCGGCCAGCACTGTCTCCGAACTGGAGGCGGAGATCATAATTCTTCAGGGCCTTGAAGACCGAGCGAAGGCGGTCGTTGCATCTGGACTAGACCGGAAGTGGGATGAGCTGTCACGAATCCTCCAGAACGCTCCTGAGCTTCGGGGAGAATCCGGGCGGCATCGCAAGCTGATCATCTTCTCTGAGCATCGCGACACGCTGAACTATCTGCGAGGAAAAATCGCTGGCGTATTGGGAAACGAAGATTCGATTGTGACGATTCATGGCGGCACACACCGCGATGAACGGCGAAAGATCCAGGCGGCATTCCGATCAGATCCGGATGTTCGTGTGCTGGTTGCCACAGACGCTGCTGGCGAAGGTGTGAATCTGCAGAACGCCAACCTGATGGTAAATTACGACTTACCATGGAATCCGAACCGGCTGGAGCAGCGTTTTGGTCGAATTCACCGAATTGGCCAAACGGAGGTTTGCCACCTCTGGAATCTGGTCGCAAAGGAAACTCGTGAGGGCGAAGTTTACCATCGGTTGCTGAAGAAGTTGGAAGTCGAAAGCGAATCACTGAAGGGGCGAGTCTTCGACATTCTGGGTGAGGTCTTTGAGGACACAAGCCTCAAAGATCTTTTGATGCAGGCCATTCGGTATGGGGATTCTCCGGAAGTCCGATCACGACTGACACGGAAGATCGACACGGTCTTGGACCATGACCATCTGAAGTCGTTGCTCAATCGTAATGCACTCGCCCAGGAAACGATGAGTGCTGAGCGGCTGTATGCCGTGAAAGAGGAAATGGAGAAGGCGGAAGCTCGCCGGTTGCAGCCATTCTTTGTTCGGTCATTCTTTCTAAAGGCATTCGATCAGCTGGGTGGCTCCATCTATCCCCGCGAATCAGGACGATTTGAAATTACCCACGTGCCTAGTTCCATGCGGGAGCGGGATCGGCGCATTACTGGCCGCAATCGAAGGGAGCAGGAACCTGTCCTTAAACGCTACGAGCGAGTATGCTTCGAAAAAGAAGCCATGCAGCCGACAGATAAGGCCGGAATGGCACGAGCGGTGCTGATGCACCCGGGCCATCCATTGATGTTATCGATCACGGACCTGCTCCTCGAACAGAATGCCAATCTGCTGCGACGCGGATCCGTCCTCGTGGATCCAACGGATGAAGGAACAGAACCCTGGCTCATGTTCTTGCTGACACATGAAGTCAAATCAGGAGATGGACTTGTCCTTTCCAAGCGACTGCAGTTCGTTCGTGTTGATCCAAACGGAAAGACGTCATTTGCTGGTTGGGCCCCTCATCTGGATCTTGAACCGATTTCGGCGTCCGAGCGAGCACTGCTCAATGACGTACTAGAAGCGTCGTGGATCCAGGCAGAACAGGAACAGCGTGCGATCGCATTGGCAGCCAGCACACTGGTGCCGGAACATTTTCGCGAGGTATCAGAACGCCGCATCAACCATGTTGATAAGACATTGGCCGCAGTGCACGAACGACTCAGCAAAGAAATTGCATTTTGGTCAGATCGATGGATCAAGCTGAAAGAGGATCTGGAAGCTGGGAAAGATGTTCGGATGAACGTCGAGAATGCTCGTCGGACGGTGGGCGACTTGGAAGGCCGCCTGGAGAATCGACGCCGCGAGCTTCAGTCCATGCGACACGTCGTGAACGGTACCCCGATTGTATTGGGTGGGGCACTTGTCATCCCTGCTGGCCTCATGCAAGATCTTCGAGGCGACGAGCCCATCGACCCGGTGGCGGCAAGATTTGCGGTTGATCCCGCTGCTCGCACCCGCATTGAGCAACTTGCGATGAATGCAGTCCGACTGGTAGAGGAGGCAGCCGGGTGTCGTGTCGTAGATGTCTCAAAGGAAAAGTGTGGATGGGATCTCACCTCCTATCCGCCCGCTGTCGACGGAAAGCTGCCGCTGCCGCGACATATTGAAGTAAAAGGGCGTATCAAAGGGGCTTCGACAGTCACTGTCACTCGAAATGAAATCCTCTATGCATTCAACCAAGGTGATAAGTTCTTGCTCGCGATCGTTTTCGTAAACGAAGACAATACAACTGAGGATCCCTGCTACATCCGTCAGCCGTTTAATCAGGAGCCAGAGTGGGGCGTTTCTTCGATCAACTTTGATATTGGTTCACTCATCGAAAGGGCTCAAGTCAGATGCTCCACCTGAACTCGTTGAGCCTTGCGAACTATCGCTGCTTCAGTAAGTGTGAGATCTCGTTCGACGAGCAGCTCACGGTCCTTGTTGCAAGAAATGGGCAGGGGAAGTCAGGGATTCTCGACGCCATAGCGATACTTTTTGAACCATTCATTAATACGCTCACCACGCAAAAGCGACACACTGGACTACAGCTGAAGGATCTGCGGATCTCTCTTGACGATGAAAACTTGCGTGGGGAGTCGATCATCGCTGCAGTACCGGGTGAAGTGTCCAAACGCAGTTCCGGTCCGTTAGTGGTTGTTGCTGCCACAGCGACCATCAACAACAATATTGTCGATTGGAATATCCAAGGGAAAAGAAAGGGCAAAAAACTATGGGTGTCGTATGCGAACGCCAGCCCCGTCAAGAAGACAGCCGATGAAATAACCCTTCAGCTTCAGGGCGAAAACGATCCCGTCGCGCTACCACTGTTTGCCTACTTCCGCACCAATCGACAGTTATCGCTAGGAAGACGAAGTCAACGGCCGATTTGGGATCGTGCCGTTGATCCTCGTATGCTCGCATATGATGGAGCCTTGGTAAGTGGTTCCAATTTCGCAATGTTCGTGGATTGGTATATGACAATGTTTCGCTCACTCGGACCAATACGGGATGGGCACAGTGTCGCTGCTAACGTAAGTTCGCGCCATCAGCCGGCGGCATTGTTAGCCGCCGTGAACGCTGCCGTTGATACTGTATTGCAAGAAGAGACTGGTTGGCACGGATTGCACTGGGATGAAACACTAGGCGAATTACTCCTCAATCACCCAGCACATGGAAGGCTGCCACTGTCATTCCTTAGTGATGGCATTCGAAATACAGTAGCGATGGTCGCAGACGTTGCACATCGGTGCGCACGACTTAATCCGCAGTATGGAGAAGATGCACCGCTGCAGACTTGCGGAATTCTGGTTATTGATGAACTCGATCTCCATCTGCATCCGGAATGGCAGCAGTCCATAGTGCGCATGCTGCGAACGGCATTTCCAAAACTGCAGTTGATAGCGAGCACACACAGTCCGCAAGTGATTTCAACCATCGAAGCACGCCAGGTTCGCATCATCGATTCTCACGACCACCAGACTTTTGTCACTCGCCCTGAGTTTGAAACGCAAGGAACCGAAAGTGCGGATGTCCTTGCAAAAGTAATGGATGTGAATCCTACGCCGGACATCGAGCAGGTGACTTGGCTGAGTGACTACCGTGCTCTGATTCAGATGGACCAGTTTGACACTGATGCAGGCGACGCCCTCTGGACGAAACTTACGGATCACTTTCAGGAAGATCACCCAGTGATTGTTGAGCTTGAAGTCTTGCGTCGGTTCCAGCAATTCAAGCGAGAACACAATTCTCCAAGTCCAAAGGGAGAATTATGATGCAACGACTCAACAGAGAGTCAGTACCGAAGCCAACCTGCTTAGAAAAGGACAACGCTGGACGCCGCTACAGCGACTTAAGGAAGGAAGAAAAGTCGGAAATCCGCACCAGACTGCTTGAGATGCAGCATCAGCGGTGTGCGTATTGTGAGCGCCGGACCGGTACACAGAATACTGATGGTCACATCGAGCATTTCCGTAAGCAGGCCGACCACCCAGAGCATGAGCTTGATTGGAGTAACCTCTTTTGGTCGTGTGTTGATGAGTCCACATGCGGTAAACACAAGGACAAATGCGACCGTCCTATTGGCACTGGCCCGCAAGCGACGTTTGTATTTGAAGATATCATCAACCCGTGTGAAGACGATCCATCAGATTTTCTGCTCTTTGTCTCTGACGGGACAGTTCGTCCGCGCGAGGAATTACCGGCGGCGATAGGAAAAAAAGCCCGGGAAACCTTAAGGGTGTTTCAGCTTGCGGATTCAGCGTTCCTGCAGCGATGTCGACATGATGCCGTACGACCATACTTCGGCATCATAAGTACCCTATTAAAGACAAGCCCAGAATTGCTGGTCGAATACGCCCGGAATGAGCTTGAGAAGATTGAGCGAGCGCCATTTGCGACGGCAGTCTGCCATTATTTTCGAGGACTTTTCAATTGAATCAGCCAGTCGTGATATCACCCAAGAAATTGATTGAGGTTGCTCTTCCGCTGGATGCCATCAACGTCGCCTGCGCACGAGAAAAATCTATTCGGCATGGGCATCCTTCGACGCTGCACCTGTGGTGGGCACGGCGGCCGCTGGCGGCGGCACGCGCAGTGATCTTTTCGCAACTTGTTCACGATCCAGAAGATCTGTGGCGATGTCAGAATCCGGGTGTGGAACCAAACCCTCAGGTCAAGGGGCATTGGACGAAGGCGCGAGCACGGCTGTTTACGATCATTGAAGAACTGGTGAAATGGGAGAGCACTACTAACGAAGAAGTGCTGAACAAGGCTCGCGACGAGATTCGCAAGTCGTGGCTGGAGACATGTGAACTTAATAAAGACCATCCTCAGGCTTCAGAACTCTTCAGTCCTGAGAAAATACCGGGACTACATGATCCATTTGCTGGCGGTGGAACGATTCCGCTGGAAGCGCAGCGACTGGGATTGGAAGCGTATGCGAGCGATTTGAATCCGGTTCCTGTTTTGATCAACAAAGCCATGATTGAAATCCCACCAAGATTCGCTGGGAGAGCTCCCATTAATCCACAATTGCAGACTCAATCTTCATTGCTGCCATGTGAATGGAAGAAAACGGCCGGATTGGCAGAGGATATTCGATACTACGGGCAATGGATCCGTGATGAAGCATGTAAGCGGATCGGTCGGCTGTATCCTCAAGTGGAAATTACAGAACAGATGCTCGGGCAACGACCAGATCTTGCGCCGTACAAGGGAGAAAAACTGACTGTCATTGCGTGGCTCTGGGCGAGGTCTGTGAAGAGCCCTAACCCTGCCTTCTCACATGTAGACGTCCCCTTAACGAGCACATTTATTCTCTGCAGTAAACCCGGACGAGAAGTTTATGTGCAACCGATAGTCTCCGGAGGTAACTACCGAATCGAAGTGAAGATGGGGAAGCCCCCGGCTGAGGCAAAGACCGGGACGAAATCTTCTCGCGGAGCAAACTTCCGTTGTATCGTTTCTGGGACAGCAATTGATCCAGACTATGTGCGATCTGAAGCGGTTGCCGGTCGTATGAGCGAAACCCTGATTGCCATCGTTGCCGAAGGTAATGGGCGTATTTACCTGAGTCCTTCAACCGATCAAATGGAAGTTGCGGCACTCGCGAATACCTTTACCTGCAATGCCGCTGATCTACACGTGCCCATTGCTAACGATCCGCGTCCCATGACCTGTCTTTTGTATGGCATGACTCACTTCGACCATTTGTTCACAAAACGTCAGTTGACAGCGTTGGTGACACTGAGCGACTTAGTAATTGAGGCTCGGACGAAGATTGAATTGGACGCAGTCGCGGCGGGATTAAAAGACGACGGAATTCAGTATGTAGCTGACGGTACCGGAGCGCTGGCATATGCTGAGGCTATCTCTGTATATCTAGGCTTTGCACTCGATAAGGTCGCCGATCGAGGATCGACGTTGGGGCGGTGGGATCCATCTCCGACTCAGAGTGGAATCATAAATACATTTAGTCGACAGGCTTTGCCGATCACTTGGGACTTCGCCGAAGCGAATCCACTGGGGGATGCGTCCGGGAATTTTCGAAGCGCGGTTGAACTAGTTGCAAAATCGCTGAGTTCAACCCCCGCAAATTTTGCCGGGTATGCAACTCAAGCGAACGCCACGACACAGACCCTGAGCAGAATGAAGTTTGTTTCGACGGACCCTCCGTACTATGACAATATTGGGTATGCAGATCTTTCGGATTTTTTTTACGTATGGATGCGGCGGATACTGCGTCAGGTTTTTCCCTCGCAGATGGCAACGATTGTTGTTCCTAAAACCGAAGAACTCATCGTTGCAGCTTATCGCCACAAAGATAAGAAAGCAGCCGAGACATTCTTTCTAGAAGGAATGACCTTGGCAATGAGAAACGTTGCGGAGCAGGCACATCCTAGTGCTCCAATCACCATCTACTATGCCTTTAAGCAATCCGACACAGCCGCGGACGGCACGAACAATACTGGATGGGAAACATTTCTCGAGGCGATCTACAGGGCCAATCTATCGGTGACAGGCACATGGCCGATGCGGACTGAGCTTGGCAATAGAATGAGGGGCACTGATTCAAACGCATTGGCTTCATCTGTCATTTTAGTGTGCCGTCCGCGAAAAAGTGCAACCTCTGTGGTTTCGCGTCGTCAATTTGTACGTGAACTGAATGCAACTCTTCCATTGGCACTTGACGCCATGACGCGAGAAAGTGAGGGGCTTCACTCTCCAGTAGCCCCTGTGGACCTTTCACAGGCGATCATCGGACCTGGGATGGGTGTGTTTTCTAAATTTAGTGCTGTACTGGAGGCGGATGGTTCGGCGATGACGGTCCGTACGGCTCTACAGTTGATAAATCGCTTTCTGGCAGAAGATGACTTTGACGCTGACACTCAGTTCTGCCTGCATTGGTTCGACCAATACCATTGGGACTCCGGAAAATTCGGGGAAGCCGATGTTCTCTCACGGGCCAAAGGCACCAGCGTCGAAGGCGTCAAGCAAGCAGGCATCATTGCTTCAGCCAGTGGAAGTGTCAGGCTGTTGAAGTGGTCCGAATACCCTACAGACTGGAACCCCGCTTCCGACTCGAGACTGCCCGTCTGGGAAACTTTGCACCAACTTATTCGAGTTTTTCAGACGGAAGGCGAATCGGGGGCCGGAACAATCTTATCGGCGGTTCAGTCTCAGTCCGAAGCGGCTCGGCAGCTTGCCTATCGGCTATACACTCTTTGTGAACGAGCCAACCTCGCCGAAGACGCTAGAGCGTACAACGACCTGATCACATCATGGACCGGCATCGAGAGCGCTGCAGCTAAAGCGCCCGCCGCGACTCAACGTACTCTGTTTAATGACTAAAGGTTGACCAAATGAAACCATGGCGAGAGATAGCCGTTCCTCATCGGGACGTATTGGAAGGCACGTTTCAACAGTCCGAATTCGCGGCCGACATCACCGCCGTACATTCCGGGAAGGCGGCGGCTGAGTACCAAGATCCAACTGCATTCTTTGACCGCACCTTCATCACTGAGGGGATGCGTCAACTGCTGACCCAGGTGGCTCAGCGATTAGCAGGGAAAGGTGGCGAACCTGTCATTCAATTGCAGACGGCGTTCGGCGGCGGTAAGACGCATACGATGCTGGCCGTCTACCACTTGGCGACGCGAATGTGCTCTCTTGACGAATTGCCCGGCATTCCGTCACTGCTGGATCAAGCAGGGTTGATGGATGTCCCGAAATCCAGAGTGGCCGTGATCGACGGTACCAACCTGTCGCCTGGTCAGCCTTGGAAGCATGGCAAGAAGTCGATTCACACTTTATGGGGAGAACTCGGCTGGCAGCTGGGCGGAGAACCGGGCTACAAACTACTGAAGGAAGCTGACGAGAACGGGACTTCACCGGGCAAAGAAATCATCCGGCAACTGCTGGAAGACTGCTCTCCGTGTGTTGTGTTGATTGACGAGTTGGTCGCCTACGTGCGCCAGTTTCCGGACTCAACTTCGTTGAGCGGCGGGAGTTATGATTCAAACCTGTCGTTCATTCAGGCACTGACTGAAGCTGCCAAACTTGTGCCTAATGCTCTGGTTCTGGCATCACTGCCGGAATCGGAACTGGAAGCAGGAAGCCAGCGCGGTGTCGCGGCCTTGCGGGCACTTGAGAAAACGTTCGGCCGCGTCCAAGCACTATGGAAGCCGGTCGCAACAGAAGAAGCTTTCGAAATTGTTCGAAGACGACTGTTTGAACCTGTCCGTGACGGAAAGACTCGTGATTCTGTTTGCAGAGTATTCGCTGACGCATACGTGGCTGAGGGATCGAAGTTACCCTCGGAAACTCAGGAAGGACGTTACTACGACCGGCTGGTTCAGGCTTACCCGATTCACCCAGAAGTCTTCGACCGTCTTTACGAAGACTGGACTACGATAGATGGATTTCAGCGAACTCGTGGCGTCTTGAAGCTGATGGCAAAAGTGATCTATCGGCTTTGGAAAGATGACAACAAGGATCTGATGATCCTGCCCGGAAGTCTGCCACTTCATGACGGCAGTTCGCGGAACGAATTGACCTATTATCTTCCAGCTGGCTGGGACGCTGTGGTTGAGAAGGACATTGATGGCGACCGTGCCGAGACGACGGAACTAGAGAATCGCGAACCGCGTTTCGGTCAGGTGAATGCCGCCCGTCGTGTGGCGCGAACTCTATTCCTCGGAAGCGCCCCATCGTCCGTTGCCGGGAAAGCCGGAATTCGTGGTCTGGACCGGGCTCGCGTGTTGCTGGGTTGCCTGCAGCCGGGCCAAACATCAGCCATCTACTCTGACGCACTGAACCGATTGGCAGATCGACTGCACTACCTGAATAGTTCTGGAGACAAGGTCCAGGATTCAACTCGTTTTTGGTTCGACACGCGAGCCAACCTTCGTCGCGAGATGGAAGATCGCAAGCGAAGATTCAATGAAGGCACCGATGTTCGAGGCAGGATTGCAGACGCGCTCAAAAAAATGATTGGAAGTGGCGGATGTTTCGATGGCGTTCACATCTTCACTCCACTCAGCGATGTTCCAGACGACAGTGCACTTCGTCTGGTTGTGATGAGTCCCGAACAATGGTACTCCCGCGACGACGACCGAACTGCGGCACCTGTTGTTCTGGACTACGTACGAAATAATGGAACCAAGCCTCGCCATCGTGGCAATCGTCTAGCTTTTCTAGCTCCGGACATGGCGGTACTGAGTCGACTAAAAGATGTGGCTCGAACGGCATTGGCATGGAAATCGATCGTCGAAGATGTCACGGCGGGTCGGCTCAACATTGATCTGCTCCAGCAGAGGCAAGCACAAAAAGAACTCGAAAGTGCTGACGAGGTCGTCCCTCGCGCTGCTCGCGAGTGTTACAAATGGCTGCTCTGTCCGGTGCTGGAAACACCCACCGATCCAAAGCCGACCGTCGAAGCATTTCCACTGGCCTCGACTGGCGGTTCTGCCTCGGCAGAAATTGAACGCGTGTGCATCGACAATGAACTGGTCATCACAACATGGTCACCGGTCCATCTGAAATCAAAGCTGAAAGAGCTTT
>Ga0138256_10002059_pt1 | contig 21663 bp, 20 predicted proteins | sample KNB2016incub_MG_FD_105486 | JGI IMG/M metagenome (GOLD analysis project Ga0138256, IMG submission 105486) | Active sludge microbial communities from wastewater in Klosterneuburg, Austria - KNB2014incub_MG | ecosystem: Engineered > WWTP > Activated sludge > Unclassified | place: Austria... | reverse complement strand
CAGTTTGAAATTGCAGCTGCATATTTCGCTCCTGTATATTCACAGAATTTATCCTCGAATTCTTCGACTCCCGGTCCCTGTGTTACCCATCCGGTCAATATTGTATCATAAGCGCTCTGCGCTTCTTCAGATGTCAGATAAGGTTTGGCTATGGGAATCATTTTACTTTTGTTAAATTCATTTAATGGGATTTCCTTCGAATTAAAAAATTCATTAATAACCCGGCAAAAAATATTTCCCGCAGATTTACTAAGAAATAAAAATCAGATCAAAAAAAATAGAGTAACTGACTGTAGTTATAATTTGTATAAATTATTGCTTCGGCTTTTGACATTAAATTTCACGATAATTATGAATATGAATTCATTAACTAATATTGTTTCTGCGAATATCTGCGTAAAATATCTGCGGCTATCTGCGAGAATAAATTGTCATTTACAAAGAGTAATTCCGGATGCAATGAATGTTTATTTAATTCATAAGGAAAAATCAGAATCACAGAATTAAAATTAGAAATAATAATTACTTAAGAGTCGCACTCAGAGATCTTAAAGTTTCAGAAGGACAGTTTACAATTCCGGTACTTTTGTTCTCCCATTCTTTAATCAGGATTGTTCCATTTCCGCACAGCACTTCGATGCCTTCATTAGAAATTTTAATTATCCTTCCGGGAATAATCCCGGTAAATTTCTTATTGTTACTTTCACCCTGAACTGCTTTTCTGATATGAAAACGTGTATCTCCGAAATTGCAGAATGCTCCCGTAAACGGATAAGCAAGAGCTCTGATTAGATTAAAAATCTCCAATGAGTTTTTTTTCCAGTCAATCTTTCCGTCTTCAGGAATTCTTTTGCAGCAGTACGTTGCTTTTGATTCGTCCTGATCTGTTAATTTAATTTTATTACCTTTGTAATTTTCAAAGAACTCAAGACAAATTTCTATTGTAGATTTCGTAGTCTTTTCATAAACATCCAAAGCATATTCATCGGGTAATACCGGAATTCTTTTCTGCATAATAATTTTTCCGGAATCAACTTCACCGTCATTGATAAGAAACAAAGTTACTCCTGTTTCCTTTTCTCCGTTGATTATCGCCCATTGCATCGGCGCAAAACCTCTGTAGAGCGGGAGCAGTGAATGATGCGCCGCAACTGAACCGAATTTAAGATGTTCATTAACAGAAGTGTCTATTAATGTTCTCCAGCCGAATACAAGCAAAAAATCGAGTTCTGACTTTTTTATCAGATCATAATCTTCTTTAACCAATTTTTTCTTAACACTGTAATTTATATTGACGGATTTCATCAGTTCGGATATTTCATCATAGCATTTGATTTCTTCATGATCATCTTCCTTAAGAATCACGGAAAACTGCGGCGGATAATTCTTTGAAATCAGTTCTTCAATTAATTTTAATCCTCTCTGTGTTCCTCCTATAAATCCGTATCTGATCATTCTTTATATTTGTTTTATATTTTATAAACGGAAACTATCTCATTAATGAAGATGTCTCATAACTTCCATTTTACCACGAAGTCACCAAGACACGAAGGAAAAATTTTAAAAATAAAATCTTCGAGTCTTTGAGACTTCGTGGTAAAATTTAAACTACTCTCTTTAAAGAAGTATGTTAAATCTTATAACACGACTTCCCTTCCCTTATTTTTTATTGAAGTCTGTGATGCCTCGAGTATCCTGACAACTTCAAAACCTGATTCATAATCTGAAAGCGGTTTATGACTATTGATTATTGAAGAAACAAAATCCTGAGCCATTACAGCAAGCGCTTCCTTTGTATCGAGCTTGGGAGTATAAATATCGCCGGTTCTGTAATCCACCAGAACTTTCTTTTTGTCTTCATCAGTTTTAAGCTCATATCCTGTATCATATACTTTTATCTTTTCCGATGGTTCGACATCATTGAATAAAATCATTTTCTTATCTCCGCCTATCAGCATCATTCTTATCTTTACAGGAGATGTCCAGGAGCAACTGAAATGCGCTATGAATCCTGAATTATAATTGATGTTAATGTATGCAATGTTTTCGATTCCGTTACTTGTATGAGAAACTCCTGTCGCCTGAACGCTGTAAGGCACATCCTTTATGAGATAATTTAATATTGAGATATCATGCGGAGCAAGATCCCATAACACATTTATATCCGGCTGAAACAAACCCAGGTTTATTCTTGTCGAATCAAAGTATTTTATATTTCCAATATCTCCGCTATCAATCAGTGATTTCATTTTCTGAACAGCACCCGTATAAAGAAAAGTATGATCAACCATAAGCAGTTTATTCTTTCTTTCAGCCAGTTCAATTAACTCTTTTGCCTGATCTGTTTTCGAAACCATAGGTTTCTCAAGCAATACATGCTTGTCATTGTTCAGAGCTTTTTTAGCCATTTCATAGTGAGTAAAGACCGGAGTTGCAATTACAACTGCATCAATTTCTTTATCCGACAAAATATCATCTGCAGAAGTAGTGAATCCAGCAGAAGGACAAAGTGATTTCAAAGCTGATTTTCTTTCAGCCCTTTCATCGGCAACGGACTTCAGATTTACATCCTTTAAGTTCGCAAAATTTCTTACAAGGTTGGTGCCCCAGTATCCGAAACCTATAATTCCAATATTCATATATACAAATTTAATAATTTAATATTATTATGTAATCAGTTGAATTTCTTCTATGGAGAGCTGAACATGATTAGATTTTTTATGCTGAAATTTAACAAATATATATATTTGATGTTACTTTTTCTGTATATAAAAATACGTTTACAATTAGTAATGTTCACTATTAAATATTCAGACACATATTGTACAATAGAAATTGTAAAAGTTCTTAATTGCAAAGTTTTTAACAGTTTTCCCGAAGATTACTTTCTTACATTTAAAAATTTGACATACTCTATTCTCGTACCGTTTCCTTAAAAGCAATATATTCCAATTTAAAATATCCGGGACATATATGTCTAACTATATATTTACCTTTTATTCATAATTCGGATTCATGCTTACTGCTGACAAAATAGTCCTAATAATACCGATAGTTCGGAATATTTATGGAAGTGATTTAAAAGTTTTGATGCAGGAAATACTACGATTAAATTTGTCATTATTATCTTTTTAGCCCAAATTTATATTGTAGTATTTGAGATATAACAAGTAAATAGAATTACTTTAAAGTAACTAAGTAAACTTTTTCTCCGTTTTTATTTGAATAAACTTCTTTAAAAATTAAATTTGGATTTTTAGTGAGTTCAATAATTATTTTTTTAAAATCGATTAAATTAGCGTCGTCAACACTATGGAAAACGATTGTATTAGAGTTAAGTAATTTATTCTTCAAATTTTTATTATCTTCAAGATATACAAATTCCTTTGTCCATCTTTGAAAATATATATAGTCAGGATATTTTTGGGTTAAAATCGAAAAATATCTTTCTATTTCTCCCCCGGCAAAATTTAACCCACTATACAAAGCAGTTGGCATACTTGATGTTAAATCACTGGAAACAATTATTGAGTTTCGGTGATTATCATTCAAGTATTTTATAATCTTATGTGACTCATTTTTACGGATCGAAAACCAGGATATAGAATTCTTGAACGAAATAGTATTAGGAATAGTAAAAATAACAAAGACAAAATAAATATATAAATAACTACTTTTACTAAAAAATTTTGGTAGTAAATCTGAAACCACTGAATTAACAGCAAATAATCCAACAACAGAAAACATAAGAGCAGGCAACAAATAGTACAATTCATTTTGTTTAATAACCAGAAGAATAAAAGCAGACATAATTACAAAAATACCAGCTATTAACAAGAAATATTTATTAGATCTTATTTGATTCTTAAACTTTGGAACAAATTGCATCATTAAAATTACTATTATCAATAAATATATAATACAAAAAAATATGTATTCATTAAAAAGCTGTTCAATTTTTGGTATTATTTGATCAATATTAACAAAATTTGCAGGACCTGCTCCATATTTCCCACTGTGAAGTATATTATTAAAAACATATATCCAGATTACAGAGCTTTCTGGACAAATTGGAAAAAATAAAATTGAAAATGTTATAAAAGCAATAAGAACAAAATAACTTTTGTAAATAAACTTCTTTAGCAGTAAAAAGGGAATTATCATGATTGGAAGTGCGGATATTTTTGTAGCCAGAACTAAACCACAAGTGATTCCAAAAAGAATTATATAAATTAGGTTTTTTTTCTTTGTTAATACTTTTTCGTTTAAAAAACTTATAGTAATGGTAAGTAAAACTAAAATTAAGAAAATTAAAATCGGTTCGGGAATAATAAGAGTTAACTGATAAATTATTAACTTTGAAATGAAAGGAGTAAATTGAATAAAAATAGCTGCAAATATATTTCCAATCTTTATATATGAAACATAGCCCAGAAAGTAGAGGGCTGTTACATTTAAAATTGTAAATACCATGTTTACCCGTTGTAAATATAACTCTGGCCTGTTAATAGTATCTAAAACTATATTTGCATCCATACCCTGAAATATGTAAGTAAATTTAATAACAGTAGCAATTATTAATTGTGGGAAAATTCCCGGATGCTGCAGAAACCCTGGCTGTAAATTTTGAGCGATATTTAGAGAAGCTAATAAATAAGGATATGGTCCATCATAGTTATAAAATAAATAATATTCTCCTTTTGAATTTTTTAAAATTATTTCAAGAATAAATAATAATACAGGTAATATTGCGAAAGATATTAACAGTAATTTGTTTTTCATTGAAGAATTTATGATTTTGTGAATCACTATATCCTATTTGAGAAATTCAGAAAATACAAACGGATTTTGTGAAATTCCCAGGTAAATCATTTTTGTCAGATATGGAAGAATATACTGTCAGATTAACTATAGCACCTAATTCCTGAAATGTATCTCAGGAAGATAAATATGTTGCACCCCATTTCCAAATAATTGAAAAAGTTAGAAACCTAACCAAGTAAGAGTCAGTGTTTTTAATTTTATCTTTCGAAATATTAAATAGCTGTAAGTAAAATCGAATCATTTTTCCCGTTTTCTATATCAATTTATAATCCTATTTTTTCTTCAATAAAATATCGCGGTCTGTTTTTTGTTTCCATAAATATTTTTCCGATATATTCACCAATAATTCCCAGAAAAAACAATTGGAGCCCGCTTGAAAAAGTAATCAAAAAAATTATAGTTGGCCAGCCAATTACACCAACGTTAAAAAATATTTTTTGCAATATGACAATAAATAAATATATAAAACTTAAAGAAGAAAGCAGAAATCCCAGTGCGGAAGCTATCCTTAAAGGTTTTGTCGAGAACGAAAGCAGAAAGCTAATAGCCAGATTAATTTGCCTGATAAAATTATATTTTGTTTCGCCTGCGCTTCTTTTGCCTGATGTCACTAAAACTTCAGTTGTAGGATAATTTATTATACTTATTAAACCTGTTATGCTTGGTTCTCTTTCTCCAAATCTTAAAATGGCTTCGACTGTTCGCTTGCTCATTATTCGGAACATGCAGGTGTTAAAATCAAGTTTGTAATCGGATAATTTATTTAATACTTTAATAAATGTTTTAGAAAACAGATTTCTTAAAGATGAATCATTTTTCTTTTCTTTAACTCCATAAACAACATCAAAACCTTCAGTATATTTTTCATAAAGTTTAGCTATATCTTCAGGAAAATCTTGTAAATCTCCATCCATAATTACAACTGCATTTCCTTTAGATATACTCAAACCTGCAAGAACGGCTAAATGCTGTCCAAGTCCATTAGATAACTTTATGGATTTAATTCTATTGTCTTCTATATTCAATTTCCTTAATACACCAAGAGTATTATCTTTGTTAATATCTGTTACAAATATAACTTCAAAAGTCAAACCAATCTTGTTTATGATAGTTACAATTCGATTGACAAGTTCTGTTAAGTTATCTTCTTCATCTCTTACAGGAATAACAACTGATAATTCAAGCATCATACTTATTAATTTGTATTTTTACAGAAAATATTCTTAGATGATTTGTATAATTTTAAATTCGGAGTTTTCAAAATCCATTTGTACTTATTATTTTTTAATTTAATTCTGAAATCGCAAAAGGGGAAAGCAAATACTTTACGCTAAAAGTAAATATTTAAATTATTAATTTAATATAATTCTTAATTTTTCGGATATACACTCAATATCATCCTTCCTAAGATTTGCATACATTGGCAATGTAATTAAATTATCTGCGACATAATCAGTGTTAGGTAATTCTTTATAAAAATCTTTATAAATTGAAAATTGATGAACTGCAGGATAATGAACGCTTGTCTGAATACCAGCTTCAGCAAGTTTATTTCGGATCATATCTCTTTTTTCATAAGTTGAATTCTTAAGAATAATCGGAAAGATATAGTTTGATGAGAATTCATTCTGATCTTTAAACGGAATTATTATTTCAAGAATTTTTGATAATTCTCTTATATACATTTTTCTGACTTCAGCTCTCTTTTTAAGATCATTTTCAAGTTTATCCAATTGAACAATTCCAATTGAAGCTCTAATGTCATCCATTCTGTAATTAAATCCCAGATCAACAACATCATAAGACGTACTATGACCTTTTGATCTCTCATAAGATAAAGATGTCATTCCATGAGAACGGAGTAATTTTGCTCTTTGAAAATATTCGGGATTATTGGTAACAAGCATTCCACCTTCACCTGTGCTTATGTTTTTATTAGAAAAAAAACTAAAACATCCTATATCTCCTATCGTACCAAGCTTTCTTCCCTGATGTTCAGATAACGGACCATGACATGAATCTTCAATTACTTTCAAATTATATTTTTTTGCAATTGCCATAATCCTGTCCATATCACAGGCAAATCCGCCGTAATGCATAACAACTATTGCCTTTGTCTTTGATGTGATCTTTTTTTCAATATCTTCTGGATCTATTGTAAGATCATCATAACTCTTTACATCAGCAAAAACAGGAATTGCATTTACATATCGGATGGAATTTACAGTAGCTACAAATGTCAGAGACGGACATATTACTTCATCTCCATCTTTTATGCCAAGTATTTTCATTGCAAGATGCAGTGCTACAGTACAATTTGAAAGAGCTATAGAATGTTTAACATTCAGCATCGAAGCAAATTTGTTCTCAAACTCAGTAGTCTTTGGACCAATAGATATCCACTTTGATCTGATTGTTTCTATAACTGCTTTTTCTTCGGCTTCATCGAAGTTTAATTCAAACAGAGGTATTTTAAAATTCATTTATAATTTTAATTTAAAAATTTTACATTGTGAAAGAATATATTTTAATACTTAATTTGATATTTAAATATGTAACTTGGTTTCTTAAAAAAATTTGTTTTCTTGAGATCAAATTCAATAAATTTTAGTTGCAATACTTCAGACATTAGCTTCAGCTTTCTTTCTGTACCCGAATTAAATTTATATGAAATTATACTTAAAAAATTCAAGACTCTTCCATCTTTATTCGAATTAAATTCTGTCATATACTTCTTTTGAAAAAATCCAATCCAGCTTGAGAATAGAGGAACTGAATTGGATAGAAACTTTTACTTTAAATCTTAATTATTTAAAATTCCTATACTCAAACAACTTCTGGTAATACTATCTGCTTTTTTAATCTAATACTGTTTTGATTTTTTATTTACTCTCACTAAAATGTTCATTATATACTTCCTGCGCTTTTTCATAATCATTAAGTCGTCCTATATCTAACCAATATTCTTTTAAATCATATTTTGAAACAACTTTATCTTCTTCTAACATTTTTAATATTAAATTATCCATTCCGAAATATTCATCTTTTGGGAAAAATTTAAATATCTCAGGTTTCATGACATAAATACCGGATAAAATATACATCACAATATTCGGTTTTTCCTGGATTCCTGTTACCCTGTCTCCTTCAAAATAAATATTGCCAAAAGCAAAAGGGGTTATTTCCTTTTTAATAGATATAGTTAACAAAGAATCCTGACTTAATGCAAAATCGTATAGTTTTGAAAAATCTATGAGACTTAATATATCTCCATTCATTACAATAAAAGGTTCCGTTAAATGCTCTTTTAATAATAAAAGGGGACCAGCCGTACCAAGAGGTTTTTCTTCTTTACTGATCATTAATTTAACACCGTATCTGGAACCGTCACCAAAAAAACCTTCGATATATTGAGATTTATAATTTGTGGCCAGAAAGATCTCATCAAAGCCATGTTTCTTCAATCTTTCAATTTGAATTTCAAGAACTGATTTTTCTCCGATTGGTAACAGTGGCTTAGGGATTACCTCTGTAAACGGCTTTAATCGGGAGCCAAGCCCTCCTGCAAGAATTACTACTTTCATAATATTAATTTAACTTAATTTAGTTTAGTTTATCTGTACTTCGTTTGACCGGGGTGAAACATTATTAGAATATATTTTTTAGTAAAATTAGTTAAAAAAACGTTTTTCGCATAAAAGATTGAAACTAGTGATGCTGACAATAAAAACTATCGTAATTACATTACTAATTAAATTTATTTTACAAAGAAAAAGAAAAATAAAATTAATACTTTCCAATAATAGAATTCTAGTTATTAAGTAAATATTTGATCAAGTATTATTGTTTTGCTTTTTAGAAAACTGAATTTTTATTATCTAAAAAAAGTTTCATCATTTCAAGTTAACCAAATAAATTTTCTCTCCATTTTTATTAGAAAAAACCTCTCTGAATGTTGTATTTTGCTTTTTTGTGTATTCTACTATTCTCTCCTTAAAGTCATTAAAATTTTCATCTTTATAACTATGAAAAACCAATGTATCAGAATTCATTAATCTGTTTTTTAATTCTTTGTCATAATCAAGATAAGTAAAATCCTTTCTCCATTTATTAAAATACACGAAATTTGGATACTTTTTCTTTAGAATTGAATAATAATACATTCTTTGCTCACCAGTGTAAAACAATGAATGATAAAAAGCTGTCGGAATACTTGAGGCAAAATCAGTGGAAACAACTAAAGATTTGTTATGTTTATCTTCCAAATATTTTACAATTTTATAAGATTCTTTTTTGCGATTATTATAAAAAGAAGTTATTGATCTATATGCACTTATTTGAAGAATTAAAAATACAATAATAAAGATATATTTATACAAATAATTACTTATCCTAAAAAATTTAGGAAACAAATCTAAAAAAATTGAGTTTACAGCAAATAAACCAGTAACTGAAAACATTAAAGCCGGCAATATATAATACCCCACATGAGTTTTAATAACTAAAGAAATAAATGCGGTCTCTATTATAAAAATACCGACTAATAGTAAAAAATATTTGTTAGATCTAATCCTTAGCTTTAATTTAGGTATGAACTGCAGAATTAAAGTTATCATAATTATCAAATAAACAACAGAAAACAAAGAATATTCATAGAATATAAACATAAATTGCATAACTATTTGAGAGGAATCAGCAAAATTTGCAGGACCTGAACTATAATATACTCCGGATTGAAATACATTTATAAAGAGGGATTTAAAAAATTGAGCCCTTTCAGGACTCATTGATAGAAATAATATTAAAAAAGTAACAAATGATATTATAACAAAAAGACCTTTGAAACGAATATTTTTAATTAATAAAAAAGGAATTATCATAACTGGAAGAAATGATATCTTGTTAGCTAATGCTAATCCGCAAATAATCCCAAAAACTATAGCATAGCCAATATTTCTCCTTTTCGTGATCGATTTTTCATTTAAAAGACAAAAAACAAAGGTCAGCAAGATCAAAATCAAAATTATTGATGTTGTTTCTGCTGTATTTTTTGCTAATTGAAAAATTAATTGTACTGAGATAAAAGGAGTAAATTGAATAAATATAGCTGCTAAAATATTTCCCGTTTTTCTGTATGAAATTACACCAAGAATGATTAGAGACAATAGTGTTAAAAAAGTAAAAGTAATATTGATTTTATGTAAATAAAACTCAGGTCTGTTAAAAGTATCTAAAACCATATTTGATTCATTTCCTGCAAATAAATAAGTTAATTTAATAACTATTGCTGTGATTATTTGTGGAACAATTGCTGGATGTTGAAAATATCCGGGACTCCTTAAATCAGCAATACTCAAAGAAGATAATAAAAGACCATATGGACCATCATAATTAGAATACAAAAAACTTTCGCCTATTGAAAATCTAAAAAACACTATTAATGCATACAAGAATACGGGTAAAACAGTTAAACTTATATAAAGTAATAAATTTTTCTTATTAGAAATCATAGTTTGTGATAAATTAAAGCACTCGGGAAGTTTAGAATGCAAAGTATAACAATTTTGCTTGAGTTATTGTTTTAATTGTATTATTTATATTTGAATAATTTTGTAGCAACTTTTTGTGTAAAAATAAGAAATTATTAATACTATATCTATTCATATTTATAGTTTTCTTGTATTACGCATTGAGTCATAATTAATGTAACCCAAGATTGGTTCTAAAGTAGGTCATTGAGTCATTGTATTGGTTCTCCGGAAACAGGAATTATTTTGAAAATATTTTGGTATAATTTAAACTGCATCTTTTTCAATTCTTATGTGATGTTTTTTACCAGCATCGATCATGTATTGGTTCACCGGAAACAGGAATTTTGTAAAAAATATTATGGTATAGCTTAAACTGCATTTCTCATTTCAATTCTGTTTTTTCTGGCTTGCGTTAATTTGTTTTCTCTTATTTCTAATTTCTCTTTCATTCTTCCAGTTGTAGATATCATTAACATGTAAATTGAATTTCTCTGCCAGCTGGCTGCTCGGAACATTATTCTCAAGCAACTCTCTGAGAATCATTACTTTCTGTTCTGCACTATGACGTTTTCTTTCTGACATTTTCGGAATCTCCTTCCCTGTATTTCGATTTCAGTATTTATTTTAAGTTTACTAAATAATTATTTAGAAATTCCTTTTCCAGTTGAAGCATTACACAAATCTAGTATCAAATGTTTTTGTGATTTTATTCAATATATTTTTTATTATCTTATATTAGAATTTAGACAAAATATAAACAAATGGAAATTTTGAAATCAGAAAACAGTAAAAAAGAACAAAATACAAACCGGCATGTCCTAATTATTGGCGGAGCCGGATATATTGGTTCGGTTTTAGCAAGAAAATTACTTTCTAAATCATATCAGGTAAGAGTACTTGATAATTTATTGTATGATAATGGATCTTCAGTAAGTGATTTAATGGAAGAAGAATTATTTTCATTCTTTTATGGAGACTTTGGGAACGATGAAATATTGGAAAAAGCCCTGAACAATGTTACAGATGTTGTTTTATTAGCTGCGCTTGTCGGAGATCCCATTTGTAAAAAGTATCCTGATCTGGCGAAAAAAACAAATCTGGATTTTCCAAAAAATTTACTTCAAAAATTAATCGGTAAGAATATAAATAAATTCATTTTCACATCTACCTGCAGCAATTATGGATTAAGAGCAGATGACAGCCTGGCAGTTGAAGATTCTGAATTAAATCCCCAATCGCTTTATGCAGAAACAAAGGTTGAATTTGAAAGATATATTCTAGATAACCTGGACAAGTTTGATTTTTCACCTGCAATTCTCAGACTTGCAACTGCATTTGGTATGTCAAACAGAATGCGATTTGACCTTACCATTTCAGAGTTTACAAAGGATCTCGCTCTTGGTAAAGAATTAATTGTTTATGATGAAAATACCTGGAGACCATATTGTAATGTTTCAGATATTTCAAATGCGATCATTAAAGTAATAGAAGCTCCAAAAGAAAAAGTAACCGGACAAGTTTTTAATATCGGAAGTGAAAATAACAACTATACTAAGAAAATGATTCTGGAATTGATACAAAAACATCTGGATAACACAAAAATTGAATACAAAGTAGGTGGATTTGATCCAAGGAATTACAGGGTATCATTTGATAAAGTTAATAATATTCTTGATTTCAAGACACATTTTACCGCAGAAGATTCAATAAAGCAGATTATTTGTGCAATTGAAAATAAACTGTTCGCTGATATTGAAAAAAATAAGAATTATTATGGTAACTATGCAATTAATGAATGATTTGCACCTGATAACAAAGCTTACCTCTCGATTATCTACTGTCTTGTCTAATACTATAGCTCGCTTCAGAGGGATCTCAGAAATATGTGCGAATTCGATTTCTGATAAAAATTATTCTAAATAAAATTTTTCTAGTTGATATAAAGCTCAATATCAAAAATCTTAATTGATGAATAATGTTAAACAAAATCAGATTTTACTTTGAAAACTATTCAGAATAAAATTATTTTAATAGGTGCATTTCACGAGATTATCGAATTAGCTGAAGAAAATGGAAATGATATTTTAGGTATGATAGACAATGAAATCACTGATAATTACAGAGGATATAGAATAATTTGTAATGACAAAGTTGCCTGCAATTTACCAGATTCATTCAAAAACATTCCAGCCCTTATAACTCCTGATATACCCTTAGTAAGAAAAAAACTTCACTTATATTACAGTGAATTAGGATTTATTTTTACTTCTCTTATTTCTAAAAGATCCAGTATTTCAAAAAGCGCAGTTATAGACATAGGAACAATTATACAAACAGGTGTTAATGTTTCTGCAGAAAGCAATATTGGGAAATTTGTTAAATTGAATACAAAATGCAATATAATGCATAATTCAGTTGTAAGCGATTATACAACTATAGCACCTAATGCAGTTATACTTGGAAATGTTAAGATAAATGAACTATGTTATATAGGTTCAAATGCTACAATATTACCTAATTTATCAATTTGTAGTAATGTAGTAGTGGGAGCCGGAGCGGTAGTTACAAAAAGCATAAATAAAGCAGGGACTTACGCCGGAGTTCCGGCAATTTTATTGAAAAATATTTGATAGAATAGATTTATTGCTAATTTTAAGTTTTTAGATTTAGTCTAAAAATAAATTGAAATTACATTTTGATTTGAATCTTATCTTTAACTATCCATTTGCTGGAAACAAAGAATGAAAAGCAAATAATTATTTTTATGGTTAAGGTTTATATTTGTTAGTCTGCAAAGTAATTGAAATTTTATTTATAAAAATGTATTTTGTTAAAAATTAAATTTAAAAAAATGTTGATTAGAAAAAAAATAATTGCGCAGATTTTTATTGCTATCATTTGTTTATTTACTCCAATGATTGCAGGAGCTGTTAGTTTTGTTCAAATAATAACTATGGAAAAAGATGGATCAGGAATAATAAAATTAATCTATTCGGAAAAGGAATCTTTAGTAAAGGAAAAGAATTTTGTTGTTGGAAATCTTCCTTTTACAAAAGAGAAGTCTGCTGAGTATTTTAATTCATCGAATACCAGTATAAGATTATTTGAAATTAGCAAAGACCCAAAAGATAATACACTAATACAGATTACAGCATCAATGAATTTTAAAGACATTAGCAGTATTAACGAAATGAAAGCTTTACCTGATGCAAAGGTAAGTATCACTGAAACTGATACGGGGAAAGTATTTGTTTATACAATAACTCCTGAATTTACCAAATCAAACTCAATTAGTTATTTGTTTACGATTTTGACCTATAATGGCGTCGTCAAATCTTCGAATGGAAAAATTGAAGGAAAAAATGTTCAATGGTCAAGAAGCAAAGAATATATTGATGCAAAAAAAGTTATGGATTTTATTGCCACTTTGGAATCGGATGTAAAGACCACGTCTAAGGATTCGGGTAACAAAGAAAAATCCTGCGGTTTGTTCGGAGTTGAATTGCCATTAATAATTTTTCTGGGATTTGCATTTACTAAATTAGCAAATAGAAAAAAAGTATAATAATAAAATATTTTCTGCAATTTTAAAAAACCCCTTTCAATAAAATTTATTGAACGGGGTTTTTTAATTTAAGGACAGATTGTTTTTGTATAAAAAGTTTAACTCAGTTCAATCTGGATATCAATTATCTTGTTGTTTTTTACATCCGCATTTGTGTCATTTTTATTCATGATATCAATTTCGGCATAAGCTAATCTGTATTTTTATTAAATTGTATCTTAAAATTCAGATTTTTAATTTAACACATTCGAAATCTTAAGCAAATCAAAAATGAATAACAAATCTATAGTTAACAGAATATTTTTTTTATTCTTATTTGTCGTTTCTTTCTTAATCTACGGAGGAGCTGTAAAGTATTTTCAGATTGCATCTTTTAACAATAACGGCACTGGTATTATATCCCTTACTTACAGCGCTAATACAGCGGAAGTAAAAAACAGTAATTACTTGATCGGGAATCTGCCATTTACTCAGGATAAGATTAATGAATATTTCAATTCTGATATTACAAAAGTAACCAAAGCATTGGTTTATAAAGATAAAAATGATACTTCATTAATTTCTGTGAATGTAGAATTAAACATTAACAATCTGAATAAATTACAGAATGTAAAAGCTTTCAGTGATGTAGAAGCGCGTTGGATAAAATCAGACACTGGAATGGTTTTCAGCTGGCTTTTTAAGCCCGCTCATGCAAAAACTAATTCAATTTCACTATATCAGATCAAAGTCGCTTTCGAAGGTGATATCAGGTCCACAACAGGAGTTTTAAAGGGCAAAGGAGCAGATTGGTATGTTCCGATTGAAAAAATGGATCCCAGAGGAGCTTATTTTGTGGCTACTATAAATTCTGACGGTACAACACAAAATACTTTTGCAACTGAAACTAAGGAAAGCGTAGATAATAATACAAATCTTGAAACAAACACTGAAACCAAAACAGAAGATAAGAAGAATCGAATTTGTGGATTATTCGGAATAGAATTACCAATAATTATTTTAAGCGTATTATTGATCTCAAAAAGATTAAAAACAAAAATTTAGTAATATTTTTTAAATAAGTTCTTAAAAAAGCACTCACATTTTTCTGTGAACGCTTTTTTTTCTACTAGGCTTATAATTAAATGCATTTTCAACTACTGTACTTTGTGGGTTTCTGCCATAAAGTATTATAAGAAAAAGGTTTGCCGAACTGTTTAAAAGGTTTACCTGTGGTAAATTCCCAGCTTTTCGTATAGTGGAACTCTGACATACTGTATAATTCTGGATCTTCCGCCGCTTTCATATAAGGAATAAATTCGTTAAATGTTTTTTCATATTTGTGAAAATATTCAGTTATCGGATTTGCCCAGACCATATTAAAAGTAAATTTCCACAAGCAATCAAGACAGTGAACAGAATACCCACCGGGTTTAAGTATCCTGTTTATATCTTTTACTATATTTTCAAAATTCTTAACATCGTCCTGAGGTACATGCTCAAGAGACGAAATTGAAAAAACCAAATCAAAATAATCATCCGGTATGTCTTTGTTAAAATTTCCTATATAATCATATATTATTTTAAAATCGGATTCCTCAGCTTCAGTCGGACCGTTTCCTATACCCTCGAACTTGTCGAGGTTCCAGCATTCGTAATCATCCTTGAAATGTTTTAATATCCTTGAATGACCTCCGCCAATATCTAATATTTTCGAGCCTTTACTAATGTTATCTTTAATGAAAGTATAAATGAATAAATCCTGATACATCTTTAAATTGCAGTCAAGAGGATCAATTTCAATTTTAAAAAGCTCTGTATCAAATTTATTGATCTTAAAATAATTGAAATGCCAGTTCTTTGAATATGTAAAATCATTGAAGTTTGCCGGAGTGATAAATTTCAAAGCAGCGGTTTCATGCATATTGATTGTATTAATATTATTATTTGATTTTAAATTGTTTTTGACTCATGATTCTAATTCCATTTCTAAATTTAATTTTTTACATCTTCCTTTACAAAAAAAAATAATTTTAAAAGGCTTGCATTCCTCCTTAGATCAACCGGATCACTTACCGATAGTCAATTTTTCATGCTTTATTGCCTGATCCAAAAATAATTTTGGAGAATATGTTCAACTAATTTCTGAACTTCAATCCAATATTTAAATTCAGATTTATAAATTTCCACATCCGTCTCTTTCTTTAATGGCTTCTCAAAACTACTAAATGAATTTACCACCAAGGTACTGTGGTAAAAAGGGAAGTTTTGAGACATACTCTTTTAGTGAGGAAAGCTTGTTTGTAACGAGGAGGGGAAATTGTTCCTGCGAATATCTGCGAGAAAAAATTGTTTTGTAAAAAAGTATGATGTAAATTCCCAAAATCATTCATTGTAATAAAAATTTATATAACTTATCTTTATAAAATTTACATTAAAGTAAAATTTAAAGTGATTCAAAGAAATGAAAACTTTGAATCGCTGCTTTTCTATGATTAAGTCTCATATTATCCCCCAAATACACAGTACATCAAAAAAGGACAGGAACAAATTACTTGGCAACAAATCATTTGTAGTCTGGTTTACCGGGCTTTCCGGTTCGGGTAAATCCACACTTGCGAATAATCTTGAAATGAAACTTATTAATGACGGAATACTGACTTACATACTGGATGGAGATAATATCAGGCATGGACTGAATAAGGATCTGGGATTCAGCGAAGAGGACAGAAAAGAAAATATAAGAAGGATTGGTGAAGTTTCAAAACTGATGATTGACTCGGGAATAATTGTTCTGACTGCTTTCATATCACCTTTCCGGGAAGACAGAAACACTGTCAGAGAGCTTCTTGGTGAAAATGAATTTCTGGAAATATATGTAAAATGTCCTGTAGAAATTTGCGAAGAAAGAGATGTAAAAGGATTATATAAAAAAGCGCGGGACGGTGAGATAAAACAATTTACCGGCATTGATTCTCCTTACGAAGATCCGGTTAATCCTGAATTTATCATCGATACTGAAAACACTTCATTAGAAAAATCTTCTGAAGATCTTTATAAATTCATTAAGAAAAAATTAAGCATATAATATTTGACTGAATGGAAAATTACAATTTAAATTATTTAAAAGAATTAGAAGCGGAATCTATATTTGTAGTCAGGGAAGTTGCGGCACAGTTTGAGAGACCTGCGCTTCTGTTTTCAGGAGGAAAAGATTCCATCATACTTGCGCATCTGTCAAGAAAAGCTTTCCATCCGGCTAAAATTCCTTTCCCGTTTATACATGTTGATACAGGACACAACTTTCCCGATACTCTGACATACAGAGATGAACTTATCAAAGAACTCGGAGTGAGACTTATTGTCGGATCTGTACAGGATTCCATTGACAAAGGAAGAGCGAAGGAAGAAACGGGATACAACGCAAGCAGAAATATGCTTCAGACTGTTACATTACTCGACACGCTTGAAGAAAATAAAATTGACGCTGCAATGGGCGGAGCGAGAAGAGATGAAGAGAAAGCAAGGGCTAAGGAAAGATTTTTTTCACACAGGGATGAATTCGGTCAATGGGATCCTAAAAATCAAAGACCTGAATTATGGAATTTATTCAACGGAAAAAAAAATCAGGGAGAGCATTTCAGAGTGTTTCCGATAAGCAACTGGACTGAAATGGATGTATGGAATTACATTCACATGGAAAATATTCCTTTACCTGTATTGTATTTTACACATCAGAGATTATGTTTCAGAAGAGATGATACTATACTGGCGCATTCTGAATTCATAAAATTAAAGGAGACTGAGATCAGTGAAATGATGCAGGTAAGATTCAGAACCATCGGCGATATGAGCTGTACAGGAGCAGTATTATCTGAAGCAAACACTGTAGAGGACATAATAAAAGAAATCTCTGTTTCACGTGTAACAGAAAGAGGAACAAGAGCGGATGACAAGCGTTCAGATTCTGCTATGGAAGACAGAAAGAAAGACGGCTATTTTTAATTCTAAAATTTTCAGAAAATATTAATGATAGATTATAAGAAAAACGAACTGTTAAGATTTACAACTGCCGGAAGCGTAGATGACGGTAAAAGCACACTTATCGGAAGACTTCTTTATGACTCAAAATCAATTTTTGAAGATCAGCTAGCGGCAGTAAAGAAATCAAGCGAATACAAAGGTCTTGATTACGTTGATCTTTCATTGCTTACGGACGGACTCAGGGCAGAGCGAGAACAGAGCATAACTATAGACGTTGCCTACAGATATTTTTCCACTCCTAAAAGAAAATTCATAATAGCTGACACACCCGGTCATATACAATACACAAGGAATATGGTTACAGGAGCTTCAACTGCAAACCTTGCAATAATTCTCGTAGATGCGAGGCATGGGGTAGCTGAGCAGACATGCAGACATTCTCTGATAGCGTCACTGCTGAAAATAAATCACATTATTCTTTGTGTCAATAAAATGGATCTGGTGAATTATGACAGGGAAATTTACGAAAAAATAGTAGAAGATTACAAAGCATTTGCGTCCAAACTTCAGGTAAAGGATATTCATTTCATTCCTATCAGCGCTCTTCTCGGAGACAATGTAGTTGACAGATCAGAAAACATGGACTGGTACGAAGGATCAACTTTGCTTTATCTTTTAGAAAACATTCATATCGGAAGTGACAACAATCACATTGACTGCAGGTTTCCCGTGCAATATGTTATCAGACCGCAGTCAGATCTTCATCACGATTACAGAGGATATGCAGGACGGATTTCAGGAGGTGTATTTAAACCCGGAGACGAAGTATTGATATTGCCTTCCGGATTTACTTCAAAGATCAAATCCATTGAAACTTACGAAGGTCCTGTAGAAGAAGCATTTGCTCCAATGTCAGTGACAATTACACTTGAAGACGACATTGATATCAGCCGAGGAGACATGATAGTCAGATCACATAATCAGCCGACTACAGGACAAGACATTGACCTGATATTATGCTGGCTGAATAACAAGCCGGTTAATCCTTCAGCTAAGTATCTGCTGATGCATACTACAAAAGATGCGAGGGCAATTATAAAAGAGATAAATTATAAAATTGACATCAATACACTTCACAGAATAGAAGATGACAAGGATTTAAAAATGAATGATATCGCAAGAGTAAGGATAAGGACTACACAGCCGATCTTTTATGACAGTTACAACCGAAACAGATATACAGGGAGTCTTATACTTATTGATGAAGGGACGAAGGAAACGGTTGCAGCAGGGATGATAATATAAGATCATTGCGTATTATAATTAAATTAATATTCCCAAAACTAATTTTAAATATTTTTTAAATGCCAGAAATAGATACAGAATCGTTCTCAGAATTGAAGACAGATAAAATTAACGGGAATAATCATACAGTAGAAAAGATCAATCCACTTAACCGGGAAGATTTTTTACCGTTTGCTTATTCCAGAAATTCACACATAATATTTTTCCAGAACAAACATTGTGATGAACTTTTATACGGTAGAAGAATTGAATCCTGGGATTACGATTTAAATACGTATCAAAATTTGTATGCTTATTCTTTCATAAAAGATAACATAAGTGAAGGTGCGCGAATACTTGAGATAGGGAAGAAAGATGATTATATTATTAATCATTTCAAGCATCAAAGAGAATGCTACAGAATTGAAAATGCTGAATCACTAGCTAAAAATGATAAAGATCTTATTAATATATCTTTAATAAAAGACAATCATGGGAATGAAACAAAAGGAGTTCCAGAAGATCATTTTGATTTTATATTTTCCAAATCAGGTTTTGATAATATCAATACCGATGAGCAGGGTCATAATAATATTCTGAATAATCTCAACAAAATGCTTAAACCAAGCGGTTATGCTTTAATTAATTTTTCCGGAAAGCTCATTGAACCTTATGTAATAACCAATCCGTTTCAATTGTTTACTTCCAAAGAAATTAAACCTTTGACAGGGAAATATACTCCTCTTACAAAATCAATAAATCATTCAGTCATATTAAATGATCCTGATTTATTTCATTTCTTTAACACGGCTAATCCGAATGATAAGACAAGTATGATTTCTTACAATTATTTATGGCGCAAAAATACTCCTGAATTATTTACGATCACTGCTACTAAACCGAATCAATATCTTAAGAAATCACCTGCTTACATTTTTCATCATCTTATAAAATGCGGCGGTACTTCTCTGGCTCAGGCAATTCAGAGCTGGTTTAAAATCGAAGTTGACAGAGTGGAATTGTCCGGTGATATCAATAGATTTATTAAGTACAAGCTCAATCTGTTAAATCTTTCTTCCGATACCTGCATTGTAAGTCATTTTCAGTATGACGGAGTTTTTCTGCATCAGAGATATCCGGAATTAGTCGCAAATAAAGACGAATTTAAAATATTTACATTCATAAGAGAACCATTGAATTTCAGAGCATCACATTATTACTATACAAAGAATGATGAATGGAACACAGGTTATTCCCTTAAACAAGTCATAAGCAATGATGCAAACCTGATATCCAAACTTATACCTTGTAACGAAAACAATTTCAGGGAAATACTGGACAGATATTTTTTTATCGGAATCGTAGAAAAAATGCAGGAGTCATTTGATAAGTTAGCTGAACTTGTACATAAAAAGAGGATTGCTCTTCCGTTTTCCAACAGATCTGAAAAAGATGATCAACTTTCAAAACTATCACCTGAATTCATTGCGGAATTCAAAAAGAAGAATTACCTGGATTATATGATCTATGATTATTGCCTGGAGAAATTCAATAAACTATAGAAACACTAGTGTATACGTTTTCTCTGATATTGTTTTATTAATGATTTAATTATTGGAAAGATAATCTAATTTAAATAATAAAACTTTAAAATATTACCCCATACTTTGATAAAAATTTTCTTATATAAACTTTCAGCATATCCTAAAAGGATTTATAAGAAAACAAAAAAATATTTCAAAAAAAACATATTAAAGGAAAGTGAAATCAAAGAAATAAAACCCTATCTTTTTGATGATAAGCCGATTGACGATATATTTTTTTTGCTTTACGATCTTAAATTAAGGGGTTTTGAATGTAGTCACATATTAGATGTAGGAGCTCATTCAGCTGACTGGGCAAGGACAGCGAAGAAAGTCTTTCCGGACTCGGTGTTTTATTTAGTTGAACCGCTTACGGAAATGGAAGTCCATCTTAAAAAATTCACTGAAGATTACCCTACTTCCAAATATTTTCTTAACGGAGCCGGCTCGAAGGAAGAGACATTGTTCATGACTGTAAGCAAAGCGCTTGAAGGCGCAAACTTTCTTCAGGAAGAAAATATTTATCTGAAGAATTCCAGAGTACAGCGGGAAATAAAAATAATAACTATTGATTCACTTATTCAGAAAAAAGAAATTGAAATACCTCAGCTTGTGAAAATGGATATACAGGGGTTCGAGCTTGAAGCGCTTAAAGGAGCTGATCTTCTTTTCGGAAAGACAGAAGCTTTCATTCTTGAAGCATCTTTCTATGAATTTATCAAAGGAACACCATTAGTTTCTGAAGTTATAACTTTCATGTCTGATAAAGGATACGAGTTATATGACTTTGCCGGATTTCTAAGAAGACCTTATGACAGAGCTCTGGGACAGATGGATATTTGCTTTGCAAGAAAGAACGGGTTTCTCAGATCTTCCGATAACTGGAGGAAACTTTGATCAGATAGTTTTATCT
>Ga0138256_10002058_pt1 | contig 21667 bp, 22 predicted proteins | sample KNB2016incub_MG_FD_105486 | JGI IMG/M metagenome (GOLD analysis project Ga0138256, IMG submission 105486) | Active sludge microbial communities from wastewater in Klosterneuburg, Austria - KNB2014incub_MG | ecosystem: Engineered > WWTP > Activated sludge > Unclassified | place: Austria... | reverse complement strand
GGTTGAAAAAATAGAAGCTATTTTGCCGCAAACGCAATGCAGAAAATGTGGTTTTTCTGGCTGCAAGCCTTATGCCGAAGCCATCGCAATGGGTCAGGCCGACATTAATCAATGCCCCCCGGGCGGAAGTGAAGGAATCCGGCAGATTGCACAATTATTAGGCATTGATTTCAAGCCACTCAATACCGCGTATGGTGTGACCAAACCGAAAGCGGTGGCATGGATCGACGAAGCGCTTTGTATCGGCTGCACCTTTTGCATACGTGCATGCCCGGTTGATGCCATTGTGGGCGCTGCCAAGCAAATGCACACGGTGATTACTGCGGAATGTACCGGTTGCGAGCTTTGTATCGTACCCTGTCCCATGGATTGTATTGTTATGATTCCGGATAGTGCGGATCATCATAACGATCCGAAGCATGCAGTGCATCGGGCACGTATGCGATATGAATCCAAACAACGACGATTGCTGTTAGCAAAAGATCCGGATGTTCAGTCTCAAAACAGCACGCTTGAGACTGAAAGCAATCCACTTGAACAAACCATTGCGCAAAAAGCTGAGCAACGGAAAAAAACCATCGTTCAAGCTGCACTTGAACGTGCGGCTGCGATTCGTCATCAAACATCGAAGCACATTGAATAAGTTTTTTGTTATCAAACTATGAATGCCACAAAGCGCTACGATATTTTTGCCTGTTTGAGAGAAAGCAATCCGCATCCAACTACCGAATTGGAGTACCAAACACCGTTTGAATTATTGATCGCGGTGATTCTTTCGGCGCAAGCGACAGATAAAAGCGTTAATCAAGCGACTCGAAAATTATTCCCACAAGCGAATTCCGCAGAAAAAATCTTGGCTTTAGGCGAAGAGGGTTTAGTCAACTTTATTCAAAGGATCGGTCTGTATAGAAGCAAGGCCAGAAATATTTTAAAAACTTGCCAGCTGTTAATTGACCATTATCATGGCGAGGTACCGCGTTTACGTGAGCAATTAGAACAACTACCGGGTGTCGGACGCAAAACAGCCAATGTCGTATTGAATACAGCCTTTGGACAGCCAACGATTGCCGTCGATACACATATTTTTCGTATTGCCAATCGTACTGGTTTGGCGCCAGGAAAGACGGTTTTCGAGGTTGAACAAAAATTACTAAAATGGGTTCCTAAAGAATTTAAACAAGATGCGCATCACTGGCTGATTCTCCACGGTCGTTATGTATGCAAAGCCAGAAAACCAGAATGTGGGAATTGTAGCATTGTGCATCTGTGCGAATATAAAGGAAAAATTTTACCGTCTAACAATCCATGAGAGCCGATGAGTCTTTGATTGGGCGTTATGATGAAAAGCTATGAATCAGTCAATTCAATCGATTAGAAATGCACAAAAAGAATTTTACAAGGCCCGTTAATGTTTAATCCTACTCGCGATCAAGCGCGGCAGTTGTTTTTTTATACCTGGGAGAAATACAACAAACAGGAAACATTATCGGGTATCGAAACAATTGCACTGGAGATTATTTTATTACACCCCGAATACCATCCCATCTTGGACAACCCAGAACGATACCTGGATCAGGATTATTCGCCAGAAATGGGTGATACCAATCCCTTCCTTCATATGAGCATGCATGTGGCGATTAAGGAACAGCTATCAATTAATCAACCCATTGGAATATGTGATCGATTTGAACAATTACAGAACATAACCGGCAACGAACATGATGCCACGCATCGTGTCATGGAATGCCTCGCAGAGATGATTTGGCAGGCACAGCGTCATAATACAGCGCCCGATGCAGTAATTTACTTAGATTGTTTAGATAAGCAAACGAAGTAAGCACATAGACGCTAATAAAAAATAATAACGGGACAGTGATTAGCTATCCCGTTCAAGTGATACCTTATTACTAATAATACAAATTTATTAGCGTTAATATCTAATGTTTTTTTATTATTTTTTAGAATTCAAAGTGCCAGGCTGGCTTGAGTAGTAAAAAGCCAAATTGTCAATGTCGGCTGGTGTCAAACCAGCAGCCATTCCTGCCATGATTGGATCATTACGCGTTCCAGATTTGTAATCTTTCAAGACTTTTTCTAAATAGGTTCTATATTGGCCGCCAATTTTTGGGAAAGCCGGTGCTGGGCTATTACCATCAATACCATGACATGAAGCGCAAACTTCCGCAGCTTTAGTTTTTCCCGCTTCGATATCAGCAGCCATAACTTGACCGGAAAGTATTAAAGCGGCTCCGCTCAATGCGGCTATCACATAATTCTTCATAATTTCTTCCTTGCAATTATAGACGAGACTTAATTATTTTTGGCATAGTAAGCAGCCAACTCTTCAATGTCTTTTTGCGACAAAGTTTTGGCTAAAGCTGTCATGGTAGGGTGACTACGTGAACCATTTTTGTAACCTTCCAGAGCTTTTACTAAGTATTCGGCATGTTGCCCACCTAGTTTGGGAACACTATAAGCGCTTGGGAAAGCAGTCTTATAGCCAGGAATTCCGTGGCAACCTACACACATTGAAGTTTTATCGCCAATAGTTTCAGACGCTTGGGCGGTACCAAATATCAAAAAAATACCTAGAGCAAGCATCAATTTCATCATATTCTTGTGTTTCATCTATTCCTCCTTCTCTCAAAAGTTGAACTTTAAACGATGCGCTTGATTTGGTCAATGAAATATGTAAGTATCCCCCTGTTGTTTATGGGGAAATGGCCTATATAACGTTTCAGTCTAAAGTTGGTTTTTTATCGATTTTGATTCTAATTCTTCCCATCTTGCAAAACAGTTGATTAACTCCTCCTCAATGATCAAGCAACGTTTCTGTAGTGTCTTTGCTTCCTCTGGAAAATGCTGATATATCGTTGGTTCACTTAACCGCAGCGAAATGTGTTTTTGCTCTTGCTCCAAAGCTTCAATTTTACTCGGCAACGTTTCCAATTCACGATTCTCTTGATAACTTAGCTTTTTGCCGGAGGAGGCAATATTGTTAATAGAAGAACTCTTGATGGAAATCTCGGATTGTTTCGGCAATATTTTTTCCTCAGAAGAGGAAGATCGCAAAGCGTTTGTTCTTACCCAATCCTCGTATCCGCCAATGTATTCACGCAGCTTACCATCTCCCTCAAATGCAATCACTTGTGTCACAATGTTGTCGAGAAATTCCCTGTCATGGCTCACCACAAATAACGTCCCATCGTAATCTTGCAACAAAGCTTCAAGCAATTCTATGGTTTCAATATCCAAATCGTTAGTGGGCTCGTCCAATACCAAAACATTAGCAGGGCGAGTGAATAGCCTTGCAAGCAGTAGGCGATTGCGCTCTCCGCCTGAGAGTGAACTAACAGGAGAATGCGCGCGTTCCGGGGGAAACAAAAAATCTCCCAGATAGCTGATAACATGCGTACGTTTACCATTGATCTCGATAAAATCTGATCCCTGATTGATGGTGTCAACCAGTTTCATTTCATCATTCAGTTGCTCGCGCATTTGATCGAAATAAGCTACTGACAATTTTGTGCCTTGTTGAACATTTCCCGAGTCCGGTTGTAACTCTCCCAGAATCAATTTCAACAAAGTAGATTTTCCAGCACCGTTGGGTCCTAATAATCCAACCCGATCGCCACGCTGAATGCGACAGGAAAAATTGCGAATAACATGCTTATCGCCAAAGCTTTTATACACATTTTCCAATTCAGCTACCAGCTTACCTGATCGTTCGCCCACTTCCACGTTGATGTTTGCTTTGCCAATCTTCTCGCGCCTAGCTGCACGCTTTAAACGCAAAGCTTCCAATCTTCGAACTCTTCCTTCATTACGTGTTCGTCGCGCTTCGATACCTTTACGTATCCATACTTCTTCTTGGGCGAGGAATTTATCAAATTTTTGCTGATGAATGGTTTCCACTTCGAGCATTTCAGCCTTCTTTCGCTGATAGTCCGTGAAATTGCCCGTGAAGGTTTGTAATTCCCCGCGATCCAGTTCGATAATCCGTGTTGACACGTTATCAAGAAAACGTCGGTCATGTGTAATCAATAAAATACTACCGCAAAAATCTTGCAGTAAACCCTCCAGCCATTCGATCGAAGATAAATCCAGATGATTGGTAGGCTCATCCAGTAATAATAATTCTGGCTCAGTGACTATAGCCCGGGCTAATGCGACTCTTTTTTTCATGCCGCCGGAAAGATGTTCAATCAACGTATCTGTGGGCAAACTCAATTTATCAATTACGGTTTCGATTTTTGCTTGGAGATTCCACCCGTCTTGCGTTTCCAACAAGCTTTGCAAATCTTGTAAGCGCGTTAATAGTGCTTCGGTATCCTCATGTTGTTCACTCAATGCATGAGAAACTTCATGATACTCCAGTAATACTTTGCTAATCGTTCCTAAGGCGTTGGAAATTTCCTGGTATACCGTATTACTGGGTGAAAAAACGAGTTCTTGAGGTACATAAGCCAGCTTTAAATGCGGTGCGCGCCAATATTTACCGTCGTCGAGTTTTATTTCGCCGGCCAATATGCGTAGCAAGCTGGATTTTCCACCGCCATTTCTACCGATTAGGCCGACTCGTTCATTCGGATCTAGTTGCAGGTGGGTGTGATCGAGTAAAGGGTGATGGCCAAAAGCCAGGCACGCGTTTTCGATGGTAATAAGAGGCATCTATTAATTAATATGAGGTACGGTGAAGAAAACAAATGGATTGCTGAGTGGAATTATCTCACAATCAATGAACTGGGATGTTGAATTAGCATGGTGTAATGATCGTTATTGCGTGATACCCAACCACGGATTTCCAACGGTTTGCCGAGGTATTTGGATAATGGGGGAAATGCTTTAAGGTTCTGATTGGAAATACGTATGTCAATTTTATCGTTAATTAGCAAGCGTGTATATTTGCGATTTTTTTTGATGGTGTGAAAGGTTGCATTAAATCGCTGCCAGCCTTTGGCATGATTCGCTATCTGGGCTATAGGCTTAAGTTGGTATTCAGGCATAGCCCAGATACCCAGTTGCATTTTTTCTGCATGTTGTTGTGCTTGCGTTAATTTATCGCTGTATCGTACATTCGGTGGAATAATGCTGACAGTTCCCAAGCCATTTTCCAATAATGCGAGGTTTAAGTGCTTGCCATTGGATAAGAACACATGCGCTAATTGACGCTTATATTTGTCGAACTTCACTTCATCGTATTCGAGATAGACTTTTTTGTCCTGCAGCTGTGCTTGTAGCCATTTTTTTGCGGCAACGCCGCCTGGTTCTTCAGCGCGTTGACGACTTTCAATTTCAGGGGTATTTACACCCAACAAGCGAATATGTTTACCGTCTTCTAAAATGATCGTGTCGCCGTCGTATACTTTACGGACATAACGCAGCAATCGACTCGGCTGGTTATGGATTGCAATCGCTTGGGATTTCCCAGACGGTTGATCGGAATAAGTGACGCGTCCCTGACTATCGATACTGCGATAAATTTCTTTGGTAAACGATATTGTCGATACGAAAGACAATATCAATAGTATCAGAATGTTAGCTTTGAGTCGGTTGGCTGGCATAAAAGGGATGATCAGCAGAATGAATCGAGCAAATTACACGAAACCGTCGGTATGCGATACTGCATGAAATGTGGCAAAATGAAACCTTTCGTATTTTTGATGGAATCGATGGTGGTTTTTTGTTCAAAAAACAAAATATTATCAGTTAAATGTAGGTTACCAATGATGAGATAGCGCTCATTTCTATCCTTTTTCAATTTTGTACAAGTGAATCCCACCTGTGCAATAAAATTCGTAAACCTTTTAGAACAAAATAACATATAAGTTAGAGATACTAATTTGCTCGGGTATATTACAAGGATGTTTTTGATGCATGGAAATTGACAAACTTATTGATTCCTCAATTGAACCTATTGCAAATGCAGTGGCATCTGTCATTTTTTATAGTGTTCAGTTATTTGATTTAGAAATTAAATTTATCTTATTTTGGCTCGTAATAGCCGCTATTTTTTTTACTTTCTATTTGGGTTTTATCAATGTGCGTTATTTTACGCACGCTATTGACGTGTTGCGTGGAAAATTCGATACGGGTGGTTGTAATTGTGGGGAAATCAGTCGCTTTCAAGCATTGATGACTTCTCTGTCGGCAACGATTGGATTAGGTAATATCGCGGGTGTCGCTGTAGCGATTTCTTTGGGTGGTCCGGGTGCAGCCTTTTGGATGGCAATCATGGGTATTTTCAGTATGTCAACCAAGTTTGTTGAAGTCGCTTTGGGCATTAAATACCGCCAGTATGCACTGGATGATAATTGCAAAGTAATATCGGGTGGGCCGATGCATTATTTGCGTGCGGCTTTCGAGCAGTTACATCATCCACGCATGGGTAAATTCATGGCAGGGTTGTTCGCAATTTGCTGCATAGGCGGAACTATTGGCGCAGGGGGGTTGTTTCAAGCGAATCAAGCCTATCAACAGGCCGTAGTAGTAACGGGTGGAGATGCCAGCTTTCTGGCGGATAAAGGTTGGTTGTTTGGGTTATTCATGGCTGCCCTGGTTGGGTTGGTAATCATTGGCGGCATTCAATGGATTGCGGCCGTAGCTGGTCGAATTGTGCCGATTATGACCATCTTGTATATCATTGCGGGTATCGTTGTAATGGGTGTTCACTATCAAGCAATCCCCGAGGCCATTGAAAAGATTTTTGAAATGGCGTTGTATCCGCAAGCTGGGATCGGTGCATTGCTGGGCACACTATTGATGGGTGTGCAGCGTGCGGTCTTTTCTAATGAAGCGGGATTGGGATCCTCTGCAATTGCGCATTCTGCAGTAAAAACAGATGTACCCGTAAGCCAAGGAATGGTTGCCATGTTAGGGCCATTCATCGATACCGTAATTATTTGCATGGTAACAGCCTTGGTCATTGTGATTTCTGGGGCTTATGTCGACGGTAGCGGAATTGAAGGTGTGGAATTGACTTCGCGTGCCTTCGCTTCGGGTATTTCATGGTTTCCTTATATATTGTCACTGACCGTTTTTCTATTTGCCTATTCGACCATGATCTCTTGGTCCTACTATGGATTAATATGTACCACCTATTTGTTTGGCGAGCATAAGGTGGTCGAGATTATTTACAAGTTCCTGTTTTGTTTATTCATTGTTGTGGGTGCATCGGCGCAATTATCCAATATTATTTTATTTACTGACGCAATGGTATTTGCTATGGCCGTGCCCAATATCATTGGTTTATATATCCTTGCCCCCGAAATCAAGCGAGATCTCAAGGAATATTTAAATGCTTTGCAAAAAAAGCAACCCATGTAATTTAATGCATGGATGAAATTTTTACGCTTTACGGTAAAAAGTAGTTTAGAATGCGTCGCAGATGCAGGCCGTATTTATTTAATAACGTTCATCAGTGTGTTTTGCCGTCTTTCAATCATCATTCCATTATTGAGTCATAAAACCGGCTGTCATGGGTGTTTCTCATTACCGATTTAACCATTTTGCATGAGTTCCGAGAACTTAATTGAAATCAATGATCTGAATTTTTCCTACAATACACGCGCAATATTAAAAGGTGTCCATATGACCATGCCGCGAGGCAAGGTGATTTCTATTATGGGGGGCAGCGGATCAGGAAAAACTACCTTGTTGCGTTTGATCAGTGGTGAAATCAGACCATCTGCCGGTTACGTGAAATTTTCCGGAGATGTGGTACATGAGTTGAGTCGCGACAAACTGTTCAAACTACGACGCAAAATGGGTATGTTGTTTCAGTTTGGCGCATTGTTTACGGATCTTTCCGTTTTCGATAACGTGGCGTTCCAAATGCGCGAACATACCGATTTACCTGAATCGATGATTCGCGATCTAGTATTGATGAAATTAGATGCAGTAGGTTTGCGCGGAGCGCACCACTTAATGCCTAATGAGCTTTCCGGTGGCATGGCTCGGCGTGTTGCGTTGGCACGCTCGATTGCACTCGATCCGAGCCTCATTATGTACGATGAGCCTTTTACCGGACTCGATCCAATTTCTTTAAGTGTAATTGGCAATTTAATCCGTCGCCTTACCGATACCCTGGGTATGACTTCCATTGTGGTGACGCATGATGTACAAAAATCCTTAAAGATTGTGGATTATGTTTATTTTATCGCCGATGGTGTGATTGCAGCGGAAGGTACTCCGAAGGAAGTCATGGAATCGACTGCGCCGTTTGTGCATCAATTTATTCACGGTGAAGAAGATGGGCCGGTACCTTTTCATTATTCAGGACAAAGTTATCGTCAAGATCTGGATCTAGGGGATACACGTGTCTAAATATATCGTTTCAGTTATTCAGAATATCGGTCACCGCGTTATTGAGAGTATTTGGCGTCTTGGTGTTGGCAGTCGTTTCTTTCTGCTGGTATTGTTAAAATCCGGTACTAGTCTGCGCCGTTTTAACCTGGTGATACGGGAGTTATATTTTACCGGCGTACTTTCTTTGATCATTATTGTGGTTTCCGGTCTTTTCGTCGGTATGGTATTAGGACTGCAAGGTTATGAAACTTTACAGAAATATGGCTCTGAATCGGCGGTAGGTACTTTGGTCGCACTATCTTTGGTGCGAGAATTGGGGCCTGTGGTCGCGGCACTACTTTTTGCTAGCCGTGCCGGCTCTGCAATTACTGCGGAAATTGGTCTGATGAAAGCCACAGAGCAATTAGCGGCAATGGGTTTGATGGCCGTAGATCCAGTGGCGCGTGTAGTTGCCCCTCGTTTCTGGGCAGGCGTGATTTCCATGCCACTGTTGGCCGCAATATTTTCCGTGATGGGGGTTTTAGGCGGTTATTTGGTGACGGTGGTGTTTATCGGCGTAGACCAAGGTACATACTGGTCACAGATGCAAAGTGCGGTAGATTTTCGCTTTGATATTCTGAATGGATTTATTAAGAGCTGTTTTTTTGGTGTAGCCATTGCTGCGATTGCAGTATTTGAAGGGTATGATGCACCGCCTACGGCGGAAGGCGTATCGGGCGCGACCACACGCACCGTGGTTACTTCATCGCTTGCCATTTTGGGATTAGATTTTATCTTGACCGCTTTCATGTTTAGAGGAGTAAGTTAATGCAGCGGACAACTTTGGATTTATGGGTTGGTATATTTGTCATCATCGGCATTGCCGCATTAATGATACTGAGTCTTAAGGTCGGTAATTTGAATCTGAGTGGTTCAACACAAAGTTATGTGATCACTGGAAATTTTGAAAACATCGGTGGCCTTAAAGTCCGTGCACCCGTCAAAAGTGCTGGTGTAGTAGTCGGACGTGTCACCAATATCCAATTTAGTACACAGACCTATGATGCCATTGTAACCATGGATATGGATAGCCGTTTTCTTTTTCCAAAAGACACCTTTGCCAGCATTCTGACATCCGGGTTGCTTGGTGAACAATATATCGGTTTGTCCGCTGGAGGCGAGGGAGTCATGCTAAAAGAAGGCGACAAGATCATGAAAACCAACTCAGCGATGGTATTGGAGGAATTGATAGGACGTTTCTTGTTTGATAAAGCATCAGAATAAAGTTTAGCAAGAGAATTCCCTTTTATTCGGAAATCCTAGTAACAGTGTCTGTGAATAAAAGTATTGCTTCTCCACCGGGATTGCAAACTCAACCGGCAAACCATAACCATCGACCGCTAAATGGATTTTTGTGGTACTCATCCGCTGATGGCTTACGATTCTTGATACTGCATTCGTACTATGCTGATGTGCTTTAACGTAGCTGCTATCTAAATTTCCACTCACAAAATCTAGTGTCTTGTCTTATGTCTTTATATGCTGCCTAAATTCTATGTCAGTAATCAATTATTGACGCTACCGCAGTAAAAGTCTGAGAAGTTTTGCAAAGGCCTCATTTTGTTTTAAATTAGCAAAATGCCAGCAAAAATCTAGATTTTCATCTAAAAATTTAGCAAATCTTTACCCCACATTTCAAGTGTATTTAATATTTGTCCAGCGTTTTCATTCGTTTTATGCGTCTCCCGTAATAACGCGATCTGTGCTGAAAATTCATCAAAAATAATATTTCCACCGCAATCATTTTTTGTCAGACGTTGTAGGCGTATGTGTTTCCAATGTTCCATTTCTTCAAGTGTCAATGTTTCCGGCCAGTTTCGAGCGCGGTAGCGAAATAGCAGTTTGGGAAGTCGTTTGTCATGAAAATTAAATTTGTATTCCGCCAGTTCTTGCGGTGAAGCGCGTCGTATTTGTGCTAGTAACGCAATATCTGCATTGTTCAGAAAGCCTTCATACAGGGCTATATCGACATCATTGGGAGGTTCAAATTCATGATTGGTGTACGCGGTGGCCACACGTTGGAAAAAATCGGGGACTGCACATAAGGTTTGCCAGTGGTTGTGGCACTTATCCAGATCAAGTGCGATGCGCTCTATAGTCTGATGATCAAGCGTATTGCGTGGTGCCAGCGCAGGACATTTGTTGATTTTTATCGATTTGACCGGCAGTCGTTGCATTCCTTCGGGCAATTCGTCGTTGCGGGTAAACAGCAATTCGCTCAAGCTATCTACATCCAGCGATAAGAACATGTCCGGGTTATGGCGTAAATCGTACACGAGTACGCTGTTGTTGTTGCCGGGTTCCAGGATCAACGGCATGACCAGCGAAGTGCAACCTGTTTGGGTCGGGTACATGCGTGTTGTGTGCAATACGGGATTGTGGGTAGTTAAGTCAAGCTGGGCTGCGGCTTTGCGTTTGTCGCGTAGTTGCAACAACCAATCGTACAGGCGTGGTTGCTGCATACGCAGCAGACGCGCTAAGGCAATGGTGGCACGTACATCGGATAAGGCATCGTGTGCGGATTCATGTAGAATGCCGTTGGCAGCAACCAGGTCCTCCAGGCGAAAACTAGGTTGACCGTCTTCATGCCGTGGCCATGCGATTCCGGCCGGGCGCAGCGCATATGTCATACGCACCAGATCAATGATATCCCAGCGTGAATTGCCTTGCTGCCATTCACGTGCATAGGGGTCATAGAAATTGCGGTACAGCGTAAAACGCGTGATTTCATCGTCAAAACGCAGTGAGTTATAGCCGACACCACAAGTGTTCGGTTGCGAAAATTCGGTATGAATGCGCGCAATAAATTCCGGTTCTGGTAACCCTTTTTCATCAGCTAGCTGCGGTGTGATGCCGGTGAGCAAGCAGGCTTCCGGATGAGGCAGGAAATCGCGAGCTGGCTTGCAGTAAATAACTAGCGGTTCGCCGATTTCGTTTAGTGCTTCATCGGTGCGGATGCCGGCAAACTGCGCAGGCCGATCGCGTCGGGGATCGGCGCCAAACGTTTCATAGTCATGCCAATAAAATGTGATGGGCATTGTGCTTTTGAATTAGAGAAATTACGGCCTAGTAAAAACGTATTGTGCAACTAGCTTGTTGTGTAATTATAGTGCTATCTTACGCAAAATTTTTTAAATCAAAAAAGGAAAACACACGATGGCACGTCAACTCATCAGCTCAGGTTCCACATTTGAACAGGAAATCGGCTATTCGCGCGCGGTGGTGGAGGGAGATTGGGTTCTGGTATCTGGCACCACCGGTTTTGATTACAGTAAAATGACCATTTCTGATGATCTACTCGAACAGGCGGAGCAATGTTTCAAAAACATCGATACGGCATTGAAGCAAGCTGGATCCAGCATGAAAGATGTGGTGCGTGTTACATACGTGTTTCCAAATACTGAAGATTTCCCCAAATGCTGGCCGATTATGCGTAAGTATCTGGGCGATGTCAGGCCATCGGCTATGATGTTAGCGGCTGGCTTGTCCGATCCACGTATGAAAATTGAAATTCAAGTCACAGCATATCGTGATCGTGGCTAATCATCTAATAGGAATTAGTGATTAAAATTTTCTAAAATCCACAAATTTTTCTCGTACGCTGTTTTCGATTCACTATTCTTGAAATCTTCCATCTAAGAATTTATCGAGCTATGCCGTTAAGTTCTTCATGCTATTCGAAGCAACTTGAAGCTCTATTTTTATTGCTGATGAAAATAAAACTTCAAGTTGCCACATTTTGAAGTAATTACTTTTTGAATTGATCTGGAGCCGATTAATTATGGCATCAACTATCTCCGCGCGAGCAGAAAAGACAGTCAAGCAAGCCAAGCAATATAACTATTTGTGGGAAGGTAAGGATCGATTCGGTAAAGAGGTCAAAGGGGAGATGCGTGCCGCTGGAACCGTTATTATTAATTCTGCGCTGCGTCGTCAGGGTATTAAAGTTACTAAAATTAAAAAAGCACCTTCTGGTGGAAAGATAACTGATAAAGATATTACTTTATTCACGCGTCAGTTAGCAACGATGATGAAATCAGGGGTGCCACTATTGCAGGCTTTTGATATCGTTGGGAAAGGGCATAGTAACCACGCGGTTGCCAAGTTGCTTCTAGATATAAAAGCAGAAGTGGAAACCGGTAGTAATCTAGCGAATGCGTTCCGGAAATATCCACTCTATTTTGATTCATTATTTTGTAATCTGGTCGAAGCGGGGGAAGCAGCGGGTATTTTGGATGGCTTGCTGGATCGCTTGGCTACATATAAAGAAAAAATCCAGGCGATTAAGGGGAAAATTAAATCGGCGCTTTTTTATCCTATTTCAATTATTGTAGTTGCGTTTATTATTACCGCAGTCATTATGATCTTTGTGATTCCCGCGTTTAAAGACTTATTCGAGGGATTTGGTGCTGATCTGCCTACACCAACACTCGTGGTGATGGCTGCTTCAGATTTCTTTGTGGCCTATTGGTGGGCAATTATTGGTGTTTTGGGTGGAGGGGGGTATGCGTTTTTTTACACTTGGAAGCGCTCAATACCAATGCAGCGTTTTATGGATCGTTTGCTACTAAAAATCCCTATTTTTGGTGAAATCATCCGTAAAGCGACAATTGCACGTTGGTCTCGAACACTTTCAACTATGTTTGCAGCAGGAGTACCTCTAGTGGAGTCATTAGATTCTGTGGCTGGTGCAGCGGGTAACTATGTTTATTATGAAGCCACAAAAAAGATTCAACTAGAAGTGAGTACAGGTAATAGTTTGATGTCTTCCATGACGAACAGTGAAGTATTTTCTAGCATGGTTATACAGATGGTTGCAATCGGAGAAGAATCCGGTTCTCTTGACTCAATGCTGAGTAAAGTTGCTGATTTTTATGAAGCAGAAGTCGATGATGCGGTGGCCGCGCTTTCCAGTTTGATGGAGCCGGTTATCATGGTAGTGCTGGGAACATTGATTGGCGGTATGGTTGTCGCAATGTACTTACCTATCTTTAAAATGGGTATGGTGGTTAGCTAAATCAACACGAATTCATTCTATAATTTTGCTGTTTTAAAATCATTCATGACAACATTTGCTGTCCAGCTACAAGATGAGACCTTTTTATGGGTCTCGTTGGTTTCTATCATTGGGTTGATGGTCGGAAGTTTTCTCAATGTCGTTATCTATCGATTGCCGGAAATGACAAAGAGAAGTTGGTTGCAACAATGTGCGGAATTACGTGGAGAAACGGCTCCAGTATTTACAAAATTTAACTTAATGATTCCACGCTCTGCGTGTATTTACTGTGGACATAAGATAACTGCCCTAGAGAATATTCCTATTATCAGCTATCTTGTATTGCGTGGGCGCTGTAAGCAATGCAAAAAACATATTTCGTTACGCTATCCTTTTGTTGAGGCTGTGACAGCATTGATGAGTGGTCTTGTGGCCTGGCATTTTGGTTTTAGTTTATTAGCGTTAGCTGCATTGATTTTTGTTTGGGCGTTAATTGTACTAGCAGTGATAGACCTAGACACTCAGCTATTACCAGACGATATTACGTTGCCATTGTTATGGTTAGGTATCCTGATCAATTTGAACAATGGTTTTACTGATATTCACGGTGCGGTTATAGGCGCAGTAGTTGGTTACCTATCGTTATGGTCAACTTATTGGTGTTTTAAGTTGATAACAGGTAAAGAGGGTATGGGATATGGTGATTTTAAGTTGCTGGCAGCAATTGGTGCATGGCTGGGATGGGGGATGTTACCCATCGTTATTGTTTTCTCATCACTGATGGGTGCCGTTGTGGGTATTGGCTTAATCATGAGTGCTAGACACAATAAGAATATGCCTATTCCATTTGGTCCTTATTTAGTGAGCGGAGCCCTGATTGCTTTGTTTGTGGGTAATGATATTAATCAACTATATCTTAGCTTATTTTAAGCTATGACCTTTGTTGTTGGCCTAACGGGTGGTATTGGGTGTGGCAAATCGACCGTCAGTAGATTGTTTGCTGATCTAGGGATTACGATTGTTGATACTGATATTCTTGCAAAGAAATTTACTGAAGTGAATGGATTGGCCGTCAACGCAATTCGAGAGGCTTTTGGAGACGGTTGCATTAATTCTGTCGGTGCAGTTGATAGGGTTAAAATGCTTGACTTAATTTTTTCTGATAATAATGCACGAACTAGGTTAGAGAAAATCCTACATCCTCTTATTCTTAAAGAGGTAACAATTCAAATCAAGGAAATCACTGAGGCTTACATTATTATTGTTGTACCATTACTATTTGAAACGCATGATTATGACAATACTGTTGAGCGTGTCTTAGTAGTAGATTGCAGTGAATCTCTACAATTGTTACGTACGATCACGAGGAGTCGATTGTCAGAAGAAAAAGTGAAAGCAATTATGGCAACACAAGTAACAAGACAGCGACGCCTGCAGCTAGCTGATGATATTATTACTAACGATCATGATATTGATTCTTTAAAGAGACAGGTACTCACTTTACACAAAAAATACTTAATTTTTGCCAAGGGAAAATAAGTTTAGGTTAGAGTTAATAGCAGAAAGAGGAGATGCCCTAGATTTTATGTAGGCAATATTTAAAGATTTTTGAAAACCAATGATTTATTTTCTGTAAGTCCATGACCTATGAGCAATAAAAGTTAAGAGGGGCATGATGCAAAAAGAAATAGCAACACCGATGAGGTAATGCCACCTCAAAGCCTCACTGACAGCAATTGCCAAAATGGAAATGGCCAATCCTATCAGAGATACGGTAAAAAACCGCAGATAACGTTGACGCGTCAAGGTAGTTTGAAATGACCAGTGACTGTTTGCCCAGAATGAAAAAAGGTTGGCACAAATAAAAGCAATGGCGTTTGCTGGCATCGGATGGACAGAGAAAATTTCGACCAAACCAGTAACAATTACCAAATGTATGATCGTGTTAAAGACACCAATCAAAGAAAATCCAGTAAGCTGTCGCCCCGTTTCTCGATCAATCATGCGTGTCTTGTTTGCCGTAACGTTGCCTAACGATATAAATGGGTCTTTGTTTGCTTTCGCTGTATATTCGCCCGATATATTCACCCAAAACACCGATCCCCATGAGCTGAACGCCACCGAGAAAAAGTACTGCCGTCAACAATGAAGCATAACCCGGTATGTCAACACCAAGCACCAAGGTTTTTAAAACAATCCAGCAACCATACACAAGTGACAAAATGGCTACAGTAAATCCGGCATAAGCCCATATGGCTAATGGTACGGTACTAAAACTGGTAATGCCTTCTAATGCCAGTAACCACAATCGACGTGGATTAAAAGTTGATTTTCCAGTTTTACGTGGTTCAACGACAAAATCGACGATGGTTTGTTTAAACCCTATCCAAGCAAACAAACCTTTCATAAAACGTCGACGTTCCGGCAGTTGTTTAAGCGCCTCTACAACCCGTCTATCCATTAAGCGAAAATCACCAACATCGCGAGGAATAGCGCATTCCGAGATGTGATTATGTAAGCGATAAAATTTCTGTGTGATATATCGCTGGAGCGGATAATCCATTTCACGTGAAGTGCGCCGTGCCAACACAGCATCGTAACCATTTTTCCACTGTCTTACCATTTCAATGATTAATTCGGGCGGATGTTGCAAATCGGCATCGAGCGGAACAATGGCATCACCTAGTGCAATATCTAGGCCTGCTGTCAACGCTGCTTCTTTACCAAAGTTACGTGAAAGCTCTAAAACAACAATGTTTCGATTGCGAGCTGCATGTTGACAGAGTATCGCTAGAGTATTATCACGACTACCATCATCGACACAAATAATTTCATAATGAAACTCATTGAGTTGCGCCAAAGTATTCTCTAGGCGCTCAAATAATGCATCAAGTCCCTCTTCTTCATTGAAGCAGGGAATAACAATCGATAGATGCTGAAATGATGTCATTATTGGCAATAATAGGATACTCTCACTTGTTAATATTCTACCGGCAGTGGGTCAAGTGCACGCCACAAATACCATGTAGCCACTGAGCGCCAGGGACGCCAAGGCAAGGCAATTTCTTTCATCTTTTTCTTGTCAATCGGTTGATTATCATTGTAGTAACGACTAATCGCGCGCTGCAAGCCGATATCGTCCAACGGTAACACATCGGGTCGTTGCATATGGAAAATCAGAAACATCTCTGCCGTCCATCGACCGATGCCTTTGATTTGAGTTAACTCCATGATCAATGCTTGATCGGTAAATACTGCCCAAGCACGTTCGGGTTGTGGGGTGTTAGTGAAATACCGGGCTAAATCTCTTATATAGGCTACTTTTTGTCTCGATAACCCACACGATCGCAATAACTCATCTTGCGATGCAAGAATTGTAGCTGGTGAAAATCCAGTCATATTACCCATGACCTTTTGCCAAACACTTTCTGCTGCTTTAACAGAAATCTGCTGTCCCACGATTGAGCGCGCTAGCGTAGTGAATGCGCAGCCGCGCGATGCAATTTTCTCTTGCTTAAAACAACGAATCAGATCCCGCAATACAGCATCGTTTTGCGCCAGTTCTTTTGTTGCTTGTTTCCAATAGCTGGGTGTCATTTGACAAAATGCGATACGTGAAAAAGCTTCAGTATAGCAAGATTAAGGAAGTTTAATAATTACGTACATTGTCATTATCAATGTAGTGCAACGAAAACCTCACATTAAACATTCAATTCTTCTTCTATCCTACTTATTTATCTAAAGAATTACAATTACTTCGCTCTGATCAATGTGCTCTTAAGTTGTTGTCACATAAACAATAAATGTCCCAATATTTGCTTGACGAGATCATTTTTTTTGATTAAAGTGGGCATTAGTGGAGAAATGTGGAGATTTGTGTATTTCTTATCGTTTCTGAAATAGAAAGGGGCGTTATGTTTCGTGGTGTTGCGCAACTCAACTTGGATGCGAAAGGAAGGATGGCTATACCTTCTAAATACCGTGACGAGCTCATGTCTTCTTGCGAAGGGCAGTTAATCGTTACTGCCGATCCTTCAAAATGCCTATTAATTTATCCACTGCCTGCTTGGGAACCCATCGAACAAAAATTCAATAGTCTCGGTCTTGATGAGAGATCTCGGAATCTACAGCGATTACTAATAGGTATGGCCAGTGAAGTGGAGATGGATAACACTGGTCGCATTCTAATTTCGGCACCGCTACGTCAGTTTGCCGGATTAAACAAGGAAATAGCTTTAGTCGGCCAAGGTGCCAAATTTGAGCTATGGGACGATGCGCAATGGAAATTTAAAATCGCCAGTACTACTTTTATTGATGGAGATATGCCGCCCGAATTAAAAGGCTTTTCGTTGTGATCAAACAATAAATGCACGTCCCTGTATTGTTGGATGAAGCAATTGACGCATTGGCGATAAAACCATGCGGCATTTATATAGATGGGACGTTCGGAAGAGGTGGGCATAGCGAGCGCATTTTGTCGCAACTCAACGAACGCGGTCGGTTAATAGCTTTTGATAAAGATGTCAGTGCAGTTGCGGTAGGGAATGTAACTCAAGACAAGCGATTTTGTATCGTACACGCGAGTTTTTCCCAGCTTCAACAAAGATTGCAACAAATGGAAATTACGCATATTGATGGGATGTTGTTGGATTTAGGAGTGTCGTCGCCGCAATTGGAGGATGCTTCACGTGGATTTAGTTTTCAATCCACCGGGCCTTTAGATATGCGTATGGATGTAACAAGGGGAGAGTCTGCTGCGGGATGGATTGCAACAGTCACTGAAGATGAACTGAAATGGGTGATTAAAGAATATGGCGAAGAACGGTATGCTCAGCAGATTGCAAGAGCGATTATTGTGGCAAGAGCGCGGCAGCCTATTGATACCACATGGCAACTTGCCGAAATTGTCGCAGGTGTTGTGCGCTCGCGTCAGCGCCAGCGCGAAATTATGCGGCACCCGGCGACGCGCACTTTTCAGGCGATCCGGATTCATATCAATCAGGAGCTTAAGGAATTGTCGATAACGCTGCCGCAGTCTGTTGAATTATTATCTGTTGGAGGGAGGCTGGTGGTAATTAGCTTTCATTCGCTAGAAGACAGGCTTGTTAAGCAATTTATACAGCGAGAGACAAGCGCACCTTCATTACCTAGGCAAATACCGCTCAGACAAGAAGAATTACAGCGTTGGGGGAAGCAAAAATTAAAGTGGATTGGAAAAATACGTCCGGGACCAGATGAATTGAAAAATAACCCTAGAGCGAGAAGCGCAATCATGCGTGTCGCGGAAAGAATTGCTCAATAGGAATGATCAAGCTTGTTCAGAGTAAATGTATTCTTTTTAGTGATATTAATCATTTCAGCGCTAAGTGTAGTTAATGCGCAGCATGCCTCGCGTAAGCTTTTTATGGCACTAGAAAATGAAAGACAAATAGAACGTAAATTGGATATTGAATGGGGAAAATTGCAATTAGAACAAAGTACGCTGATTATGCATGGCCGAATTGAGAACATTGCACGGGAACATTTGGATATGATCATTCCGCCTACGTCAGCAATACAAATTGTCACGATAGAAACGGCTCCGGCAGGCTTAGATTCGAGGTTGAAGCGTGATTAACCATTGCATTCAGCCAGTCGATTTGCCGCCATGGCGTTCACGGCTGATATTGTCTGTTTTGGTATTGGGTTTTATTGCATTAATGGGTCGCGCAGCTTATTTGCAAGGAATGCATAATGACTTTCTACAAGAAAAGGGAGAGTCTCGTTATAGCCGTGTAGTCGAAATGAATGCCAATAGAGGCATGATCACGGATAGAAATGGACAGATTCTTGCCATCAGTTCTCCTACCGCTTCCGTTTATGCTGATCCTCAGTTGGTAGAAATTGAACCGGAAAAACTAAAAAAACTATCAACATTGCTTGCCATGCCCCCGGATCAAATTAATGAGCGGCTAAATCGTAAAAATAGCCGTTTTGTTTACTTAAAACGTCAATTGGTTCCAGATTTAGCAGAAGAAACCATCAATTTAAAAATACCCGGCATCTACATTAGTTATGAATCCAAGCGTTACTATCCAGAAGGTGAGTTTGCCGCACATGTACTGGGTTTTACCGATATTAACGACGAGGGACAAGAAGGCGTAGAACGTGGCTGGCAAAGCATGCTTGACGGCGAGCTAGGAAGTCGCAAAGTAATCAAAGATAACAAAGGTCGGATTATTGAAGATGTTGAAAAAATTCGCATGCCTAAGGAAGGGCAAGATATTTTTTTATCGATTGACCGAAGAATTCAGTATCGTGCTCACACTGAGTTGAAAGAAGCGGTAAAACAACATAAAGCCAAAGCGGGCAGTATCATCGTTTTAGATGCACAAACAGGCGAAATCCTAGCACTGAGTAATTTACCGACCTACAATCCGAATAATCGATCCACCATCTCCCATGACAGAATCCGAAATCGAGCATTGATCGACACGTTTGAGCCTGGATCCACTCTAAAGCCATTTACGGTCGCTATCGCAATGGAAGTAGGCAGAGTCAATGCCAACACGTTAATGCAAACAGCACCAGGAAATATGCAGATCGGAGGCCGCACTATCCGTGATGTCGGCAATAAGGGGCAATTGACGGTAGCTCAGGTCATTCAACAGTCGAGCAATGTAGGAACTGCAAAAATAGCGCTGTCATTAAAGTCCCAAACCATGTGGGAAATGTTTAATCGTTCAGGATTTGGAATGTCGACGAACTCAGGATTTCCGGGCGAAGTCAGTGGGCGATTAAGACCCTACAATACTTGGAAACCGATAGAACAGGCTACCATGTCCTATGGTCATGGTATTTCTACCAGTTTACTGCAACTCGCGCGCGCCTATACGATTTTTACTGCAGGTGGAGAACTGAAACCCATTTCGCTGTTGAAACAAGATATACCTTTAATGGGGCATCGCGTAATTTCCCCAGGTACTGCAAAAACTATGAGTAACATGTTAGAAATGGCAACAAAGCCCGGGGGAACGGCGCCTTTGGCACAAATAAATGGCTACCGTGTTGCTGGAAAAACAGGAACAGCGCATAAGCTCATCGATGGCCAGTATGCTAAAAAGCGTTACATTGCTACATTTGTAGGGTACGCACCCGCATCCAATCCTCGCCTTATTATCGCGGTGATGATTGATGAACCTTCTGCCGGCCAACATTTTGGTGGTGCTGTAGCGGCACCCGTTTTTAGCAAAGTCATGGCAAATGCTTTGCATATCTTAAATATTCCACCGGATGCACCGGCAAATAACGTCGTGACTTTCACCGCGGTTCCCGAAATCGATGAGGAGGGATAGCCGCCTATGACCGCCAAAAGAAAGCCTACAAAATTGTTTGATCTTAATGGATTGAATAATCTGGGCATAGCTATCACAAATCTTGTTTCGGATAGCCGCAAGATAAAACCAGGTGATACTTTTGTGGCCTACGCAGGGGAAGAGATTGATCGGCGAAAATTTATCCCTAATGCAATTGCAGCTGGGGCCAACGCTATATTGTGGGATCCTCAGGATTTTTCTTGGAATCCAGCATGGGACATTCCTTCACTTGCCGTTCCAGAGCTAAAAACCAATGCAGGCTTCATTGCCAGCCACGTTTATGAAAATCCATCAAAGCGCCTATGGATGGTAGGTGTAACGGGCACCAATGGCAAAACATCGTTTTCTCATTGGTATGCACAGGCTATGCTCCACCTGAATAAAAAGATGGCCGTCATTGGAACACTAGGAAATGGTCTCTATGATGATCTTGCTCCAACGGAAAATACCACACCGGATGCTTTGGTACTGCAGCGCTTATTAGCAGATTTTGTACAACAGAGGGCCGATGGTGTTGCCATGGAGGTATCTTCTCATGGCATCGCGCAAGAACGGATTAATGGAACAACATTTTCAATCGCCGTGCTGACCAATTTATCACGCGATCACCTGGATTATCATCAGAACATGGACGCCTATGCAGACACCAAGGCGCGTTTGTTTTTTTGGCCTGAGCTTAAGTATGCTGTCATTAATCTGGATGATGTTTTGGGTGTTGAGTTATCACGCCAACTGAAGCACAAAGTGGTGCAAACCATAGGTTATGGCCTCAAAAATTCTGAATACGTCAATACGGCTAAAAATGAGCCTGTGGTTCTTGGTTCAAATCTTCATGCAGATATGCATGGCATCGAATTTGATATCGAATATGAAGGTTTATATGAACACCTAAGGGTGCCCGTGCTGGGAAGGTTTAATGCTTATAATCTATTGGCAGTCACCGCAACTTTGCTAGCCAGTGGCATCAATT
>Ga0138256_10002057_pt1 | contig 21675 bp, 34 predicted proteins | sample KNB2016incub_MG_FD_105486 | JGI IMG/M metagenome (GOLD analysis project Ga0138256, IMG submission 105486) | Active sludge microbial communities from wastewater in Klosterneuburg, Austria - KNB2014incub_MG | ecosystem: Engineered > WWTP > Activated sludge > Unclassified | place: Austria... | reverse complement strand
TCCCCTCAGCCGCCGAGTGACCTCGATAGATTCTGCAGAGTAGCAGACCACTCACGAAGCGGAAAAGTTCAACGCACGATCTATGCGTCGGCTAATCGCCAGACGCATAGATCGCAATTCGTTCGGCAGCAGAAACCCGCGAACCTTTTCTGCTCCTCGACGGTCTATTGATTACGTCGCGTTCCGAAATAACCACGCCCAATAAGGAGAACGAGCCATGAATCGAAGAAATGCAGTTTTGGTTGCCGCACTCTGGTTTTCTGTTGGGAGCATCTGCCACGCGCAGACACTTACCCAGATCCAGCAGAAAATCGTTTCGGCAGCAAACGGCGCGGCGGGTGGTCAAGATGGTTCAGACAGCCGTAGCCGATGACATTTTTCAAGCTTTGTCCGACTCGACACGTCGCAAAGTGTTGGAGCGTCTTTCGAAGGGGCCAGCAACGATCAGCGAATTGGCGGAACCATTCGACATGAAGCTCCCTTCGTTTGTTCAGCACCTTTCAGTTCTGGAAAAGAGCCGATTGGTGAAGTCCAAAAAGAAGGGCAGGGTTCGAACATTTGAGATTGCTCCACAGCGGCTCAAGATAGCTGAAGACTGGTTGTCCCAACAGCGTCAGTTGTGGGAGTCCCGACTGGACCGGCTCGATGAATACTTGAAGAAACTCAATGAAAAGGACAAGAACTCGTGAGTGTTAAACCTGTAATCGATCCCAAGCTGGATCTCGTACTTGAAAGAGTTGTAGACGTGCCACGACACCTTGTCTGGGAAGCGTGGACGAAACCTGAGCATGTCAAAGTGTGGTTTTGCCCCAAGCCGTGGGGAGTTTCCGATTGCGAAATTGATCTGCGGCCCGGTGGTATCTTCAGAACGACGATGCTTTCTCCGGAAGGGCAGGAATTCCCCAACATTGGCTGCTATCTGGAAGTCGTGCCGATGGAACGACTCATATTTACGTCGGTTCTGCATCCCGGTTATCGCCCAGCACCAGCACACGACCTGCCATTTACTGCGATAATCACGATGGCATCCGAAGGGACTGGAACACGGTATGTCGCCACGGGCTTGCATCAAGATGAATCTGGTTGCGAAAAACACAAGGCTATGGGATTTCACCAAGGCTGGGGAACCGCACTGGATCAGCTTGTCGCTCATGTAAAAACAATTCAACAGTCATAACCCGTGCGAGACATTAACCGATGGCCAATCAATCCAACCCACTCGATACATGGGAACTTGTCGCCAGCCGATGATCGTCATCCAGAGTGCGAAGTGGCATTGCTCATCCTGCGGTAAGATACTGTGACTACAGGCAGACCGGCGGCTGTCGTTGCTGATGAAAGTCAGACCGTATTGACAAGTTGGCAAGAGCAATACTACATGCAACGAATATCGAGATGAAGGTTGAGGAAAATCATGTGGAATGAGCGATATGACAGCGACGAGTTTGCATACGGAACTGAGCCGAATTCATTTCTGGTAGAAAATGCAAGACTTGTCACAGGCCCGGTACTGAGCCTCGCCGAAGGTGAAGGCAGAAACGCAGTCTTTCTGGCATCCCTCGGATTAGAAGTTCTCGGTGTCGATGGATCAGAAATGGGGCTTGCAAAAGCACAGAAGCTTGCCGAATCGAAAAGCGTGTCAATCAGGACTGAAGTTGCTGACCTTGCAACGTATGAGCCGCCTGCAAATTATTACGGTTCAGTCGTATCAATTTCTGCACATCTGCCGAGTGATGTTCGACGGCGACTTTATCCAATGGTGGTGCAAAGCTTGAAACCCGGAGGAATCATACTTCTCGAATCATATTCGAAGTCGCAATTGCCTCGGAACACTGGTGGACAAAAAGACCCTGACATGCTGCTGACCGCTGAAGACATCGTGAAGGAATTTCCAGATTGTGAAGTTATTCTTTGTCAGGAAATTGAGCGTGAGATTGCCGAGGGTGAGTGCCACACGGGTTTGGCTTCCGTTGTGCAGTGCATTGCGAGAAAGAACAACTCAACAGAATTGGTGCGGTGATGCTTGACCACGAAAAACACATGCGTCGAGCAATTGAATTGGCTGCGAATGTTCCCGACCTTCCCTTTGGAGCAGTGATCGTGGATGCGAAATCGGGTGAAATTATCGCCGAGGGCTGGAACAAGTCGTCCATCAATCCAACTTGGCACGGTGAGATCGACGCCATAAATCACATGGTCGAGTCTGGTTACGATTTTCAGGGAAAGTCGCTCGCCCTTTATACAACCGCCGAACCCTGCCCTATGTGTCAGGGAGCAATTCACTGGACGGGAATTGAAACTGTAGTATTCGGTGCGTCGATTCGTTTCCTGCAACAACTTGGCTGGAAACAAATCGATATCTTGTCGCACGAGATTGCTCAGCGAACTCCGTTCAGCAAATGTACGTTGATTGGCGGAATCCTTGAGGACGAGTGCAATTCGCTGTTTGAGTCAGCATCGAGCAAGAATCGCAAATGAAACCATACAAGTTCGTCACAACAAAATCGCAGTCAACAGACATTCAAAGGACAAGACCCAGCATTGAACTGGCGGCCATGAATGATTCAAGAACTGGTAAAACTGATCTGCGGCGAAGGTTCATCCTGAAACGAGGCCATCAATGAACGAGAGCATAGAGAATGAAATCAAAAATCTGCTGGTTTCCGGCAGAAAGATTGAGGCGATCAAGCGTTACCGTGAAGAAACCGGAGCGGGACTTGCTGAAGCCAAAGACGCCGTGGAATCTCTCGAAGCAGGCAGGTCGTTTCCTGAAGCTCAAAAGGATGATTCTGAATTGACCAATCAGGTCATTGGCTTATTGGGCCGGGGCGAGAAGATCGAAGCGGTGAAGTTGTACCGAAACAAGTTTGGTGGTGGCCTCAAAGAGGCGAAAAAAGCGGTCCAACGCATCGGTGAGCAGAACGGAATTCCATCGTCGCCAGGAACTGGTTGTTTGGGAATCTTCGTATTGTTCGCCATCGTCGTCGCAGGTTTGAATTTGTGAAACCTCAATGACAGTGACGCCAGAGAGTAATCACGAGCAGAATCTTTTGCAGCCGGAGATATTTCATTGAAGCCACAACCATTACTGGCCGTACACGATGTCGAAGCAAGCAGTCTTTGGTATCAGCGATTGCTGGGACTTGTCAGCGAACATGGTGGTCCAGAATACGAGCGGCTAGTTCATGACGGCACGCTCGTACTCCAGTTGCACAAATGGGAAGTCGAACACCATCATGGCCGCATCGGCGACCCAAATCTCAAACCCTATGGCAACGGTGTGTTGCTTTGGTTTGAGATCACTGATTTTGATGAAGCCGTAAATCGTGCGGCAGAACTCAACGCCGAAATCGTTTTACCAAAGCACAGAAATCCTCCAGAAGGTAACGGTGGTCCAAATCATTGGGAAATCTGGCTTCGTGATCTCGACGGTTACACGGTTGTGCTTGCAGGCCCTGATGGAAGTGCGGATGGCGATTGGAAGCCTTTTTAGAACCAACGTTCGTAGACCAGCGGACTGCCGCCTTCGAGCAGACTCTTGAGGCTCGAAAGAATTGCAGGCCAGCCACGGCTGATTACGTTGAGTCCATCAATTTCAAGTTCGTCATGAGTGATCGTGAGTTTGACTGTGGGACCGACATGTTCGATCTCGAAGACTACTCGGGACGCATGATCCTGTTTCAGTCCAGCAGACTGAAATGTATATGACAACAGGTGAGGTGGTTCATACTGGAGAATCACGCCACTCATCGAACCGTGTTTTCCAGATTGCTTGATGGCTGAACCGACGTTCCAATCGGATTCCAATGTTCCTTCATCCCAATACTGTCGAGTGAATTCGCTGCTGGTCAACGCCTCCCAGAGTTTTTCCGGGGTTGTGGCAATGTATGTTACGTACACGAACTTCGGCTTACCCATCGGTCTTTGGCTCCAGAATCTTTTTGAGTTGATGCAACGTCTCCAGTCGATGACGTTCGAACTTGGCAATCCAACGCTCATGAATTTCGTGAATGGGTACGGGATTGAGATAGTGCAACTTCTCTCGCCCTTGCCGCTTCGCAACGACAAGATTCGCCGCTTCCAGTATTCTCAAATGCTTGGTGACGGCCTGCCGAGTCATGTTGAGATGTTCACACAACTCGGACAGAGTCTGACCGCTCTCAGAGTGCAGCCGGTCGAGTAACATTCTGCGAGTCGAATCTGCCAGTGCTTTGAAGACGTTATCCATGCCGTTGGTCCATGCTGGATGTTATGCAACCATTTGGTTGCGTGTCAACTTGGAATCTTGGAATGTGCAGTACACGCATGGAGGCTTGAAAGTCATTTTTCTAAAAACTTGACAAAGCATTCGATCAACTAGTCGCTCAAAAAAACAATTCAACTGTCATCAAGAACGTAGCAAAAACCGTCGAAACTATTTTTACCCGGATGAAATTAACACCACATTTTACCCGGATAGAATAAGCCTGCGTTTTAGATGGTTAAAGTCCAGTATTGGGGAATCGAAATGCAAAAAACTGAGCAATTCATAGCCTTTGATGGAATGATAAGACTGTGCGAAGGAACAATTCCTCAAGTCACGAAGGCTGTTTCGCTGAAACTCGATGTCTGCCCTACGGCGTCAATTTTGGTTTTCAACCGATCGACGGGACAGCAGACTGACATTCACTTGCGTGCAACTGCGGACGTTGTTGCCTCGGATGTTGCATCACAGTCTGTCGGGCCGGGCCGTCCAAGATTGGGAGTTGTTGGCAGGGAAGTCACTTTACTACCTCGTCATTGGGAGTGGCTCAATTCGCAGCCAAGTGGAGCATCTGTTGCCCTTCGGAAACTGGTTGAGTCTGCTATGCGGGAAAACCATGACAAGGACAGCGTTCGCCTCCGGCAAGAAGCTGCGTATAAATTCATGTCAGCGATTGCAGGCAACCTCGCAGGATATGAAGAGGCTCTTCGGTCGTTGTTTGCCAACGATCGGGATGGTTTTTTCGATCAACTTCAGGATTGGCCTGCCGAAGTGCGACAGTTTGCGATGGACCTTGCCTTTCCGTCTCAGGCTGAGCAAAGTGCCGGATTACCTCACCGAGCGGTTGCTGTGAGCCATTGCGACAAAGCATGATGGATGTCGCTCAGCGCCGTCCACTATTGGGATGATTTGGCAGATCCTATTATGCCTTTCACAGACGATTGAAGTGACCGAAACGTTCCAGTTTTATTTAGAGCGAATGTGCAAATGCGGTATCTACAAACTTTGCCAGTTGCCGCGGTCATTGGTTTGGCGGCGGCGTTATGTGGCGACGCCAGTCCACGGGCAGATGAACAACCCTCAAATGACCTTCCACCCGGCGAGCTTGGAGAAGTAATCGCTCTGGGGCGAGAGATTGTTGATAACACCGGAAAGCACCCACTCTCCAAGCAATATGTCAACAATGCGCTAACGTGCAGTTCTTGCCATCTCGACGCCGGAACCGATCCGCAGGCGGCAACATTTCTCGGCGTAGCAACTGCGTATCCGGCATGGTCACCACGAGAAAAACGGGTCATCACACTCGAAGACCGAGTATTGAATTGCTTCATGCGGAGCATGAACGGCGTTCGTCCCCCCGAACGGCAGTGAAGTTTCGGTCGCCGTGACCGCCTATATCACTTGGCTCTCAAGTGGGGAGCAATTGAAGATGAACGCAAAAGCACCGCTGGGACCGAAGCATCTTCCACCATTGAAAATCGCAGTTGAAAAGGCGGACGTAGAGCGGGGACAGACGCTTTATGCCGACCATTGCGCTTCATGCCACAACGACAATGGGCAGGGACTCAAAGAGAATCCTCCGGTCTGGGGAGAACAATCTTACAACGATGGAGCCGGATTGTCGGGCAACGGTAAACTCGCCGCTTGGTTGAATGTCGCCATGCCGTTGGGCGACCCCATTTTGACCGAGCAGGAAGCACTCGACATTGCCGCCTTCGTCAATTCAAAACCTCGTCCGAAGTTCGTTCTCCAAGATCATCTGCCCAGAACCGAACGCTTGGGCGAATACAACTCAGAGTAATGATCCCGTATTTCGTGTGGGTCCCGATTGCGACCGTGCTGCAATTGTCGATCACTTGGAACAACTGGTGAGATACAGAAATGGTGAGGCATGGCCAAGCGTAAATCCACTGACGGCCTGTACGATCCTCGCAACGGCGGGGAAGGTATTCGACTCAGCGGCTTACGGGTCAGCGGCGAGGCGGTCAATCCAGTCCGCACGAACTACTTCACGATCTACCTGATTGAGAGCGGTTCGGGGAAATTCTGGGCGGACGGTTCTCAATTTGCCTTTGATCAAAATTGCCTCTTGTTCTTTGTTCCGTATCAACACATCCGCATAGTTCCCGAATCGTCGGTTCAAGCGGATGTGATTCAGTTTCACGCCAACTTTCTCTGCGTTGAAACCTTCCATGCCGAGGTTGGATGCAGCGGCATCTTGTTCAATGATCCTTATGGCATTCCGGTCGTTCAGCTAGACGAAGAGATCAAGGCCAAGGTGCTGAGTCTGATCGACGACCTGCGCGTAGAACAGACTCAGCGGGGACTTGCTTACAGCGAAGTGATGCTTGCCCACCTCAAGGTGCTGCTGATCCTCGCCACACGTCTCAAGACTTCGGATGCTGGAGCCTGCGGACCTGCGCTCCATGATCTTCAACATCCCGTTCTCATCGAACTCAGGGATTTGGTTGAGGAAAACTATTCCATACTTCATGCTCCCGCAGATTATGCCACGCTGCTCCATATCACGCCGAAGACGCTTGGCAGAATTGTTCGGGAAACTCTCGGCACGACTCCCACGGAACTGATCCGTGCCCGCATCCTGACCCATGCCAAGTGGCAACTGCTGCACACGCTGCGGCCAGTCAAGGAGATTGCAAGGGAGGTAGGATTCAGCGACGAACTCTATTTCAGCCGCCTTTTCAAGAAGGCTACGGGATATTCCCCCACGTTCTTTCGGGAATTCGAGACAGAAATTCGAGGCGAAAGCAATCTGTCCATGCTTTCGTCCGATGCGCCCATTCTCGATTCCGATGCTGCTGTCGATACTTCCTCACAGACGAAGAAGAAATCCAAACCGACCGGGAAGTGACGCTTCTCGGTCTTTTCGACGAGAGGAATATCGGCATGGTGAAACTGTTTGAACTGGCGGCTGGTATGGACAAACTGGGCGTGACCGTCACACGGATTGGCCTGATTGTGGTGCTGCTGTGGATTGGCGGATTGAAGGCATTTCGTTACGAAGCGGATGGCATTGTGCCATTCGTCGCCAATAGCCCAACCATGAACTTCTTCTACGCCGATGGTGACAGTTACAAGGCACACAAGAACCCGGAAGGCGCACTCGTTCCAGCGAATCGTGCATGGCATGAGGCAAATCGAACCTACGAATTCGCCTTTGGCCTTGGGACGGTCATCGTCATCTACGGATTGATGCTGTGTCTGCACCCGTGGTTTTCACAAGTAGCGACTGTGGGGAGTTTCCTTGTCGTCGTAATGTCGTTCGTCACACTTTCTTTCCTTATCACGACACCTGAATGCTGGGTTCCGGCTTTAGGGGACGCACAGCACGGATTTCCGTACTTGAGCGGAGCGGGAAGACTGGTGATCAAAGATATGATTATGATGGGGGCGGCGTTGGTCACAATGGCAGACTCAGCGAGGGCGTATCTGCTAAAGCGGGCGTCCTCGGAATTATCATCGAAGGTCGTATCCAGCAAACGGAGAGAGATGACCGTAACCGTGTAAATGGATCGCCAAGAGTAGTGAACGATTCATTCAATTACACGGACCGTGATATTCCGCTCGGAACCGTGTCGAGTTCGCTGATGTCGTGATATCCGATCATTTCGATCTCATCGCCGTGGTCTAGGAACAGACGACGCACTTCGCTGAGACTTGATCGTCTTAACTGATCGTCGTCGGCACGTTGAGCAGCGAATGCTGATACTGGATGGTTGTCGTCGGTCAGTTCGGCCCGCAGGCAATACGCATCGCCGACGTGAAGCAGCCAGTGGTCTCCTTGCTGAATGGCCACACCGCAATGACCCAGAGTATGCCCAAACAGTGGGATCAGTAAGACATCCGATGAGAAACTCAAAGCGATCGGGCGAGCTTCCAGTCCAAACCATTTCCGTTCAGATCGTCCGTATGTTTTCCAGTTTGGATTATGCTCAAACTGCCGAGGTACATACCGCCAATGGCCTGAAGAAACGTTAGCCAACTCTTCCTCAGCGACATGAACTTGAGCGTTCGGAAAATCCGCCAGCCCACCAACATGATCCGGGTCGCCATGCGTGAGAACAATGTGTTTCACATCGTCCGTTTTCAAGCCAAGGCTTTCGATTTGCCTGACTGCTGTGTCCGGTTCATTGAACTGAAAACCTGCCGCATCGATCAGCTCCTGCCCCAAACGTTCCACAGGATTCTTTAAATCAAGTAACCCAATGCCAGTATCAACCAACGCCAATCCAGTCTCGTCTTCCAGCAGCAGACAGTGACAAACGACGGTGGGATAGCCGGAAACGATCAACGTCCCGCAATTGATGTGGTGAATTTTGGTCATTGGTTACGTTTCTTGTGCTGAACTGTCACTACCACTCCGAGAGTATCAAATCATCGGTACTCTGCCCCGGCGATTCGTTAGTCATGATGCGGCACTCTGATTTCCAAGCCGTAGCGTGGAGCGACATTCAGCAATTTCTCGATCTCTTCTTTGGTGGGCGGCAGAGCGGTAATAGAACCTTCGGGTAATGGTACGCCAATCTCGAAGAACATCTTTTCAAGTCCAGCGGGAGCAACGGATATCAACATCTTCGCCGGTTTACTGCTTTCGTTTTTGAACGAATGCGGTGTTCCGACCGGCATGTTGGCAAACATTCCTGCTGTTGCGACGACACGCTTCTCGCCGATCTGGAACGTGATCTCCCCTTCCAAAACGTAAAAACTCTCTTCTTCCTTGCTGTGAACATGCGGAGGAGGACCGCCGCCCGGAGGAACAATCGCTTCCCACATTGCATACTTGCCGTTTGTGTCTTCTCCTGTCGCCATGAATCGATACACGTCGCCCACGACGGCAATGGTACGACCCTCGTTGGATTTTCGTATTGTTGGTTGGTGCGTCATGAACAAGATATCCCGCTTCAAAACGTGGTTCTGAAAAACTTTTTTTTCTAGGAGTTTGCTGAAATGCTTCTGTCGCCGTCAAATAATGTTAGCAATCTTCATCGCTCCGGTCGCTGATTCTCCACTGCCGTTTCGTACACTGTCACCGCAGCCTTCGCCATCAAGTGCATTGTTTGACGAGAAGGCAGCAGTGGCAGTTTCTTTACGCCCATTTTTACGATGATTTCAGCGATTGCTTCTTCAATCTTCTCTTCCAGCTTTTCGACAGTCTTGGGTTCCATGATGCTCACCAGTCAGAATTCTTCGTCCTGAGTATTTTCATTTGGGTGATAAAGACGCCGATATTTGAGTTCAACCAGTCCACTCGCAAATGAGTGGCTGCTCTCAAATGTCAGGTTTATTCCGTATATCCATAGTCTTCATCATGGAACAGCCAGTCCACGGTCCCATCCGGGCTGGCAATGTAGCCGTCAAGGCTCGTAGCAATGAAAAGGACCACCTTGGGCATTTCGGGCTTCCTCAGAATTGCATTTTTCGGACTCATGGATTCATTGATGTCGATAATGTTTGAGTGTGGTGTCACTTTTTCGGCCAGAGCGTCGAGTATTTCTTTTTGTATTTTGGATCGGACTCAAGCTCAATCAGTGCCTTGGCACGACTCTGGATGTCATCTACCAGAGTTGCAACGTACAGCTTGCGGAGGCATTCGATGATGTCGTACCGAATGAGCGTGTAGTTTTTGTGAGTCACGCAGTTTGCGAATCTGGCTTCGAGGGCCGCAACGACGAGTTCTTGATGCTTCTTGCTGACGCAACCAACTTTCCACGTCGATTGCAGGGCATGTCGTGCCGTCACGAATTGCACCTCTTCAACGACGTCAAACAGCACTGGAAAATCTTTCAAGAGTCGCTGTGCAGGATCGCTCTTAGCCAAATTGCACAGAACCTGAGCGGCAATGGAACGATTCCGATTGTTCTTGTCCCGGAGTTGTTTGAGTGATTCATCCCAAACGTCGTAAGCCCAATCGACGGGCTGTGCCGTCAATTCAAGAACCTGCTCAAATGCGATTCCTTGTCGCTCTCGGTTGTCACACCAAAGATCTTTGAAGCAACTGGGAATGGAATCGGATGTCTTCGATGCAGCGAACGACATTCCAGCTTCCTTCATCGCATCACTGAGTTTTTGCAAAGCATTTTGGCCGATTCCGTGCAGGTCCAGTAACGAGGATTCCGTCACCGTAGACAGTTGTTCCAAATGGTCAAGTTCCGCACTTGCCAACGCTCGAAGTGCTGGCTGAGACAGCCCCTTCGGGAACGCCGTCCTACAGGTGGTCGTTTTTGAATTTGATTCTGCATTCGTCTTGTTGTTTCGAGCCATGCAACCCTCCGTTAATGCTTTTGAGCAATTTGAATGAGGTTGCCGCAAGTGTCGTCAAAAACAGCCGTTGTTACCGGCCCCAGTGCGACAGGGGGCTGAGTGAAGTGAACGCCTGCGGCACAGAGACGACTGTACTCAGCCTGAACGTCATCGACACCGAACGACGTGAATGGAATGCCATCGACCACTAGAGCCTTCTTGAATGGACCTGCTGCCGGATGTTCGGACGGTTCCAGAAGCAATTCGACCCCTTCCAAATTGTCAGGAGAGACGACAGTCAGCCAACGTGCGTGCCCCATTGGAATGTCATGCTTCTTGACGAAGCCAAGGACACCCGTGTAGAAGCATAGTGCCTTTTCTTGATCATCAACAAAGACGCTTGTGATCACAATTCTCATGCTTTGTTTTCCTTTGGCTCCGATTTCCGCCATCGTTTCACGATGGCATTCAAGGGAGTCGTGTCGAGGTAATGGTACTTGTATCGGCCTTCTCGTTTGGAACTGACCAAACCCGCCGTTTCCAGCACTTCAAGATGCTGCGAGATTGCTTGACGGGTCAATGTCAGGTTGTGCTTCATCGTTAAGCGTGAGCAGATCTCGAACAAAGTCTGACCGTCTCGGTCACAGAGTTCGTCGAGAATGGCACGCCTTGCGGGTGCAACCAATGCTTCAAACAAATCAGCCATAGTGAACAATAGGCAAGCGATAGCTTGCCTGTCAATCGTACCAGCATTCAGAATTTTTCGTCTCTAACTTGCTGTGATTTGCGGGCAATCAGTGATTCTTGACAGTTCCGCCGAAGTATCTCATGATTCACCGACACTTAGGGTTCGTTCCAGACACAACAAGGAGAGGTTGAGATGGCAGATAATGAGACCGTAGTTCCGAGTGACGCTGCTGTTCCCGATGCAGCCAGTCAAGGATCTCCCAAGGCGGCGAAGAAGGCCGCCAAGAAGGCCGCAAAGGCTGCAAAGAAGGATCTGAGAGTCGCTAAGAATGTCGCCAAAAAGGAGGCGAGGGTCGCAAAAAAAGTCGCAAAGAAGGCCGCTAGGGTCGCCGATAAAGATTTGAGAGTCGCTAAGAAAGCTGCCAAAAAAGAGGCGAGAGTCGCCAAAAAAGTCGCCAAGAAAGCCGCTAGGGTCGCAAAGAAAAAGAAGCAGTGAGGCTGTACTGCGTTCCGTCTCGGCAATGTCGAGTGCATTCAGACGGTTGCATTCCGGAACAGAAATGATTTACGTCTCATGTCAGTTTGAAACTCCAATTGGTCGCTCTGATTACAGCGATTATGTTCGAGCATTGCAGCTTGATGTCTCAGGCTGCGATGCCGATGGAAACCGTGTCCTGCTCGGCAAGATTGCTGCTGATCAGGTTTTGGTTGGTGATGCTCAGGTTGAGGGAATGTCACTATTCGATGTTTGCGACCAAGATTCTCAAGGACTGCATGAAGCCTACGTGGCACTATTCGACGAACACGGCGAGTTTCAGAGTGAACTTAACCTCGATGATCATGCGGACACGCTGATTTTCATCTGGAGGGCCGTTGTCCATCCTCGTCTCCTTCCGTATCTTCAGGGTGTGCTTGCCACCATCGGTTCGTTGTTCAGTGAAGCCACCGTTGTTGCGATGTGGCACAGCACCACCGGCCTGTCTGACGCTGAACTGGCTTCACTCGAATTTCGCCGAATTGCAGGATCAGGACTGATCTATCGGCACTCCGCTCTGAAATCAGATTTTACTGACGAACATCCCACGGGTATGGACGTGCCGATTGAATTTGAAGCTGAAGCGTCGGATGCAGAATGGGTGCTGGGACAATGGAAGAAAGTCAGTTAAGATCGATAGCGTAGTTTGGCGAGGGATGATGGAAAAAACATGCTGATCAGACTCTCCGAAATCGTGAAAGTCAGCCGAGAAATCACATCATCCAAATCAAATTCAAACTGTGGTCTATTCACCAGAAATTCTGGTTGACTGACAATCGATTGAGGACGATACTTGCCTGTGAACCTGTTTTTCCGTTGTTGAAGTTTTCCTTAATCCGGAGGACGCCTATGGAAGAAATGAACCTCTAAGTGAACTTGTCTTCAGTATTTGTTGAGATGTGTTCTGCTCCGCCGAGTATTGCAACTCCGGCATCGTTCAGCACTTTGCTTCACTCTACATCACTCGGCTTTTTGTAGCGAGTTTGATGCGAGATTTGCCCGGAACGGGCATAGCCTATTCGACCCAGAGTGGACTTGCGGTTGCAGACAGTTCTGTTTCTCTCGATAACTTTCCGGCCCTCGTCCCTTCTGTGTGACGAGGGCTTTTTTTGTTTCCGTGAATGCCCTGCTTTGAATTGAGGTTTAATGGGTGACCGTATGCACGTTTGAAGGCAATGGCGTCATCGAATCCATGTCACTTTGTGTCGTCCGAAGCACGGAATCGCCAGACTAGTTCGCAACGGTGTGGACATCGACAACGCCACAGGCCAGCTTTGGGTTTGCGGATGCGAAGATGAACCGATTGGCACCCAACACATGTTGCTTCTCACTTCGCTGACTGTTCAATTGACGGTGGATCAGGAGGACGCCGTGCCGGATCGCCAACAAACTGAAATGACAACGGTTTCCGTGCGGCACACCGACATCGGTGACGCATCACACTATTTTATGATCTGCGAAGGAGATCCCCATTCGCCGCCGAAAACGAACTGAGAGATGGTTTTACGGCTTCTGAGGGCAAGGTCACGTTCCTGATAGTTCTCTGGCAGTGTGTTTGGATCAGCAGCGTAGCCAATCGCCAGTCCCGTTACCGGCTGGATACTTTCAGGGATGTTATAGAGTTCACGAGCCTTGTCGGGGAGAATGCCAATCATCTGATGCACGAATAATCCTCGGGCTGTTGCTTCAAACGTTAGGTTTGCACTGGCGAGTCCAAGATCATGGACGGCAGCGGCGTTTGGTTGCCCGTTGCGAGTGAACTTGAGATTCGTGCAGCCTATCGCCAGCACTGGAGCAGCCGACGCCCACCCCTGATTTCCCTCAACCAAGCACGACACAAGTGCCTGAAAGGCATCCTCGTCGTGCTTCACGGCCACAATATAGCTCCACGGCTGTTCGTTGTAGCTGGATGCCGCCCAGCGTGCCGCTTCAAACACAGACTGAAGGTCCGCAGTTGAAACGGGACGGGCGGCGAATGCGTAAGGACTCCATCGCTTTGCGATCATTTCATTGATCGGGTGGTCAGGCTTGGCTTGTTTTTGAGTGTTCATTTTGCACCTTTCTGTTTGTTAGTTTCGTTCGTCACAATTGTACTATCCACAATCCTTCACGGCAGCTTGCTCACACGCACTGTAACGCATTGCACTCAGTGTCTGGATTCCATTACCGCTTTCAAGGTTCGCAAGTCCGCCTCAACCATCTCAGCATCTTTGACAAATTGCTCATCGTCCATCTCTGGAAGCTGAAACAGCGTAAACAGAATTTCGCACCCATCGCCGTTGGCCACAACCCGCATTGGATTCAAAATCGACTGGCCGTCAGGCAAAGTAACAACATGATCGAGAACTCTGAACTCATTGGCGGGAACAAAACAAATTCCTACCCATCCTGTGGGCGTCTCCATCTGCCATTCGTCGCCAGATTTTTTGACTGACAGACAAAAAGTCTGAACCCATTGTGGAAGATTTTCTGGGTTCGAGGCGAACTTGTAGACCTCGGACGGTAGGCAGTTGATCGAGCATGTGATTGTGCGTGAATTCATCATAGTGTTTGCTCACTTCAACAATGTCAGCAGCATGACTACAGGCGTCTCGGCGATGATGCTGTGCGGCGTCTTGGCGGCCATCTGAATCCATGTACCGGGTTTGCCTGCAACCGTCTCACTGCCGACCGTCAGTGCAGCTTCACCTTTGATGATCTGGATGATGGCTGGCAGGGGGGCAACATGTTCCGTGAGTCCGCTTCCAGCAGCAAATGCGAATAAAACAACTTTTGTATTTGTGTTATCGTGCAGGATAATGCTCTGCTTGCCGGATTCAGGCGGCTGGAGTTCATCTGCCAATTGGCGGATTTGGTAGTTGTCAGGGTGTCTCATTCGTTGGAGTCCTTTCTCTTGTGGTATTTCTCTTTGAGCCAGTTTAGTTGATCTGAGATCAGATTAAGCAGCTTTTCGGCGGCCAACTTAAACTGGTCATTTCCTTTGACCCAGTCACTTGGCTCAAACAACACGAACTGAATAGCGGTCATCATCACCAATCGTTGCAGTTCCTCTGGACGAGCGTTCTTGAACTTCTCAGAACCGAACGGCGACCGACTGTCCCTCAGCAGGGTGTCAACATCCCCCTGCAAATCCATGATTTCCAGCAACTTCTTGCACACCAGACGCTGTGACTTGATGGCGTCGTTGATTTCTTCTTCGGAATGGCTCACTGCTTATTCCATCGTGAATTTTATTGGTCAACAGTTCACACGCTCATTGATCTTTCCTCTGCATTGCCGCCAGTTCAAATGGATAGTCAGTCAGAATGCCATTGATCCCAACATCAACTGCATGTTTCCAGTTGTCTGGGACGTTGCCACTGACTGTTGCTCCTGCAATAAATGATGGCTTTCCTGTATTCCGAACCGCCTCCATTTGTTCCATCGGTGGCAGATAACGGAAGTAAACCCAATCGGCGTTCGTTGCAGCAAAGGCTTTTGGAAATTGCTCGATGTTGTTGGTGACAACGGCGGTCTGAGCCATTGGCGATGCTTTCTTGAGATTATCTCGAACCTGCGGTTCAGAGTTCGTTCTGCCAATGAAGAGCAACTTGTGCAGAACCTTGTACTTCTCAGCAAGGCGCACAACGTTTTGGTCAACGCCTTCTGCTTTGAGGTCAACTGCAATCAGTACATTGTGTTGACTGTACTCAGCAACCAGCTTCAGAACTTCATCAATGGTAGGGATTTTCTCTCCGGCGAACTTGGAATTAAACCAACTTCCGGCATCAAGTTCACGAATTTGAGCCAGCGTGAGATCAGCGACTTTTCCAGTTCCGTTGGTGGAGCGATCAACAGCGTTGTCATGAATGCAGACTAACTGACCATCCTTCGTCCTCTCTACGTCGAATTCGAATCCAAGCCGCAGTTCAAGGCAGGCACGAAAATTTGCCAGCGTGTTTTCGGGTGCATGAAGCAGGAGACCACGATGGGCGACGACGAGGGGCGGTTCGGCTGCATAAGAGATCAATGGAACGACAAGGAGACTCAAAGCAGATAGCGTCACGCAGAGTTTTGTATTCATGTGCCGTCTTCTGAATGGGATCAATCGTAGTCCTGTTCGGGTTCAGCCCAGACCTGAGCATTTCCTTCGTCATCAATCTGGACGTGGATCGTATTGGCTCGGCAGCAGACAGGACAGTCTTCAACATATGTCTGACTTGAACCTTCCGTCAGGTCCAGCGGAATGATGATCTCTTCTCCACAGGCATCACAGACGTAGCTGGCTTCTTCCTGCGATGTAGCTTTTCCGTTACTGGAATAATCTGCTGGTGATTGTGGTTCATCATCCTGCCACGGCAGTTTTTCACCTGCCCCCAGCATATTACACGTCCAGAGCATCACTGACAGGGATTCTTCATCTGGGAGTCGGTGATCACTTCCGACTTCAATCAACGTCTCTGGTGACAGACCACTGTTCGCAACAAGTTCTTCGCTGTCTGCGAAAGGGATCACGTCATCTGCTCGGCTGTGGAGGATTACAGAATTTGCCTTGAGCTTCGTGGCCGTGCCCCAGTTCTTCCATGCTGGACAGAGCAGAACAAGCGGTGTGTCGTTGGAATTGATATTCAGAGCGACTGCACCGCCACGGGATGAGCCGACAATCACATCTGGCTGGTGCTGATCGTATTCGGTTTGAGCGGTGCGGACGGCAGCGTCGAGGTCATCGTCATCAAGGGCTGGATTGATGACGGTGTGTCCGTGATTCTTCAGGTACGTCGGTTTGACGCCGCCAACGACACTGTGCCAACCGTGGAGAAAGAGGATTTTCATGGCTGGCCATTCTGCGTGGGGCAGAGGAAGGAAAAAATCTGGTCGCAGATCATGAATCCAAGGGATGCCTTTACGAAGTCGTAGTCGCTGGGTAGTGATGTACCGTGTGCGACGGAATTCCTTGACAATGGCACATCACCCGTTGCTTCATTGAACGCACGGAAATAAAAGCCAAGGAGGTACTTCCGAAATTGTGCGGGGAGTAGAAGCGAGTAGTCGTCGTGATTCTTGACAATTTCTTCCGCCATCGATTTCTGATGAGGCTTTGCTCCGGGCTGATTCAGCAAATGCAACCGTCTCATGATCCCCTCGATTCTGGGGTACAGCACTTGAATTGAACTGAGATAGTCGTCCCGAAGATAATGCTCGACAGCTTTATCAACAAACATTTTGTGATCTTGGAAGAACGAAAGACGCTGCCAAGAAGCAGATCGGTCTTTCACCACCGCTTGAAACCTCGTGCAAACTTCGTCGAACACCGATTGAGGTTTATCTACTCTTGCGGAGAAATGAATAATCCTTTTGCGATCATCTTGCGTCATCCAGATGAATGGAAACCAGCCCCATGCGAGCATCCCGTCCCACTGCTCGTCGGTGATCGAATACATGTCTTGAAAGAGAAGCTGTTGGTGAAACCTTCCGAAGAGGCGTGGCATGTTCAATGAGCGAGGCGGCGTTTCTGTAATTAGTGCCTCAAAGTCGTAGTACAAGCACTTGCGCCATCCCACTGACAGGATCAGCACAAGTCCGTTGTCAGGCGGAATCTCAATCCGTTGTCCGGCTGCGTCGTGAAACACCAACTCTTCGATTCCAGCGAGGTCATCTCTAAAGATGTGCTGACCAGCCTTAATTGGTCGCTTTATTCGAGCCGATACCTGCTGTCGGAGTTCATTCACGTAAAGAGTTGCCGTCTTGTTTCGGTCGATAACGGCAAGAAAATGATCGACTTGCGAAGGCTGCAATCCCGAGGGACACAGTACATTTGAGAAATAGCCCCAAACAGCCTCAATATGAGTGAGAAAGTCGTTCCCGTCCTCCGACGAGAAATAAGCCTTAGAGCTAATGAGAACATTTTCACCATCAAGTGTGCTTGTTAGCGATACTCCTGCTGGCACTTCGTCGAATTTGAATGGCGTTGGCATTTGTCAGCCTCTTGCGGCGATCCTTTTAAGAACTCAAAACAATGTTTTCTGCCCAGTGAAATCGTCTCGGCTGCGGTAGATCGTCGTACCACCATCACGCATTTAGGTTAGATCGAGACGACGAACGCATACGGTTGAAATAATGATAATTCATGGCCTGCTTTCCAACTCGCTCGTGAGGTACAGACCCAGGCTGCGAATGTGGCCGATCAGTTCTTTGACCTCTTCCGCTCGGATCAAAACCTTTCGTCCAACTGTGGCGTGGGGATCACTTGTCGCTTTCAGGTAGGCGGCATCTATGTTTCCCATTTTGTGGGCCAGAATGTGACGCTTCTGGAAACAGCGGCAGGTGAATTCCCAGTCGTTGGCATCGAGTGAGTCAGTCATGTCGAATCCGAAAAGGTGCAGGACATTCTTCTGTGCCCCATTGAGGTTTTGGAACGAGATACCTTCTGCCTTCGCCGGATCAGATGACTTGCCAGAATGGACTCGGCATGTTTCTCGTCCAAACCCATCAAACGCTGATACGCCATTCTCCAGAGCGTCGGCAATCAAGTGTGAGGCGAGGTCTGCTTCGACTGTGCTGGCAAGGTCAATCTGTTTGTTGGCAAGAGACAGATTCTTGTCCAGGATTTGTTGAGAATTGTGGCGACTGCAATCAGGGCAGAAGGCAAACGTGCCGTACACGGTGTATCGCAGCGTGCAGTGATCGCAGACGACTTCTTCCTCAAGCTCTAGTTCGGAGTAATGGCGGATCGGTCGTGGACGCCCCTCGACCTTCATGCTGAACCCAATTCCGAACGGCCCCTTCGGTCGATGATTGAACTCCAATCGTTTCAGGTCTTTGATGACGGCCCCCGTCACCTTGTTAAAGACGACCGATTTTGCAAACTCGATCTGGGCCTTCGTGAAGAACTGGTCCTGCTGGGCTGAATGGCCGCAGTATGGACGGTGGCACGGAAGGCTCTCGCCCGTCAGTCCCGTGCCCGGCGTGATCTTAAAATAGCGTTCGCACTTAGGGCACTCCCGGCCAAGGTAGCCATTCTCATCCCGAGGTATTGGGATCGAAAACTGATTTCCAAGCTGCTTCAAATGTCGCATTCGGTGACTCCCTTGACTGAAGCAAAGACCGTAGTCCTGAACTGAATGAGCGCCATGCCAATAGTAACGCTCACAATACAGTTCGCAAAACAGTAAGTCAAGAAGGCTGCTGGTTGAATGCCCATCGAAGAAGCGGTACACTGGCCTGATTCGAGAATTCACGCTGTTCCAGGGCTGGCCCCGGATCAAGGAGCATCTAGTGTTAGGTGTGGGCGAAAGAATAAAGAAACGACGAGTCGAACTCGGCTGGACGCAGGATCAACTCTGCCAGAAAGCCGGGATTTCGAAGGGGTTTTGTTCGGATTTGGAGAACGACAAGCGGAGCGTCAGTGCGGACAACTTGCTGGATATTGCCCGTTCATTGAGTGTGTCGCTCGACTACCTCATGACCGGGAAGGCCAGCGAAGAGTCTCCGAAGGACGTTTCCATTCCATCATCGTTGGCGAAATTCGCCGCCGACGCAGGACTATCCCTGCGACAAACTTTGATGCTTCTGGACATGCACAAACAAATCGTGGCTCATCGCAGTGCCAAGAAAAAGGATGGTCTTGAGGCGGTGGACTGGCAGAAGTTCTATGAGGGAGTGAGAGAGTTTTTGGAAGACGAATGACTCGTTGGGACCAAGCACCTGAAATCTTCTCGCTCGCCGATGAACTCGGCGTCAGTGGTGCTGCGCCTGTAGACAGCATTCTTGGCTATTGCCATCAACGCATCGACGCCTGGGTTGCCGAAGCCGGTGGCGTTCCAAACATCGACGCCCTTGAATCGCTCGTCACTCAAAAGCTCCAGATGGTCTTCGAGGAAATCAGGACCGACGACGATTGGGAACGACTCAAAGAAGTCTATGCACGGATGAATTGGAAATGATCGAAGTGGCGGAAATGAAATACAAGGCAGACATTACAGCAGGAGCATTGAAGCTGCCGGAGAGCAGACTCATTGCCGATTTGCTGCTGCGCAATGTCGATGCCGAAGGTTGGAAGGACGCCATCGTGACTGAAAACGTCCTTCAAGTCCGTAATCCCGCCACAGCGAGACGATTGACCAAACTCATTCGGGGACGATTGGAGACGATGGGGCCAGACCTCTGGAAATTGGTTCGAGACGGCAAAGGTGACGTAGGCACTCATGCCGTCTTTACCGCTGCTGTCAAACACAGTCAATTGCTGGGTGACTTTCTGGAGATCGTCGTTGGCCAGCAGTACCGTCTTTTCAGCAAGAAGCTCAACAACATAATGTGGAACGATTTTCTCGAAGGCTGTCGAGAACGTGATCCTGATATGCCGCAATGGAATGACTCAACTCGCAGGCGTCTGCGGTCTTCAGTATTTCAGATGCTGGCCCAGGCTGGATACATCGAGAACACTCGCAGCCTCAAGCTGCAAACGGTTCATATTGCCGACCAGGTGCTGCGTAACCTGAAGGCGAACAAAGAAGAATATGTTCTTCGCTGCATTCAGGTGGCACCATGAGCGATAACCTCAACGAACGGCTGAACAAGATTCTGCCCAGAGTTATCTCCGATGACTTCCTGAGCGGTAGCGGTATCGGCAACGAAATCGCCTTCTACATCTTTGACTATCCACCCGAAGACGAACTGCGAGTCCGAGACTATCTCCGCACGCTTCTGGATCACATCCCCAAACAGAAGCATGGACTGCGAGTCAAGCACATCAATCTGTTCGACTTTGTGATGGAACACCTCAAGAGCCGCAAGCTGCTCGATAAAGCCATTCAGATGCAAAGGGATAAAGGAGACAAGGCATTGAAGAAGGCGCTCGCTGGCCCGCTGCATGAAACGAAGCTCGGCACGTTGTTTGCCGAAGTCGCACAACCCGATCAACACGATTTGGTCATCGTGTCGGGTGTCGGCAGCGTCTGGCCGCTGCTGCGATCTCATTCGTTGCTGAACAACCTGCACGCCGTCATGGGCCAGACACCGCTCGTGATGTTTTACCCCGGAAAATACGACGGACAATCTCTTCGGCTGTTTAGCAAACTCAAAAACAACAATTACTACCGAGCTTTTAAGTTGGTTTGAACCACGAAACACACAAAATACACGAAAGAAATAACCATTCAATGACGCCTCAATGACACGCCAGACTACCACTGGAGAAGCTGAATTTCATCGCAAATTGGCAAAGTTATGAGATCGCTGTGAAAGATGCTCTTGAAGTTATTGATGCGGTTTAATTCTATGGAAAATCATGGGCGATGCTTTTTTTCGTGTGCTTCGTGTATTTCGTGGTTAAATCTGCGAGGGAACAATGCTGATTAAAAACCTGTTTGAACGAGACATCTTTCGGCCCATCAACGGCGTCGTGAAGGCCGATCAACTTGACAATTCCTCTGTCTGGCAGGAATTGGATGAGTTCGTGATTACACGGGAACTCGATCAGTATTTTCGAAAGTTCATCAACTGGTATCTGGAAGCCGTCGATCAGGGGAAGAACCCTGATGCAAACGGCAAGATGGGTATTTGGATTTCAGGCTTCTTCGGTTCAGGTAAGTCGCACTTTCTGAAGGTCATCTCCTACCTTCTCAGCAACAGGACGCACACGCACGACGGGGAGTCTCGCCAAGCCGTGGAATTTTTCGAGAGCAAGGTCAAAGACGCCATGCTCTTTGGAGACATCAAGCGAGCGGTGGCCGCCGACACGGATGTCATTCTCTTCAATATGGACAGCAAGGCTGACCACGGCAGCGGCAAAGGGCGTGATCTGATTCTTCGGGTCTTCCTGCGAGTTCTAAATGAACTTCAGGGCTACAGCGGCGATCATCCTCACATCGCCCACATGGAGCGATACCTCGAACAAAAGGGCAAGTTAAAGGCGTTTCAGGATGCCTATGAGAAGCAGACTGGCCTGAATTGGATTGCGGAACGGGACGCT
>Ga0138256_10002056_pt1 | contig 21676 bp, 15 predicted proteins | sample KNB2016incub_MG_FD_105486 | JGI IMG/M metagenome (GOLD analysis project Ga0138256, IMG submission 105486) | Active sludge microbial communities from wastewater in Klosterneuburg, Austria - KNB2014incub_MG | ecosystem: Engineered > WWTP > Activated sludge > Unclassified | place: Austria... | reverse complement strand
ATTGTGGGGAATATCAAGTGCGTTATCCCGATGATATCGGGAAATGGACTGAAAATCCATGTGTCGCCGGTTCAATCCCGGCCTCACAGCACAGCTTTAAAAAAATAGTCTTGTAACTTGAAATAGTGCAAGACTTTTTTATTAATGAAATTAGCTAAAGCATTGTGGGGAATATCAGGTGCGTTATCCCGATGATATCGGGAAATGGACTGAAAATCCATGTGTCGCCGGTTCAATGCCGGCCTCACAGCACAGCTTTAAAAAAATAGTCCTTACAGCACAGCGGAAGATTATGGACTTTTAATTATTATCTTCAATTTAATTTTTATTCAGGAGCGGTGATGAGATAATGGCACTACAGCATCAAAAAAATATCAGCCAATTATTAAACGGTACTTCAATATTTAAATATTCATTACTATATGCATACCATCAATATCAAAGAAAAGTTTTCATTGTTCTCAGCATATTGGGATCCTAAAATAGTGGGCGAGTTAAACGGGCAACAAGTAAAATTAGCAAAGCTTAAAGGAGAATTTGTATGGCACAAACACGACCAGGAAGATGAACTTTTTATGGTAATAAAAGGTGTGCTTACCATTGAGTTCAGGGATAAAACTGAAACAATCAGTGAAAATGAAATGATCATTGTACCAAGAGGCGTAGAGCATAAGCCCGTAGCAAATGAAGAAACCTGGGTATTGCTTTTTGAACCTGCAACCACTCGCAATACAGGCAATACCAAAGGAACACTTACGAAAGAAAACCTTGATAAAATTTAATGAACCTGCTTAGTTGAAAACAATTAAACGATGTGGCCTTCATATAAATGTATTTTTAATGATATCAATTAAACAAACTTTTCTTTGCATAGCTTTTTTACTCTCAGCAAACTTATTATTTTCACAAAAGCCTAGGCCACCCATTTTGGGCTGGAGCAGTTGGAATGAATTTCATGTGAACATTGATGAAAAGATGATCAGGGAACAAGCCGATTTTATGATATCTACTGGCTTGTATCACGCAGGTTACCGTTTCATAAATATTGATGATGGCTATTTTGGCGGCAGGGATACCAACGGCAACTTGTTTGCGAACCCGGCGAAATTTCCTGACGGCATGAAGGCCCTGGCAGATTATATTCACAGCAAAGGATTAAAGGCCGGCATTTATACCGATGCCGGCAAAAACACCTGTGGCTCTATTTACGACAAAGATTCTTTAGGCATCGGGGTGGGTATTGATGGGCATATAGCCCGGGATTGTAATAGTTTTTTTAAAGTGTGGGGATATGATTTTTTAAAAGTGGATTGGTGTGGTGCAGACATCCAAAAATTAGATGAAGAAACTGAATACACTAAAATCATCAACGCTGTAAGAGCCATTGACAGCAATATTGTTTTCAATATTTGCCGCTGGAAGTTCCCTGGCAGCTGGGCTATTAACAAAGCAGATTCATGGCGCATATCCAATGATATACAGGCGAATTTTTCTTCTATTTTGCATATTATTGATTTGAATGCAAACTTATATCAATATGCCTCTGCCGGGCATTACAACGATATGGATATGCTGCAGGCAGGAAGGGGCATGAGTTATAACGAAGACAAAACACATTTCTCAATGTGGTGCATGTTGAATTCACCGCTGCTAGCCGGCAATGATTTGCGCAACATGAGCAACCAAACAATTGAAATACTTACCAACAAAGAACTCATTGCGCTCAACCAGGATGAAGGTTTTGTACAGGCAAGAAGAATGCAAACCGTAGGCGAAATAGAAGTTTGGGTAAAACCGTTGGGCAACAAACACAAAGAAAAAGCGGTTGCCATGATGAACCGGGGAGCCATAGAAAAATCATTTACAATATCTGCAAAAGAATTGGGGATTGCTAAGAAAAGTAAATTGAGGGACCTGTGGTTACACAAAAACATTGGCAAGATGGGTAGCAAAAAAACATTCACAATACCCGGGCATGGGATAGTGGTGATTAAAATTTATATGAAATAAAAAAGAAAGGCACTTAATTGTTTTGGCCGCCGGCGCCCGCCCTAAACCTTCAGAAAAAAGCTATTGAAACAAGTGCAATCCATAAAAGAAGCGTGCTTATTGCTTGATATTCCCCGTAGGTGATTGGTTGTGAATTGCTTTCAAAATTTCAAGTAACTTAGTACTTAAACAACACATATCATTGCTTTTGCGTTATCCTTACAGTTGTGAATTGCTTTCAAAATTTCAAGTAACTTAGTTCTTAAACAACATCCCCCGAAGAGAAAGCGTTGGAAGATTTGTTGTGAATTGCTTTCAAAATTTCAAGTAACTTAGTTCTTAAACAACCTTTTACTAAAATAGCCCTTGCAGGCATAGGTTGTGAATTGCTTTCAAAATTTCAAGTAACTTAGTTCTTAAACAACATCAGCCGAAAAGGGATGTTTAACAAGTCAGTTGTGAATTGCTTTCAAAATTTCAAGTAACTTAGTTCTTAAACAACCAACCAAATTTACCCAACATGGGACGCATGGTTGTGAATTGCTTTCAAAATTTCAAGTAACTTAGTTCTTAAACAACAAGGAACTTTACCAGCACTTATGTACATTAGTTGTGAATTGCTTTCAAAATTTCAAGTAACTTAGTTCTTAAACAACAAAACCTCCTTCTTTATCACCGAAAAAAGCGTTGTGAATTGCTTTCAAAATTTCAAGTAACTTAGTTCTTAAACAACTAATTTCCATCTGCACTCCTGCCCATATTAGTTGTGAATTGCTTTCAAAATTTCAAGTAACTTAGTTCTTAAACAACGATGGTAGTTTTGATCGTATTGTAGAAGGCGTTGTGAATTGCTTTCAAAATTTCAAGTAACTTAGTTCTTAAACAACGGATTTTTTTTTAACCAAAACAAACTGCATGTTGTGAATTGCTTTCAAAATTTCAAGTAACTTAGTTCTTAAACAACTTAAAAACCACGTGCCCATTTACGAAATGCGTTGTGAATTGCTTTCAAAATTTCAAGTAACTTAGTTCTTAAACAACTCGTGTGGATTTAAAATTGTTTCATTATTTGTTGTGAATTGCTTTCAAAATTTCAAGTAACTTAGTTCTTAAACAACCTAAAAAGCAGATGTTGATTAACTCGATAGTTGTGAATTGCTTTCAAAATTTCAAGTAACTTAGTTCTTAAACAACCAATGGTAGCGGAACTACTTGTGCGGTTGCGTTGTGAATTGCTTTCAAAATTTCAAGTAACTTAGTTCTTAAACAACAACGCTCCAAGCAGTAACAAAATGGCATCAGTTGTGAATTGCTTTCAAAATTTCAAGTAACTTAGTTCTTAAACAACACAGTAGCTTATCACACTCCAGTAGTATTTGTTGTGAATTGCTTTCAAAATTTCAAGTAACTTAGTTCTTAAACAACACTTATTGTTATCTTAATTACCTACCTTTAGTTGTGAATTGCTTTCAAAATTTCAAGTAACTTAGTTCTTAAACAACGCCTAATTGCGTACCTTTATTTTTTCTCTGTTGTGAATTGCTTTCAAAATTTCAAGTAACTTAGTTCTTAAACAACTAATACCATTGGTTAACCAGTCAAAAATATGTTGTGAATTGCTTTCAAAATTTCAAGTAACTTAGTTCTTAAACAACCGCACAGGAATATTTAGCCAGCTTCATAACGTTGTGAATTGCTTTCAAAATTTCAAGTAACTTAGTTCTTAAACAACGAGGCAAGCTGGATTTTGTTTCGACTGCGAGTTGTGAATTGCTTTCAAAATTTCAAGTAACTTAGTTCTTAAACAACGGCGGTAATTGGGATCCTGGTACTGAGCCTGTTGTGAATTGCTTTCAAAATTTCAAGTAACTTAGTTCTTAAACAACATGTGCGGTTAATACTATCTACTTTTACACGTTGTGAATTGCTTTCAAAATTTCAAGTAACTTAGTTCTTAAACAACAAACGAAAGTGGTGAGTGGCATCACTTCTTGTTGTGAATTGCTTTCAAAATTTCAAGTAACTTAGTTCTTAAACAACTTAACGGTAAAATTAGCGCAGTGTGTTCTTGTTGTGAATTGCTTTCAAAATTTCAAGTAACTTAGTTCTTAAACAACTAGTACATCACTTTCATCATCTACGGTCCAGTTGTGAATTGCTTTCAAAATTTCAAGTAACTTAGTTCTTAAACAACATTCTTGTTCTACAACCAAAGAATCCACAGTTGTGAATTGCTTTCAAAATTTCAAGTAACTTAGTTCTTAAACAACAAATTACGGCGTGAAAGGCACTCGTCGCAGCGTTGTGAATTGCTTTCAAAATTTCAAGTAACTTAGTTCTTAAACAACTTTGATGCCAATACATGCTTGATAACCTCAGTTGTGAATTGCTTTCAAAATTTCAAGTAACTTAGTTCTTAAACAACAAATTCTGCTACATTCCCAAATGATTTAGTGTTGTGAATTGCTTTCAAAATTTCAAGTAACTTAGTTCTTAAACAACTGCTTTCTGCAATACTTGTCATTCACTGCCGTTGTGAATTGCTTTCAAAATTTCAAGTAACTTAGTTCTTAAACAACCTTCAAAAAAGGCCTTCATATTTTTTTTAGTTGTGAATTGCTTTCAAAATTTCAAGTAACTTAGTTCTTAAACAACTTAAAAAAGATGCCATCATTGCCAAATTAGTTGTGAATTGCTTTCAAAATTTCAAGTAACTTAGTTCTTAAACAACCAAAGAATTAGTGCCGTCTTTGAGTTTGCCGTTGTGAATTGCTTTCAAAATTTCAAGTAACTTAGTTCTTAAACAACTACCGTTGCTCCGGGAGCATTAAGATGTATGTTGTGAATTGCTTTCAAAATTTCAAGTAACTTAGTTCTTAAACAACAGCATCCTTAATAGCCCTATTTAATCCATCGTTGTGAATTGCTTTCAAAATTTCAAGTAACTTAGTTCTTAAACAACAGAAAAATCCTTACGCCTCATGGCTATGTGTTGTGAATTGCTTTCAAAATTTCAAGTAACTTAGTTCTTAAACAACACAGAAGAAGTAATTACAAAGGTTAAGCCTGTTGTGAATTGCTTTCAAAATTTCAAGTAACTTAGTTCTTAAACAACATGTTGTTTTACGCTACGGCACCATCTATGGTTGTGAATTGCTTTCAAAATTTCAAGTAACTTAGTTCTTAAACAACAGCGTCTATACCGTACTCATTCTTAGCCTCGTTGTGAATTGCTTTCAAAATTTCAAGTAACTTAGTTCTTAAACAACAAAGAGAGGGTAAAGGCTCACCTGTGGTTGAGTTGTGAATTGCTTTCAAAATTTCAAGTAACTTAGTTCTTAAACAACTAGAATAGTTTGCATTGTCTTATTGGCCCTGTTGTGAATTGCTTTCAAAATTTCAAGTAACTTAGTTCTTAAACAACACTGCTTAATTCGTTATCATCATTAAACATGTTGTGAATTGCTTTCAAAATTTCAAGTAACTTAGTTCTTAAACAACCCTTCATCAAATGCCTGTGGGTTTAATTTTGTTGTGAATTGCTTTCAAAATTTCAAGTAACTTAGTTCTTAAACAACTATTATTTCTATTTTCATATTATTAAATTTGTTGTGAATTGCTTTCAAAATTTCAAGTAACTTAGTTCTTAAACAACTAGTACATCACTTTCATCATCTACGCTCCAGTTGTGAATTGCTTTCAAAATTTCAAGTAACTTAGTTCTTAAACAACAAATGTTATTGAAAGGCTTGATAATTCATAGTTGTGAATTGCTTTCAAAATTTCAAGTAACTTAGTTCTTAAACAACAGGATTGAATGAAACTCAATCCTGTTGTACATTTGAGCCCATTTTGCAGGATAAAAAATATGACTGGTTTTAATGCCCGGCGCTCAATTTCTAAAACATTTCTAATTGCTGGGCGGGTGCAGCGGCCGGTACTATTTTTTTTCCATGAAATATTTCCATTTGCCCAAACTGTTTATCGGTAACGCACATAATACCCACATGCCCTTTTTCTGGCAATAAATTTTTTACCCTTTTTATATGCACATCGGCGTTTTCACGGCTGGCACAGTGGCGCAGGTAAATACTGAACTGGAACATCTGGAAACCATCCTTTAATATATTTTTCCTGAATTTTGCATAGATCTTCCGTTCGGCTGCTGTTTCGGTAGGAAGATCGAATAATACGAGTACCCACATAATTCTGTATGCATTTAACCGGTTATTCATATTATGCACTGTTATCCGTTTAGCTTAAGCCAAATTCAGGGTAAGCAATTTTTCGCTGTTTTCCTTCGAAACATTTGGCAACGGATGCCGTTGTTTTTTGTGTGGCCAGCATGAGTGGGCTTTTTTCACCGTTCATCACTACATCCATCGCCGGGATATTGAGCAGCGATTTTTTCATCGCAGGCGTTAGCTCAAGGTATTTTCCATGCTGGCGCACAATTGTCCACACTACTTTATCTACAAAGGGCCGGTAAGGCTCCATAATATCATCGGCAAGGCAGTAAGCATTATATTTATTTTTATGGAAAATACCCAGCGTAGGCAATAAGCCGCTGCCCACAATATTGCGTGCCACTACGGCCCTTAATATGGCATAGCCATAGTTGAGCAGGTTGTTGGGTGGCTCGCCAAAGCGTTCTCTTTTAAATTCCGGAAAAATTTCAAACAGGTTTTTCCAGTAATATACAGCAGCCATGGCTTCATGGTTTTCGGCATCACCGCTTTTTACTTCCATGGCCCAGTTACGCATGTTTTTTACCGGGATGCCTTTACTTTCCAGCATATCAGCCTGATTATTAATTTTAGCGCTTACGGTTTGTTGCCATAATTGTTTTTTAAGGGGTAATGAAGCTTCTACCTGTGCCTGGAATTTTGCGCTTTGCAGGCTGTTGCCATCTAAGTTTAGCATGAGGCCGGTGGGATGGTGGCTATTGTCGCAGGTTATGAGTGCTACATTATTGGCCAGTAGTTTTGCCATCAGGCCCTGGCTGATGGTAATTTGTTGCTGGTCTAAAATAACTACACCAATATCTTCTATAGGTACTTGTTTGGTTTCTTCGGGTAATGGCTGGCCCCCGGCCAATGCTGCAGGATAAGTGATTACCAACTGTTCATTTTTGGTATTAAGATAACCCGGGTTGCCAAAGTATAAGGTGCGTTTGATCATGCTTTTTTATTTTTCAAATGCATGATTTTTTCTAAGTATTCAACATCTCCTGCATCTTTCGTTCTGCCCGTAGATCTTTTATTTTTTATAAGGCTATTGTAATGAATAATGGGCAATTGCAATCCATCAATGTTAGCATAAATTTTGCTTTCGTTTGCTAATTGATAGACGACACCGGAAATATGAGTCATAAATTCAGTTTTGTCCGGTTGCTCTTCGCTTCCAATATTAAATTTTTGAGGCAGGTTGAAATCCCAATGCTGAATAATAGAAATTCCTTCATCATCAAACCCTAAAGCCGTTAATGCCTGTAATAATTTTTCTTTATTTTCATTTGTTGGCTCCAGCCAGATATCCATATCTCCCGTTACCCGGTTATAGCCATAATAGTTTACGGCATAGCCCCCAATAAGCATAAAGCTAACCTGGTGCTTTAATAAGGTATTTAATATTTGCTGGTGTTCCTGAAAAAAAATATTCATGGCAGTTATTAAAATTTAATTCTTCGGGTGGAGATTTTCATATCCTTCTCATTTGAAATTCCAAAAGCTGCAAGTGTTAGTTTTTTGAGGTTGGCCAGCAATTCAGTAGTTGTTAATGAAGCAAAATGTTTTAATTGGTCACTTTCCATTTCATCAAAATTGTCAAATTTTTTCAAAACCCATTTTTTAGGCTCAAATAAAGCACCTGGCTCAGAAACGGTATTTGTATCTGTCACTTTGTTATACTTTTTTTTTTCGGGGCTGATGTTGCCTAAACGGTCGATTTCTATTTTCATACAATTAGCTTTTATTGACTTCCCATGAATATTTTGATAGGCGTTTTGAGAGCCAAATTCTTTTCCTTTTACAATGGTATCAGCAATTCTGTTGTTGATAAAGTAAATTACATTTCCGCTGAATTTAATTACATAATGAATGTTTTTGCTTCTTGCATTTTTATCATTCCAAAAGGGTTCATAAAGCGGGCTTTCAGGGTCGGTTATTACTTCTTCGGTATCATCAGGCACATATACAGGATCGCCTTGTTTTAGTGTGAACAATAATTTTGCTTTGTTCTTTTCCTCAAAATATTTTTTAAAAACAAGTTCTTTACTAAAAGTCGCTTTATTTATGGCTTTATTGAATTCCTCTTTTAAAATATTGGCAGCATCAAAAAAAGTAATAAGGTCAAAAATTCTGTCGCCGTCTTTTTCCATTATGGCAAATAAATAATTGTCGCCTGTTTTTACATACAACGATTTATTGAAAGCTTTACTTCTATTTAACTTTTGCAAAGTCTCTTCAATTTCTACTTCTCCTTTTTTCTTTTTAATTTTTGTTGGGTCTCTGTAAAACACTTTTATCGAAGTAATTGGTGTATGAGAGGCAATTTCGCCTTTCTTATTCTTCTTCTCTGCTAATTTTTTATTTAGTGCCAATATTCCTTCAGCGGAAAACGCCTCTTTTTTATTCGAAAACTCTTTTATATGTTCAGAAATGACATTTCGCAGATATTCGTTAACTATTACCTTATCAATGTCTGCTATTTTGCTTAATGGAACTGTGTATGTTTCCACGCCTTGACTTTTCCCATACAAAGTCCCTTCGTGAAGTTGTCCACGGATTTTGATTTGCAGTTTACCGTTTTTATCTGGCTGAATCAAAAGCTTGTCTTTTGGTTTTTGCGAAACGATGATTTTTTGAATTTCCTTTTCGGCATCTTCAGGAAATCCTTTCCACGGCATATCAATATTTTTAAATTTCTCAATCTGCTTAAATATTTTTTCTCTTTCTGCTTCTTCAAAATTGAGTATTTCGTCTAATAGTTCACTTGGGCTTCCTTCAAAGTCAGGCAAAATTTCTTTTTTGTGTTCATCAAGCCATTTCTGTAATTCTTTATTCAAATCATTTAGACGCTTTACGTGTGCTGGTTCTGTGCAAGCAACTATCAGCGCATCAATAGCGTGATGCCTGTGGTCTATCCGTTTGCTCCAGCCTTTGATGATAAGTTTATTGTTTTTCTTTTGAAAGAAATTATTGTTGAAAGATTGAAGGAATTCCTCTTTGCTTAGTTCGATTTCATTAAGCGGAATTTTCTTTTCCTCATATTCTTTTTTCTTTTTTGCAAAGGCTTTCTCATATTCGTCATATTCCATTTCGGCAAACAATGGTTGCGCTTTTTCATAACGGTTCTTTAAAATCTCTTTAAATTTATCAGTTAACCCCCAATGATTTCTCAAGTAATCGGTAACGCTTCCAGTTGTAGTTTTTACATTTTCGTTACCTACAATTTTATTTAGTTCTTCTTTTGCTCTTATGGAAATGTATTGTGTTTCTTTCATCTGCCTTGCAACGGGGTCTTGGGGCATCTCTGTTGCCAGCAAGTTTTTTCTTTTTTGTCCTTCAAATCTTTTATTTACGTGGTTTATGAAATTTTCCTTAGAAAAAACAGACGGAATTGCAGAACCAACTTCAAAATATTCCATTGCTGTGCGGTTACTTTTTTCTCTGTTAACGGATGTCTCTGCAACTATCTTATTTGAAAAAGAATCGTCAAAGTATCTTGATTTGGGTATTATATGGTCTTTGTCGTACAGTCCTTTATTAAACAAACCTGATAATGGAATTGGTTGCCCTGTATATGGAGAAACGTGGCCTTGTTCTTTCCATAATCTTAATTTTTCAATTTCTGATTTTGATGGGTCTTTGTATAGCTTCACATATTCATCGGCGAGATTTTCCTGCGAAAGCCATAGCTTGTATTTCTCAATATTGGTAACCGTTATTTCCTGTTTTTCTTCAATTAGCAGATTTTTGACTTCATCTTTAGCCATTTGGTTAGCCCTGTTTGATTTGTAAATTTTTGCTCTTCTTTCCGCATTGTTTTTCAACTCACGGGCGAGCTCCAATCGTATTTCATCTGGCTTGCCATATTGTTTCCAAATATCCTTTACAACTATTAACGCTTCACTAATCAACTGTTCTACCAACGGATTTCTTAGTTCTCCGGGTGTTAATCTTTTGATTTTTTGATAGTTTTCAATTCGTTCATTTTCGCCATATTCTTTTGCTGTGTGCTTGTCATAAACCAATATGGTTGCGTAAGCATTCATTATACCGCCTTCCGCCAAAACCTCCACGTTACTTTCCAAATACTCCTGTGCTGCTTTTTCAAAAGGGTCGCTTACGTTCTCGTTGAGCAACTTGATGATTTTCTCTTTGAGTTCATCTGAGAAATTATTGTCAAAATATTTTCCGCTTCTTACAAGTGGTAATATTTTTTCAATCGCTTTAAGGCTCAAAGAAGCATAGCTTCTGCTGAATTTTATTTTGCTTATTTTAATTGTTGTCTGTGCAGGGTCTTCAATGCTGATTGAATATTTTTTTAAAAACGCCAAGACTTTTGATGAGCGTTCACTTTCTAAATCATACTCATTGCCTTTTGCGTTGTATAAGATGTCCCACAGTTCAATTTGTCGTTCTTTATCATTTAAGCCGAGCATATTCCATAGTTCTTCCCCCAATGCTTTTTTTAATAGTTGTTTGGTTTCATCACCCCGCAATTTTGCTTTAGGATTCATTCCATTCAAAAAATCAATCCCGTCTCGTAAACTATATTCTTTTTTTAATTTGTTGAGTACAGTGCTAAATCCTATTTCTTTTTTCTCTTGCAGTTCATCAAAGAGCCATTCTTTAAGAACAGAGGGAAGGGGTTTGTCTACATACTTATATTTTGTTTCTCCCTTTCTATTTGTGCCGTTTTCGGTTTTAGTGTTTATAGTCAACTTATTAATTTGCTCCCAAATCTTAAACTCTTGAAATACAGGATGACTTTTTGCAACTGCTTTTTCTTCTTTTTCAAAACGGCAATCTGAAATTAGATTACTTTGGTCTTTTAATTCTCTTTGATAATAAATGATTTGATTTCTGATGAGATGAAATAGCCCTTTTTCATCTCCAGCTTGTCGATATTTTTCTTGTGTTTCCTTTGTGCCTGGAAATATAAATTTAACGATATCTGATAACCTTTCTTGTGTAAGGGTTTCTAATACTTTGTATAATTCACTTTCAGAGTTCTCGCTTTGTGTTTTCCAGATTTTGTCAAATTCCGCTTGATATCGAGAACGAAGGATAACATTGTTTCTAATTTTCGCCCACTTGTTTTCTTTTAAAATGGCAAGAAAATATTCGGATAAATATACTTCTCTACCTTTTACTATGGATAATTCGGTTAGCTCCTTTTCCAAATTTTCCATTTTTTTACGCCAACTTGTTTTGTTGGGTAATTTGAAAACAATCGTTTCTCCATGTTTCTTTGAAACTGAAATGTTCACAAGCAATTCAAAGGATTCGCCTATTTTTAGAAAATCTAAAAAAGTATCACCTTCTATAATTCCGTCTTCCGTCTCAACTAACACTTTATATTTTTTGAGCTCTTTTTTATTGTATATTATTTTTTCCGGTTCTGAAAGCATCAATACTTTGCCAAATGTTATATAGCTTTCTTTCCCCTTCTTTTCATTCTTTTCAGCTTCCTCTTCATTTACTTCTTCTTTTTCAGGTTCATTTCCACCGCCGGCATAACCACGCAGTTGATTAAATAAGTATATTATTCTACCTAATTCCTCTAATGAAACCGGCTCGCTTAATGATTTTACACGCAACTCTAATAAATCAAGAGCTGAATATTGTTTTTGTTCTTTCTCAATTGGAAGAATTGAAATTTTATCCAACCTCAAAGGATTATCAAAAGGTTCTGACAGTCTAATTTGTGCGGACAGCATACCTAATTGTTGTAAAATGTAGATAAGCTTATTTCGCCTTTGCTTATATCGTTTGTTTTGTTTTCGAATTCCACGGGCAATGCGCCTATTGGCATTTTTAGTTTGTGCTTGTCCTACCTCGAACTTACTTAATTCTGCCCCCATCGGTATTATCCTGCTTCCCATTCCAAGAATTTCTCCTTGCTTTTCTTCAAAATTTTGTTCTACCAATGCCCATCCAATACTATTGGTTCCCAAATCCAGGCCTAAAATTTTCTTTTTCATAAAAAGATTTTTAAATTTTTCTATCTTTACTCCTGAAAGCAATTCACAATAAGGATTATTCCGTTGTGAAAACATTTAGCGCCTCGCCTACCTGCGGGGCATTTTTATGCAACATTTTATTTAGGTGACTATTCAGGCTGGCAATATCCAGGAATTAATCTATAGGGTTAAATTTTAAGCTAATTTAACATTTTTAATTATTATCATTAAATTTCAGTATATAAATAATAATTATCCAATTTGGAAATATGATTGGGTCCCCTCAAGTAAAAAATGCCCCGCAAAAAGCAGGGCATCATTCGTTATTCTAATAAATTCTTTACAATAATTTGTTCAAAAGTTTTACATCAAAACCGGGCGGTAAATCATTTTCTGGTATGGCATAAATATCTTTAAACTGTAGCTTGCCTTGTAAAAATGTTTCGTAATTATTAAACACCAGGTTCAGCGTAATAAAATTCATTACATAAGCCCTTGTTTCTGCAGGCAAGAATTTTTGAATATCCCAATAACCCGGGTTTTCAACACCCGATTTTTGCATCGCATTCCACACATTGCCTACACCACAATTATAACTTGCTGCAATCAACAACCAATCATTGTTTAAATTCTTTGCCCGGTCTTGTAAATACCTGGCCGCTGCAATGGTGCTTCGGGTAAAATTCTTCCGGTCGTCAACCACCGGTTTTGTTTTTGTATGATTGCCCTTTTGTGTCCTGGTCGTTTTTGTGTCCTTTGTTTTCTTTTCTGCAATACGCAATCCGTATTCTTTGGCAACGCCATCCATAAATTGCCAATAGCCCACCGCACCTTTGGGCGAAACCGCATTTCCATTAAAACCACTTTCAATGGCCATCAATACCGAAAATTCTACAGGGATACTATGCTTTTTTAAAATAGCTTTGACTTTTGGAAAATATTTCTGGCTGCGTTTATATGTACGGATCAAATAATCCCTGCGGCTGCTGGTGAACTTTTCGGCATAAGGGGCCGATTCTTCTTCGTGGCCTATAAATATATCCGGATATATAACATTGGCTTTGCTTACCAAAATACGGTTGCCATTCCGCACATTTGCAGCAGCAGCAATTTTTATGGTAGTATCAGAAAAATTTGCAAAGACACTTAAAAAAATAAAGCTGAGAAAAAAAGTTACAAATATTTTTTTCAAATGAATATGTTTTTCTTAGGTATTAAAATAAGATTTTACCGAAAGCAACGTTCCATTATTTGCCCGGATCACTCTAACGGAAAAATAAATTGGCTTATTGCCCGGCAAAAGTATCGCTTGAAAGAAAAAAATTGTTTAAAAAAGTCTTAAAATGAAACAACTCGTCCTGCTGCTGATGCTAACTCCTTGCTTAGCAAGTGCTCAAGAAAAAAATATTTGCAAAAGCCAGTTTTCAATACCGGCCATGGAGCAGCAGGCATTTACACGGATGCGTACATTAATGCAAAGGGGTAGCCTGGCATCCGGCAATTTTGATATTAATTATTTTCGTTGTGAGTGGGAGGTAGATCCTGCCATCCGGTATATTAAAGGCGCTGTTACGGTATATTTTAAATTAAATACTACCAGTGCTTCTATTACATTCGACCTGCAGGCTGCCATGCACACCGATAGCATAAAACGAAAAGGCAATATGCTCAGCTACCAACAGGCCAATGATGCATTACAGGTAAATTTTGATGAAAATATAAATCCCGGCCAGCAGGATTCTATTACCATTTATTACCAGGGCATACCCAATGATTCCGGCTTTGGTTCTTTTGTGCAAACCCAGCATACCGGCACACCTGTAATCTGGACCCTGAGCGAACCTTATGGCGCAATGGATTGGTGGCCCTGCAAAAATGCAATGGGGAATAAAACAGATAGTATTGATGTTTTTGTAAAACATCCTGCCATTTATAAGGCAGCATCAAATGGATTGTTGCAATCTGAAACGCTGTTGGGTACCAATATGGTTACGCATTGGAAACACCGATATCCTATTGCCACTTATTTGGTTTGCTTTGCTGTTACCAATTATGAAGTTTTTAATAATAGTGTACAACTCGGCGCAACCAATTTACCGATGGTTACCTATTGCTATCCTGAAAGCCGGCCTTCGTTTGAGGCCAATACCCCCAAAGTGCTTTCGGCGCTTCAACTTTTTAATCAGTACTTTGGTGAGTATCCATTTATAAAAGAAAAATATGGCCATGTACAATTTGGTTGGGGCGGCGGTATGGAACACCAAACAGCAACCTTTCTCATAAATGCAAATGAAAGCCTGATGGCACATGAACTGGGGCACCAATGGTTTGGCGATAAACTCACTGCAAATAGTTGGTCAGAAATTTGGCTGAATGAAGGCTTTGCTACTTTTTGTGCCGCTTTTTATATGGAAACAAAATACCCGGCTTCGGCAATAGCCAATAGGTTATCGGTACTGGCCAATATCACATCGCAACCCGGCGGCACTGTTTGGGTAAATGATACCAGCAGCGTGAGCCGTATTTTTGATCAGCGGCTTACGTATAACAAGGGGTCATATTTGGTAAATATGCTTCGTTTTGTTCTTGGCGATTCCATGTTTTTTTCGGCGATACGCCAATATCTCAATACCCCCAGCCTGGCTTATGGATTTACTCAAACGGCCAAACTTAAATCTGTATTGGAGCAGGCAAGCGGCAAAGACTTAACCGATTTTTTTAACCAATGGTATCTGGGCCAGGGCTATCCTTCTTATAAAGCAAGCTGGAGCCAGGTGGGCACCGGTACTGTACACATAAACCTAAGCCAGGTAACCTCACACCCTTCAGTATCTTTTTTTAAAATGCCCGTACCCTTAACTTTTAAAAAGGGGAACCTGCAAAAAACAGTGGTCCTAAACAATACAGAAAATAACCAGGATTTTATAGAAGATATCGGCTTTGTTGCCGATACGGTATTGATAGATCCAGAGCTTTGGCTCATCAGTAAAAACAACAGTACTGAAAAAAAGAGCATCAGCAATTCGGGCATGGGAGGCGTAGATATTTTTCCCAACCCGGTAGTTTCACCGGCCAGCATAAGATTGCATGATTTTAATACTACCAAAGCAGAAATTTGGATCAGCAATGCAGGGGGACAAAAAGTTTTTGAGCAAACGCTTAGTTTATATAATGGCCTCGGAACCCTTAGCTTGCCTGTGCAAAACTGGGCCAGGGGGGTATATATTGCAACCATAATAGCCGGCAATAAAACAATTACCAAACGATTCATTTATTGATTGAATTATCTTTGTGGTTATTGATATGCCACGTAAGAAAAAGAAATTTAAACCCTTAAGATCTGTCCTGCTTTTTTTCTCCATTGCCCTTGCCGCATCGGTTATCATTTATTTTTGGGTGCGTTATTTTAATGAACCGGCATCTGTATTATATCCTGAGTTTGGTATTTCACTGCCAACGGGCTATGGCATACATGGTATTGATGTGAGCCGTTATCAAAAGAATATTTCCTGGCAGCAGGTAAGAGAAATGAAAATAAGGGGTATTAGCATTGACTTTGCATTTATAAAAGCTACTGAAGGCACAGACAGGGTAGATGAAAAATTTGGCCGTAACTGGGTATTCGCAGAAAAAAATAATATGGTGAAAGGAGCCTACCATTATTTTAGCCCCGGGAAAGATGGTAAAAAGCAGGCATTAAATTTTTTGGAAACCGTAAAACTTAAAAAAGGCGACCTGCCGCCTGTATTAGATATTGAAGAATTGAATGCAGTGTCCATTCCCCTCATGCAACAAAGGGTGCAAGACTGGTTGCTGCTGGTAGAAAAAGAATATAAAGTAAAACCCATTTTATATAGCAATGTAGATTTTTACAATCGTTATTTATCTGGTAAGTTTAGTGATTATCCATTGTGGGTAGCGCATTACCTGCAAAAAGAAAAACCCCGGATTGGCCGTAACTGGCTATTTTGGCAGCATAACGAAAGAGGCCAGGTAAACGGGATACGCAGTTACGTAGATTTTAATGTTTATAACGGGGATAGTATTTCTTTTGAAAGGCTTAAGTTAAAATAGCACGTATATTTATAAAATTAAAAACAGGCGCCATGCCAATGGAAGATGAAACAAGGGCATTCTTTATACGCATTGCAAACAGTGTGGCCTTATTGGTATTGTGGATGCTCTTCGGGATATTTGCAGGCATCTATTTTAAACTTGCTTTTTTTGAAGGATGGCCGGCGCTTAAGAATATTATTTTCTATATTTTTTTCTTAGTAAGTTTATATTTTATCTTAAGGCATTTAAAAAATAAATGGAATTTTTAGCTGGTATGATCTGTTACAATCACCCATTTGTTTTTAATCTTTTTAAACAATAAAGTAAAATGGCCGCTTATATTTGGCAGGCTGTTCCTGCTGAGTTGCCATTTACCGATTACATAAAAATAAATGACGGAAAGCCGTTTTATATCAAGGATATCAAAATGTAGAGTGCCCATACTTGCAGTATCGGGGTAAGTTTTTTTATAATTTAATAAAGTGTTTTGCCAGCCATTGGTAACCCCGTTTTTACTTACAAATTGTAGCGAATCACTATTCCAATAGCCTTGCATAAAGCCATTAATATCTCCCCGGTTCCAGTCCTGCTCCTGCAATTTGAGTACTTGTAACACTTTTTGATCAGCATCCGGCTGGGCATTTGCAACCGTAAAATTAAAAATCAATAAAACGAACAATATTCTTTTCATCTGTTTTTCTTTCAAGTTAATTATTATATCATATATGTACCCTGAATGGTATAAGTTTTTTAGCTTTTATTAAATGTTTTTTTACTGTTTATCCATTTTTTTGGACTTACCTTTGCTTTGCAAAAAATGATTTTATGAAGAAGAAATGGCGTATTTATATCGGGTTTTTCCTGGCTCTGGCAGCCGTTTTTTTTCTGTTTGTATTTTGGGATTACGATTTTTCGGCCTCCAAATTAAAAGTGATTAACGACCATATTGAAAACTTTAGTTTTACCGATCAAAATGGAAAAAAATTTGACAATAAGAATACCGATGGAAAAGTATATGTAGCAGAATATTTTTTTACTACCTGCAAAGGCATTTGCCCTAAAATGAATGCCAATATGCGCCGGGTGTATGATGTCTATAAAAATGAACCGGGTTTCCTGATAGCTTCCCATACCTGTATGCCCGAAACAGATAGCGTGCCTGTATTAAAACAATATGAAAACCTGATGATTAATGGCAAACCCGTACAAACCAGTGAGGGTAGTTATCATTTAGTATTATCTGCTGCCGACAGCAGCTTGCCGATACAAAATAAGAATTGGTTTTTTTTAACAGGCGACAAAAGTGAACTCTATAAAATGGCCAGGGAAAGTTATATGATAGATAATAACAAACCCGATAGCATGCAGATAAATGATCAGTTTATACATACTCAATTTTTTGCGTTGGTAGATAAGAATGGAAGGCTGCGGGGTGTTTACGATGGATTGATAGAAGCCGAAATTCAAAAATTATTTAAAGATATAAAAGGGTTACTTAAAGAAAAAATCACCAGCAAGCATTTTATGTCAGGGTTTAGCAACAATCCCGGTTAAATATAAAAGGATGCTTACAAAAAATGATATACTTACAAAAAACGGGTTAAGTGTTACCCAAAGCCGTACCCAAATACTTGAATTGTTTTTAAAAAGCAATGGAGCGCTTTCCCATGCCGATATTGAACGGAATACCGGCGCTGCTTTTGATCGGGTTACCATCTATAGAACACTTCAAACATTTACTGACAAAGGAATCATTCATCAAATTCCTACTACCGATAATTCTATTTTATATGCACTTTGCCGTGAAAACTGTGAAGCAGGACATCATCATGATAACCATGTACACTTTATTTGCCTGCAATGTAATGCCACTACCTGCCTGGCCGATGTAACCGTGCCGGATGTGCGTTTACCTAAAGGGTTTGTAGCCCGGCAATCAGCGATGTTAGTTTGGGGTTTTTGTGAAAATTGCAAACAGGAGTAACTATTTTATTTGTAAAGTGGTCTTAAAATAGTTCACTATATTTAAAAAAAAAAATTAAGTTATATGTTAGAAGAATTATTTAACCTCGTAAAAGGAGTTGCCAGTGATAGCGTTGTCAATAATCCTGAAGTTCCAAATGATCAAAACAGTGCCGTAATGGCCGAAGCTACCAATACCGTAGCATCCGGGTTGCGGAATATTGTTGCCGGTGGCGGTTTATCAAGCCTGGTATCTTTACTTAAAGGATCAGGAAATGGGAATGACAAAAGCAGTTTGCTAAGCAACCCCATCGTTGCCATGATGGTTGGCCATTTTGCCGGAAAGCTGATGAATAAATTTAACCTGGGAAACGGACAGGCTAATAATGTAGCCAGCAGCCTGATACCCGGCGTGATAAGCTCTCTTATTAATAAAACAAATAGCAGCGATTCGGGCAGTACATTTTCAATTGATAACCTGCTTCGCTCAATTACCGGTGGCCAAACTGAGCAGGTGCAACAAACAACTGGCACCAGTATTACAGATTTAATTGGCCAGCTTGCAGGTGGCGGTGCAAGCCAGTCGAATGGTGGAGGACTGATGGATATTGTTAGCCAATTAGCACAGGGAGCGCAGGCACAGCAACAACGCAATGGTGGTGGCGGCTTGCTTGACCTGATAAAAGGATTTACTCAATAAAACTGGAAATTATTTTCTGGTAACAAAAGATATTTCCCGGCAATTGCCGGGATTTTTTTATAAAATAAAAAGTAAAGGATGATTTTTTTTAATGATCAAACATCATACTATTTTTTAAGAATAGCAGATTGATTTTTGCAATTAAGAAAATTCAATTAATAAATTTGAGTGATTCTGAATGGTTAATCCCGTGGCTTATATTACGCTCCGGGGTGGTATTTTCTTTCTGCATGTTTCATCACATCTTCTTTATAAAACAATACATCTTTAAATTGCCCTTTGCTATACATTAAACCCTGGTCAAAAAAATGTTTTGAATTAATATCCCCGCTTTCGCCACCGGCAAGTAATGATTTTGCTATTATCTTTTTTCCAAATTCAACCACACAAATAAAACTGTTTCCATGTACGCCATATCTCTTTTTTGTACCGGGAAATGTGCGGCTGCTATATGAGGGCAACATACCCCATTGTGATGATGCATAGCCAACGGGAATGCTCGGTTCATCATCATCAAATTTATTATCAATATCCGGCGATATTCTTTGAAACCGGTTAATATCTCCCCAGGGAACCTGCCAGTTTCCAAATTTCTTTTTGAGGCTGGAAATAACATTTTGTAACGGGATTATTAAATCATCAGCAGATGCTGTTGCAGCAAATTCGTTTGTTTTATCTACAATGTCTGCTTTAGGTTTGCCGTTAACGATTGTTTTATATATGAATGGAGAAATGGTTTCACCCCACTCTACAGCGAGCGTTGTTGCAACCGATTTTTCAGCACATCGTAAATCCCATTTTTTTAAAATGGAAATAGCTTCTTCCAGTTCGGTAGATGTAGTATCGCTTTTTGAAACACTTTTTTCAAACGCATTGATCAATGCCGGAATTAATTTTTCAAATGCTGCTAAATAAGTATCATAACCTGCTGCAATCACTTTGTTGAGTGTGTACGATTTTTCTTTGTCCAGAATACGCACAGCATTGATACCCCTAAAATTTTCTCCATCAGGCGCCATATAATCCGGGTAGTTGCTCTTTTTGGGACTGTATTTTCCCGCAACTGTAAAAGGTGTGGAGTTGCAATTTTGCAGCCAGCCATTTTCAGGATTGTAAATATGTACACTTTCATCAACTGTATGATAACCCTTCCATTCCGTGGCAGATGTTGTGCCATCAACAGGCTTACTCCAGTCGTATTGAGTATCCCGAATGGGTAAAAAATTCCCATGCCAGTATGCAATATTTCCTTCTGCATCGGCATACACAGTATTGTTACTTGGGTTGGCACCCATATCCATCGTTTTTTTAAAATCGGCAAAACTGTTTGCTTTTGTCCTTAGCCAGCTTTGTATAAATCCTTTCATATCACGGTTATTGTGACGCATACTTACATATTGCCCCATTCTCTTTGCCATAATAGGGCCATGATGTGTAAAAAGGGTATTGAATGTTTTGGTTGCAAAACCGTTGGCGGTTTTATATTTTATGCTAATTGGAATTTTGGTAACCGGTTTATAAATTCCATTATACAGGTATGACCAGTTTCCATTTTTTTCTATTAATTTTTCAATATAAGCATCCGATATATCGGCCTGGCTGCTGGTATGCATCCACCCGCAATGTTCATTAAAACCCTGGTAAATGAAAGGCTGTCCCCAGGTAACAGCACCATAAGCATTTAATCCTTCTTCACTAATAATATGTACTTCGGGGCGAAAATAAAATGTAACATGCGGATTAATATATAAAATAGCATTGCTGCCTGCTGTAATTTTTGGTGAAAACGCAAATCCATTAGAGCCCGTTAAAACCTCTTCTTCGTAATCTGCTATTGTAATCGCTTTATCATTACCCGAATAAAAATGCTTAAGTTCCTCTGTTGAAATTCCACCGGTACTGATTGCGCCAATGCTCCCATCCGTCCATAACAAAGGATACCAGGGTTTAAAGCGGGTCAATAAAACCGGCTTAGTTTTTGAATTTTTATAGAGATAATAATTAATGCCATCAGAGTAGGCGTTCAGGATCTTTTTTAACCATGCTGGCGCAGCTTTATAATCTTTAATGGCGCTCGCCGTATCAATTACCAGGCGTATCAGCAAATCATTATACAAATCTTTTTCGCCATTCACTTCTGATAAACGGCCAAGTTTATCAATGTAATTCAACTCCACTCTTTTAAAATCATCTTCGCATTGTGCGTATAATAAACCAAATACTGCATCCGCATCTGTTTTACCATATACATGCGGGATACCATAATGATCACGAATGATGGTAATATTAACCGCTTGTTTCTCCCATCTTTTTATTTCGTCTTTTGAAAATGGTTGTGCAAATAAATTTACTGGCAGGAAGCATAAAAGAAAAATTATTTTCATTGCAATCAGTTTACATGATGGAATGCTTGTTAAGTGAAAGTACCCAATTAATTCTTTAATAATCCAGATAAATTTCTTTCTTCACTTTAGTTAATCTGCATAACCAATATTACAGCGCTTATGTATTCCTGCTTCCTATAGCAAAATTATTTTAATTAATAAATGGCTGATGAGGATTGATAGCTTCGCTATACCAAAATTGAGTTGCCATATCTTTTTCTCAATAAGCGGGCAATTACTTCATCGTTTTCCTGATTAATGCTTTTTAAAAAAAGTAGCAAAGTATTTGGGAGCTGTTTTTGGTAGTCCCGGCAAGAATCGAACTTGCATCTAAAGTTTAGGAAACTTCTATTCTATCCATTGAACTACGGGACCAAATGCTGAAAGCTTCTTTTT
>Ga0138256_10002055_pt1 | contig 21678 bp, 19 predicted proteins | sample KNB2016incub_MG_FD_105486 | JGI IMG/M metagenome (GOLD analysis project Ga0138256, IMG submission 105486) | Active sludge microbial communities from wastewater in Klosterneuburg, Austria - KNB2014incub_MG | ecosystem: Engineered > WWTP > Activated sludge > Unclassified | place: Austria... | reverse complement strand
GTGACGATGGAACGTGCGAAAGAGAGCATCGAAAATTATGGAAGGCAAATCAGTGGCAGGCGACTCTTGCGGGGCTGAAAAGCAAGGCATCTCGAGGAAAGAGCCTCTTGAAACCTTCCCTAAGGAGTTGTGAAATAATAACTTAGACGTTTCGGGTGACGCGCTGTGGTTTGATGGTGTAGTTCCATTCGCCGTGGAATTCGTGGGGCGTCAGGTTGAGGCTTTTCATCTCCTTTGTCGGCACTTTGATGCCGCGCTGATAGGCCTTGCGGTCGAGGCGCGCTTTAACGGTCAGACCGGTTTTCGTCGTCGTCGCAGCGATCAGACTGACGATGGTGCGGTAGTCCGTCAACGGCCGGCCGCGCCAGTTCAGGGTAATGAATGAGAACAGCCGGTGCTCGATCTTGTTCCACTTGCTCGTACCGGGCGGAAAGTGACACACCGTGATGGCGAAGCGCTGTTGCGTCGCGAACGCCTGCAGCTCTCGCTTCCACAGATGCAGGCGGTATCCGTTGCTGCCGCCGCTATCGGCACAGATCAGTAGGCTGCGCGCACGCGGGTAACGCGCCTGACCCATGTGTCGCCACCATTGGCGGATGCTTTCGACGGCAAACTCGGCCGTATCCGCCCCCATCCCCACATTGACCCAGCCGCTGTTGTGCGCGATATCGTAAACCCCGTACGGCACGGCCTTGGGTACTTCAGGGTCGGGGAAATCGTGCGTCAGCACCTCGATGGCATCGCCCTTCGGACGCCACTCCCGACCCGCATTTTTATAGGCGCCAACGAGTTCCTTCTTCTTCGTGTCCACCGAGATGACCGGTACGCGCCGGCGCAGACACAGGCCCGCCTGATCGTTGATGTAGCGAAACTGCGCATCGCGCTGCGGGTGATCCACGATGCCTTCAGAGTTCTTGCGATTACCCTGCAGGGTATAGTCCAACTCATGCAGCAGATTGGCAACGCTGTGATAGCTGACCTGCCGCCCCTGCTGTCGCAGCGCCGCTTCCAGTTTCCTTGTGCTCAGCGTCGTCCAGCGCAAGGCAGACTGCGGGTCCCCACGCACGCCCGGTTCGATCAAGGCTTCGAGCTTCCCCACCAAATCCGGTTGCTGCGCGCTCAGCCGCTTGCGGCCACCGCCGGGGCTGCGGATCCGCGCTGAGACTGCGCCCGTCTCCAGCTCCGACAGTCCTCGGTAAATGGTTTGGCGACTCATCCCGGTGATCCGCGCCACGGTCTGAATTCCGCCTCGTCCGCGGCTCTGAGCCTCAGCCGCCGCAATCACCCGCCGCTGCTTCTCATTCATCAGCGGCAACACCGCCGCCAGCTTCCGACGCAGCGCCTGCTCTCCGACATCCATCCTCATAGGATACCGGTTCGTCGAACGTTATGTCTAAGTTATTATTTCACAGCCCTTTAGCTCAGCCACCTGACGATCGCGATGCCGATGAAATTGGCGATCACGTAGCCCAGCATGCCGATCGTGATTCCAGGAGTGATCAGTGTTTTCCAGCCCTTTGCCGTTGCGATCGCGGCTGCGGCCGCCGCCCCCACGATCGCCGCTGCCGAGCCGATGACGACCTCGGCCAGATCGAACTTGAACAACTTCGACAGCAGCAGCAGGACGACGAACTGCACGACGAGCATGAAGCTGCAGTAGATGAACAGGATCGGCGCCGCCTTCAGAAAGGCGACCGCATCGGTACCGGCACCGATCATTGCGAAGAACGCATACATGCAGAGCATGCCGAGGGCGAAGTCACCTTCCAGCTTTGCCAGCTGTCGCGGCAGAATGTTTGCAAGCAGCACGGTAATCACCGTGATCACGAGCAGATTGTAGGTGCCGAGCGCGAATCGTGTGCAGATCAGGTTTGCGACGGCAGAAATCGCCAGGCTGATGGCGATCGCGAAGGCCAGGTGATCCAGCCGCAGTCGCGGATATTCCGTCGCGATCTGCGTGGTATCCACGGCGGTCGTCTCGTTGATTATGCGCGAAGGAATATGGCGGCGCACGAATGGGATCGCTGGCAGCGACACGAGCACCAGGAGACCGAGGACACTGGCCGGCGCACTGGCGCTCAGCGCGACGCTGAACTGCGTCGGTGTCATGCTCACGGCCTGTGAAATGGCAACGAAGTTCACGACGCCGCCAATGAAGGCGCCCGCGTAGGTGCCGGCGATTTTCGCGCCCTCCGCGCCGAGATCGAACAGGAAGAATCCCGACACGGCACCGATGCACACACCGAGACTGGCCACAAGAAAGGTCGGCACGACCCAGCCGCCATCGCGAAACAGGGTGCGGAGATTGGCCTTGAATAACAGGAACGGCACACCCAACGGCAGCAGATACTGCCCGACGAAGCCATAGGCCGGCGCCTCGAGCGGAATCACGCCGGTGTTCGACAGCAGCACGCCGACGCCGATGACCCAGGGCACGCCGGACAGTTTTCTCAAGATCGGGTGGCCGTCGGCATAGAAGCCGAGCCAGACGAGCCCAAACAGGACTGCGGCCAGCGCCACCGAGTTGTCCGCTGCGATCAGTGACACGCTCCGTCCTCCGGGTCTCAAGGACCGCAGACAAGCTGAGGCTGGATCAGGCCGGATCACGATACCAGAGCGTCCACGCCGCACCGATGCTCGGGCCATGAGGAATTCTTATTGCGTAGATTAGCAAAGGTAAGTTGTTGAATCTGCGCCATGCCGCGAATCTTCAGCCTCTTCGCTATCCGGATTCGGTGACCTCGATGATCAAGCTCGCGCACGTCTGCATCGAGTCGGCCGATCTCGAGGCCACCGAACGCTTCTATGGCTGCCTCGGGCTGACCCGCCAGTTCGAGTTCCGCAACCCGGCGGGCCTGTTGATCGGCTTCTATCTGAAGTTCGACGATCGCACGTTTCTCGAGGTGATTCGCGTCGGCAGCGTGCGCCAGGAAGGGGCAGTACGCCACTTCGCGATCGAATCGGACGATATCGAGGTCCTGCGAAATCGCCTGACGGCGGCCGGCTACGCGGCCACGGAGAAGCGCCTTGGCGAGGACCATACTTGGATGGTCGAGTGCGTGGATCCGAACGGTATTGCACTGGAACTGCATCAGTACGACCGACACAGCCTGCAGCAGCAGGGCGGCGTGTGCCTGATCGACTACGCGCCCCGGGCGGCTGTCCCGTGACGTCCGCGACACCCGTGTGCATCGTCACCGGCGGCGCCGCCGGGATCGGCCGGGCATGCGTGGCCTATTTTGCGGCCCGCGGCCACCACGTCATCGCGGCCGATGTGGACGGTGCGGCCGCCGCAAGCGTCGCGACGGCGACTGAGCGACCGCCGGGCATCGAGGTCGTCGACACCGCCTGCGACGTGGCCTGCGCGGGCGACTGTGCAGCGATGGCCGAGCTGGCGCTCGACCGATGGGGCCGCATCGATGCACTGGTTGGCAATGCGGGCCTGCAGATCGGCGGGCGGCTCGTCGATTCGACGGCCTCCGACTGGGACCGGCTGGTAGCGGTCAACCTGCAGGGGATCGTGAACTCGTGCCGCGCGGTCCTGCCGACGATGATCGCCCGGCACGATGGCCGCATCGTGCTCGTCTCGTCGATCAATGCGGTCCTGGCACCCGCCGGCATGACGCTCTACGACATGACGAAGACCGGCGTGCTCGGCATCACGCGCAGTCTCGCCGTGGATCATGGCCGCGATGGCGTACGCGTCAATGCGGTCTGCCCGGGAGCAACGCTGACGGATCACCATGTGCGCGCTGCCGCGGCACGCGGCGTCGGCGAGGCGGAGCTGCGCAGCCGGACCGCCGGCTATGCCCTCCTCGGCCGCGTCGCGGAACCCCTCGAGATCGCCGCCGCCATTCACTTTCTTGCCAGCGACGCCGCCTCGTTCGTCACCGGCGCAACGCTCGTCGTGGACGGCGGATTCACGGTCCGCGGTTAGGTCCGTGGACATGATCTTTTCTTATCCGCACTATAAGAATCACTCAGTTGTTGGCCCTTGAATCGGCGGATACGCTGCTGCGATGACCCGAATGACAGGGGCCACCGCCCTCCTCAATGCGCTGCTGGACAACGGGATCGACACCATTTTCGGCCTGCCTGGCGGACAGCTCGACCACTTCTTCGATGCCATGTATGCCGCGGGCAGTCGCGTGCGCTATGTGGGCTCGCGGCATGAGCAGGGCGCAGCCTACATGGCCTTCGGCTATGCCCGTTCCACGGGTCGCCCAGCGGTCTATGCGGTGGTCCCTGGACCGGGCGTACTGAACACGGGCGCGGCGCTGTGCACGGCCTACGCCTGCAACAGCCCGGTGCTGTGCCTGACAGGCCAGATTCCCTCCGCCTCGATCGGGCGCGGCTACGGCGAACTGCACGAGTTGCCCGACCAGCTGGCGACGCTCAAGTCGCTGACCAAATGGGCGGCCCGAATCGAGCAGGGTCGGCAGGCGCCCGCCCTAGTCAATGAAGCGTTCCAGCAACTCCGGTCCGGCCGGCCCCGCCCCGTGGCCCTCGAGATGGCCATGGACGTCATGGGGGCCGAGGCCGAGGTGCAGCCCTTGCCACCGATCGCCTTGCGTCCAGCAACACCGGATCGCGACCAGATCGAGGCAGCTGCCCGCCTCCTCGCCGGGGCGCGTTTTCCAATGATCTATGTCGGCAGTGGCGCACAGGACGCCGCTACCGAAGTGCGCGAGCTTGCGGAGCTGCTCGAAGCGCCCGTCGTGGCGTTTCGCGGCGGCCGGGGCGTAGTTGCGGACGATCACCCGCTCGGCTTCAACCTGCCCGCGGGTCACCGCGTATGGCCGCAGGTCGACGTGGTGATCGGCATCGGTTCGCGCATGCTGGAACCGCTGCGTCACTGGGGCACGGACGAGAGTCTCAAGGTCGTGCGGATCGACATCGACGCCGAGGAGATGACGCGACTTGGCCGTCCGGATGTTGGCATCCTCGGCGATGCCCGTCTCGCGCTGCGCGACCTGATTCCGGCTATCGCGCGGCAGCTCCGGAAATCGCCGTCACGGCGCAGTGCGCTCGACTCCGTCAGAGCGGCCGTACGCGCGGAGGTCGAGCAGGTGCAGCCGCAGGTGTCGTTCCTGACGGCGATCCGCGACGTGCTGCCGCGCGATGGCATCTTCTGCGATGAGATCACGCAGTGCGGCTATGCATCCTGGTACGCGTTTCCGGTCTTTCGCCCCCGGCAGCACATCAACTGCGGCTACCAGGGCACGCTGGGCTATGGCTACGCCACGGCACTCGGCGTCAAGGTCGCGCATCCCGGACTTCCGGTGATATCCATCGCCGGCGATGGTGGTTTCATGTTCAACCTGCCGGAACTGGCCACGGCGGTCCAGTACCAGATCGGGCTCAAGACGATCGTGTTCAACAGCGGCTCGTTCACCAACGTGCAGCGACAGCAGCGCGAGTGGTTCAATGGCCACCTCATCGGCTCCGATCTCCGCAACCCGGATTTCGTGAAGCTAGCCGAATCCTTCGGTGCCGCGGGCTACCGGGCGAAGACGCCGGCCGAATTGCGCGCGGTTCTGGAGCGGATGCTCGGCGAGCCCGGCCCGGCCCTGATCGAAGTGCCGGTGGGCGACATGGCCACGCCGTGGAAGCACATCATCCTGCCGCAGGTCCGGACCCGCGCCGCAGGCGCACAGTCCGTGGCATGAACGCGCCCCAGCCGCGTCCAGGCGTCCTGCTGACGGCGCCGTATGTCGCAGGCGTCAGCGCCATCGAGGGCGTCGACAAGCCGATCAAGCTGTCGTCGAACGAATCGCCGCTGGGGCCGAGCCCCTTGGCCATTGCCGCCTACCACGCAGTTGCCACCCACCTGTTTCGCTATCCCGACGGCAATCAGTCGGAACTGCGCATGGCCATCGCCGAGGCTTTCGGTCTCGAACCGCAGCGCCTGGTGTTCGGCAACGGCTCCGACGAGGTCATCCAGCTGCTGATGCGGGCCTATGTCGGACCGGGCGACGACGTCGTACTGAGCCAGTACAGTTTCGCCATGTGCCGGACGCATGCCCTGACGCAGGGCGCCCGCATCATCGTCGCCGCGGAACCCGATTGCCGCATCGACGTCGATCGCATTCTCGCCGCCGTAACGCCAGCGACCAGCCTCGTCGCCCTCGCGAGTCCCAACAATCCCTGCGGTACCTACCTGCCACGCGTCGAGCTGGCGCGCCTGCACACCGCGCTGCGCCCCGACGTACTTCTGCTCATCGACGCCGCTTACGCAGACTACGTGGTCGCGAAGGACTACGATTGCGGCTTCGCACTGGCGCGAGACGCCGGGAACGTGGTTGTGACCCGTACATTTTCCAAACTCTACGGACTGGCCGCCCTGCGAATCGGCTGGGGATACGGACCCGCGCCGGTGATCGATGCGATGCAGCGCATCCGTACGCCCTTCAACACGAACGCCGCAGCGCTGGCGGCGGCGGCGGCGGCCGTCCGCGACCTGCACCATGCGGAACAGGTTCGCAGTCATAACCTGCGCTGGCTGGAACGCCTGCACGCCGATTTCACCGCCATGGGCCTGACGGTGACGCCGAGCTCGGCCAACTTCGTACTGCTCCACTTCCACGCGGCACCGCACGATGCGGTCGGCGCGAAGAAGTTCCTGATCGCCCGCGGGATCATTCCGCGCGCGCTCGGCGAGGGTGCGCCCCCGAACACGCTGCGCATCACCATCGGCCTCGATTACGAAAACGCGGCGCTGCTTGCGGCGCTGGGCGAATTCCTGGGCAGGGGCTGATCGCATGCCTGCGCCGTACACGCCAGGCCAGGCAACGCAGCAGTTCCTGTCCGCGGTCCGCCCCATGCTGCTGGACGGTCGCTGGCACGTTCCGGCGGGCAGCGTTGCGACGGATAGCATAAATCCGGCCGATGGCACGATCGTCGGTCGCTTCGCTGCCGGTGGACCCGCCGACGTGGAGATCGCGGTAGCGGCGGCACGTCGGGCGTTCATCGAGCAGCGCTGGATCGGCCTGACGCCGAGCGCGCGGTCACGCATCCTGTGGCGGGTGGCGGACCTCATCGAGGCACATGCCGACGAACTCGCCGAGATCGAGACGCTGGATACCGGCAAGCTCCTGGCTGCAGCGCGCTACGGCGACGTCGCGATCGCCATCGAGGCATTTCGCTATCATGCGGGCTGGTGCACCAAGCTCGCCGGTGAGCAGCTCGCGCTGGCGAGCGCCACGGATCGCGAGTATCACTGCTACACGCGCCGCGAAGCGCTCGGCGTGGCTGCGCTCATCGTCCCCTGGAACGGCCCCTTGGCCATGACCTGCTGGAAGCTCGGTCCGGCGCTCGCGGCCGGCTGCAGCGTCGTCATCAAGCCGCCGGAGCAGGCTTCGCTCTCGGTGTTGCGCCTCGGTGAGCTGCTGATGGACGCCGGCGTGCCGGCGGGAGTCGTGAACATCGTGACCGGACCGGGAGCGGTGGTCGGCCAGGCCCTCGCAGCGCATCCGCAGGTGGACAAGGTCTCGTTCACGGGCTCCACGACGACCGGTCGGCGCATCGTCCAGGCCGCGACCGGAAACTTCAAGAAACTTACCCTGGAACTCGGCGGCAAATCACCGGCGATCGTGTTCGCCGACGCGGATCTCGATCTGGCAGCACGCGGCGTGGCGGAAGGGATTTTCGGCAATGCGGGGCAGGTCTGTGTCGCGAGTTCCCGCCTGTATGTCGAACGGGCAGTGCACGGCGAATTCATGGCGCGAGTTGCCGAGCATGCGCGTCGACTGCGCGTCGGCCCTGGAATGGATCCAGCCAGCCAAATGGGCCCCGTGATCTCGGCCGAGCACCTCGCGTCGATCGAGCGATTGGTGAATCGCGGGATCGCTGCCGGGGCCGACTGTATTGCGGGCGGCAAGCGGATCGAGCGCAGTGGCTACTACTTCGAGCCCACGGTCCTGGACGGTGTCGTGGCGGACAACCCCGCGACGCGCGAGGAGATCTTCGGACCGGTGCTCTGTGCAGCTGCCTTCAACAGCGTCGCCGATGCGATCGCGGCGGCGAACGACACGGAGTTCGGGCTGGCAGGCAGCGTCTGGACCCGGGACATCGCCAAAGCGCACCGCGTGGCCGCTGCGGTGCGCGCGGGCCTCTTCTGGGTCAATACTCATGGTCGGCCGGATGTCGCCATTCCCTTCGGCGGCTATCGGCAGAGCGGCTGGGGCCGCGAGCAGGGTCGCGACGCCGTCGAAAGCTACATGGAAACCAAATCCGTGATGGTGCAGCTGTAGCGTGACGCTTCAGGCACCGTCGCGCACCGCATCCAGTTGGATCTGCGACTGCGCGCCCTCGTCGCGTAGCCAGTCGCGAAACGCCGCCACGATCGGATCGCCGGCAGCGCCACGCGAGCAGACCGCGTAGTAGGAAAACTTGGATGGCAATGTGAACGAAAAGGGCTTGATGAGCTGCCCCCTGCGAACCGCATCGGTGACGAGCGCGCCGCGACCGAGTGCAATGCCGTCGCCGTTCACGGCGGCCAGCGTGACCAGATGCGAATGATTGAATCCGGGTCCGCGATCGGCATCGATGTCGTCGATACCGACGGCCTCGAGCCAGGTACGCCAGTCGATGACCATGACGTCGTGCAGCAGCGTGTGGTACTGCAGATCCGCGGGCGTACGCAGCGGCCGCTCGTCGCTGATGATGGCCGGACTGCAGACCGGAAAGACATCCTCCGTCAGGAATCGCATGACGTCGAGGTCGGGCCAGTCGCCCTCGCCGTACCGGATATCGACATTGACGGCGCCGGTGGCCAGCGCGTCGGCATCGAGATCCGCCGCCATGATGCGTACGTCCACTTCGGGATGCTGCTGCAGGAAGCGACCGAGTCGCGGCAGCATCCACAGGACGCCGAAGGAATCGAGGGTCGCGACATTCAGGACCCGTTTGCGGCGACTGTCCATGACGGTACTGGTGGCGTTGCGGATCGTATCGAGCGCGCCGCTGATGCGCGGCAGATAGGCGCGCCCGGCTTCGGTCAACACGAGCCCCTGGCCGCGGCCGAGTCGATGGAACAGCGGCACGCCGAACCATTCCTCGAGCGCTTTGATCTGGTGACTGACGGCGGCCTGCGTGACGTGCAGCGAATCGGCCGCCCGCGTGAAGCTCAGGTGGCGTGCGGCAGCTTCAAACACCACGACGGCATTCAGCGGCGGAAGTCGGCGTGACATCGGCTGTATTCGCCCGTCCCTGCAACAGCGCAGTGGCCGCCACGCTACCACACTCCGCCGGGCCCGGCATTGGCTGGACCCGGCGGCCGGATTTCGAGGAGACCAAGCCATGAAGATCGTCGACGCCCGAGTCATCGTCAGCTGTCCGGGCCGCAATTTCGTGACGCTGAAGATCGTCACCAAAGAAGGCCTGTACGGGATCGGCGATGCCACGCTGAATGGACGCGAGCTGGCGGTGGCGGCCTATCTGACCGAACACCTGCTGCCCTGCCTGCTGGGGCGCGATGCGCATCAGATCGAGGACATCTGGCAGTTCTTCTATCGCGGTGCCTACTGGCGACGCGGTCCGGTCACGATGTCGGCCATTGCGGCCATCGATACCGCGCTGTGGGACATCAAGGCCAAGTCGGCCGGCATGCCGCTGTATCAACTGCTGGGCGGGCACAGTCGCACCGGCGTGATGGTCTACGGCCACGCCAATGGCCGCGACATTGCCGAAACCGCCGACGAGGTACAGCGCTACCTCGAACTCGGCTATAGGGCCATTCGCGCGCAGACCGGCATTCCCGGCATGCCGTCTACCTATGGGGTGTCGCGCGACAAGATGTTCTACGAGCCAGCGGACGCGGACCTGCCCACCGAGAACGTTTGGTCGACGACTAAGTACCTGACGCATGTACCGCAGCTATTCGAGACGCTGCGGTTGCGCTTTGGCACGGACCCGCATTTCCTTCACGATGTCCATCATCGGCTGACGCCGATCGAAGCGGCGCGGCTCGGCAAGTCGCTGGAACCCTACGCGCTGTTCTGGATGGAAGACGCGACGTCCGCGGAGAACCAGGTCAACTTCCGGCTCATTCGCCAGCATACGGTCACGCCCCTGGCGGTGGGTGAAGTCTTCAACACGATCTGGGACTGCAAGCAGCTGGTCGAGGAACAGCTCATCGACTACATCCGCACGACGGTAGTGCATGCAGGCGGCATCACGCACCTGCGGCGCATCGCGGACTACGCAAGCCTGCACAATGTGCGCATGGGCTGCCACGGTGCCACGGACCTGTCGCCAGTCTGCGTGGGCGCTTCGCTGCATCTCAACACCGCGATCTGGAATTTCGGCGTGCAGGAATACATGCGCCATACCGCAGAAACCGACGCCGTGTTTCCGCACGCCTATCGCTACGAAGCCGGCTATCTGTACCCGGGTGAGGTGCCCGGGCACGGCGTCGACATCGACGAGAAGCTGGCCGCGCAGTATCCCTATCGCCGGGCGTATCTGCCCACCAACCGGCTCGAAGACGGCACGGTCTGGAACTGGTGATTCCGGAGGTCGCCGAGATGCGCACGCGACTGCTGCTTCTCTTCGCCCTGCTCCTGGCGGGCCACAGCGCGTTGGCTGCGGCTGCATCCACGGTAGTCCGGATCGATGCCGGACGCATCGGGGGAATCGTCGCCGACGACGTGCGTGCGTTTTGCGGCATTCCCTACGCCGCGCCGCCCGTGGGCGCGCTGCGCTGGCGACCGCCCCAGCCGGCACGGGCCTGGCGCGGCATTCGCCCGGCGCTTCGGGTCGGCTCCATCTGTCCGCAGTTGCCGGAGGAAAACGACACTGGAACGGGTCCGCTGCCGATGAGCGAGGACTGCCTGACACTCAATGTCTTTGCACCGCGGCAGCGCAAGGTCGGTGCGTTGCCGGTCATGTTCTGGATCCACGGCGGCGGCTTTCGTACGGGCTCCGGCACCGCGGCGCTCTACGATGGCTCGGCGCTGGCGCGACAGGGCGTCGTTGTCGTCACGATCAATTACCGGCTGGGCCGGCTCGGCTTCTTCGCCCATCCTCAGCTGCGTGACGAGTACCCGACCGAACCGCGCGGCAACTACGGACTGATGGACCAGCTGGCCGCGCTGCACTGGGTGAAACGCAACATCCGTGCCTTTGGTGGCGATCCGGACAACGTCACGATCTTCGGTGAGTCCGCCGGCGGTGGCGCCGTCAATCTGCTCATGACTTCGCCCGGCGCGCGCGGCCTGTTTCATCGCGCCATCGCGCAATCGGGCCTAGGACGTGGACCGGAGTATTTCCTGGACCGGCCCGGTCCGCAAGGACAGCCTTCGGCCGAGACGCTCGGCCTCGAGTTCGTGCAGCCGCTCGGCGTAGCGGCTGACAGCGCCAGCGCGATTCGCGCGATTCCGCTCGAGAAGATCCTGGCCGCGGGTGACCCACCGCCACCGTTTCCGTGGCTGGCGCGGAGCAGCGGCCCGATGATCGATGGCCGCATCGTCGTGGAGCGCATCGAGCAGGCCTTCGCGCGGGGTGCGGAAGCCCGGGTTCCCTACCTGGTAGGTTCCAATGCCCTCGAGTTTCCGCCGGGGACGTTGCCGTCGACGGGCCCCATCGGCGAATCCATCGCCGCGCTGAAGCAGCAGCGCTCGTCGATCATCGGGGACTACGCAACGCCGAAGGCCTTCGATGTGAATCTGGTCAGCGATGTGCTGTTCACGGAGCCGGCGCGTCACCTCGCCCGATTGCATGCGGCAAACGGACTGCCGACCTACCTGTACCGCTTTTCAGTGATCGCCAGGGCCGCGCCGTTTCGCGAAACGGCGCATGCCTCCGACCGGCAGTACGTATTCCGGAATCTCGATACGCTGCTGTGGGCCTACGAGCAGCGTGACGTCGTCGCTGCCGAGCTGATGAGCGCCGCGTGGGTTCGCTTCGCGACCCGTGGCGATCCCAACGGCGACGCGCGGTTCGACTGGCCGCGCTACGATGCTGCCAGGGACCAGCTCCTCGACTTCACCAATGACGGGCCGGTGTTGCGGTCCGTGCCGGGAGCGCGCGCGCTCGATTCGATCGGGAACGGCTATCGCTGAGTCGCCTCGCGCGACGGCTCAGCGAACCACGCGGCCGATAGCGTCGCCCGCCATCAGCGACTCGATATCCTCACGTGAGATCAGCGCGACATCGCCGGGAATGCTGTGTTTGAGCGCCGCCGCCGCGACCGCGAATTCCAGCGTACGCTGCCAAGTCCAGTCGGCCAGTACACCAAACATGCACCCCGCAACGAAGGCGTCGCCGGTCCCGATGCGGTCCACGGTGTGCGGTATGTGCAGACTGACGGCGCGGGTCGCGCCCGTGGCGCGATCGAGGCAGATCGCGCCCAGCGTCTGATCCTCTGCGCTGCGCGAGCTCCGCAGCGTACTGACCACGCTCTGCAGGTGCGCATGGCGTTCGAGCAAAAGCCCAGCAAAGGCCGGAAAGCCGCGCTCCGCATCGGCGTCGCCGCAGCGATCGTCACCGAGGCACACCTGCCGTTCGTGAACACCCGCGAATACCATCCGGCAGCAATCCAGAAGGGGCGCGAACAGTTCGAACGATCGCTGCGAGGCGTCGCGCCACAGCTGCTGGCGCCAGTTCACATCTAGCGACACAGGGATGCCCAGAATGCGCGCCGCCCGGGCCGCCGCCGTCATCGCGGTGACGGGTCCCGCGCCCAGCGCCGCCGTGATACCCGTGAGGTGCAGCCAGTGCGCGCCGGCAAGGATAGCCGGCCAATCGAAGCTCGCCGGCTGCAGCAGCGCAAAGCTGCTGGCAGCGCGATCGTACTCGACGCGCGCTGACCGCAATCCGGCGCCGCCTTCGAGGAAGTAAAAGCCCATGCGGCCGTCAGAGCGTTGCAGGTATCGCGTGCCGACACCCTGCCGACGAATCTCGCCCAGAGCGGCATCGCCAATCGCATTGCCAGGCAGTACGGTCACGTACTCGGTCGGCAGCTGCAGGCGACTCAGCAGCGCGAGCACATTGAACTCCGCGCCTCCGAAGCTGGCGTCGAGACTGCCTTCCTGCAGCAACCGCCCGGCGCCCGGTGCCTTGAGCCTGAGCAGGAGTTCTCCCAGCGCAACAACCGTCATGGGACAGCGCCCGCCGCCGTTACGGCCGCACGCACGCGGGCGCGAATCTCGTCCCATCGCTCCTCGCGGAGGAGTTCCTCGGGCGCGAGCCAGGAGCCCCCGCAACAGGTGACGTTCGACTCCGCCAGATAGGCGGGCAGCGAAGCCACGGTCAGTCCGCCGGTAGGGATGAACTTCAGTCCCGGAAACACGCCGGCGAGCGTCCGTAGGTAGCCAACACCACCGAGCGCAGTTGCCGGGAACAGTTTCAGGACCGTCAGATTCAGGCCGGCGGCGGCGGACACTTCGGTAGGGGTCATCACGCCAGGGATCATCGGCACCTGCAGACGCTGCGCAGTGCCGACAATGCCGGCATCGAAGCCGGGCGCCAACAGGAACTGCGCACCCGCCGCGACGACTTCCTGCACCTGGGCCGCCGACAGCACGGTGCCGGCGCCCACCAGCAGGTCCGGAAACTCGGTGCGCAGGGCGCGAATCGCCGCCACCGCGGGGGCGGTTCGACAGGTGATCTCGATGACGGGCAGCCGCTCTTCGATCAGGATCCGCGCCAGCATTGCCACCAATTCGGCCCGCGGCAGCACCACGACCGGCAGGAGTCGAAGCTGCGCAAGCCGCTGCAGGATCATGGCCGCGCTATCGCCACGGGTTATTGATGTCGTCTTCGGCCGCCGAGCGCAGGCTGGCTTCAATCTCACCGGTCCGCCTGCGGCGGAAGGGCGCGCTCACGACGAACAGCAATGCGCGCGGCGAGCTGAGCACCGCTTTGGCCGCATCCACCACGTCGTCCGCGGACACGTGGACGGCCGTGGGAATGCCGCGACCCTCGCGACTCCGGACGACCAGCCGATCGCCTTCGCGGGCGACCTTGCCGACATGGAAATCGACATCGGCAATGCCACTGATGACTCTCACGTACCGCTGCTCCTTGCCTTCGTGCCGTCGTCAGCTCTTGCGCAGCGCGCCGATATTCTGCGCATGGCGGATACGCTTCTCATGCATCTCCGGCATCTCGGCGGCCGTACGGCCCGCCGGCGGCATGAACTGCCCGCGTCCATAGAGTTCCCGGAACACTTGCTTGACCGGTCCCATTTTGTCGGCCAGCGTACGCGGCGGCTTGCCGGAAGGGAACTGGTTCGGCGGATAGATCGGCCGCTCGTAGATCTGGCGGAAGCCTTCCGTACGCAGATCGGTCCAGCAATTGTGGTTACAGCGCGAGCGGTGTTCACGCAGGCTCTCGATATCGATCGTCGCAGCGATGACCTGCTCCTGCGGGTACGGGGCCTCGCGCATCATCATGCCGGTGTAGTCGATCGCAAACGAGCCGCCCGGGCAAAACGCCTTCGGGTAGTAGCCGTAGTCGACGGTGCCCCAGTTGGAACCCAGCAGATAGCACATGTTGTCATGCGCACGCGTGCGGCGCGTGAACCGCCAGAAGTCCCAGGGTTCGCTGACGCCTTCGACTTCCTGCAGGGCGACCGGATGACAGATCACCTCGCAGCCGTTGTAGCCGAGTGCACGCGACACTTCCGGCGTGCAGCCGTCGTGGCAGGTCATCGTGCCGAGCTTGCCGATCTCGGTGTCGATGACCGGGAACAGCGTACGGATGTCGCTGCCGAACACCTTGGTGTACTCGTCGAGAATATCGTGTGGGCTGGTACCGAGGCCGATCGAAGCGGGAATATGCCACTTGTGGTAGCGCAGCGCGATCTTGCCGTCGGGACCGATGATGAAGGCGGTGTTGAACCAGCGATCGGGAAACTCGGGCACTTTCTCGACGACGCCGCCGCCGGCAATGTAGAGGTTGTACTCCCTGGCCTTCTCGCCCAGGCGCCGCATCTCGGGTCCGTCGAGCTCGATCGCCTTCTTCATGAAGCTGTCGATGCCGTGCTCGCCCTTGCCCGGCGTCGTCACGCCCTGCAGGAAGTACTCGGGCAGTACCACGAGGCGCGCCGGCAGCTCCCAGTAGTAGCCGACACCGAAGTCGATCATGTTGCAGACACGTTCGAGGTTCTGGCGAATGCCGTCACGATCCTCGGCCACGACCACGTGCGGCTGGATGACCAGCGCCGTGTACTTTTCGATTCGATTCACCACTAGACTCTCCTGATGGAGGCCCGCGGAGCGCGCAGCGCCCCCACTCAGGCCGATGCCGGTTTGCGGCTGAAATCCTTGAGCATGACATTCGCTGCGATCGACCCGGCGGCCGAGATGCCGCCGCCCGGATGACAATGCGGCCCCGTCATGTAGAGGTCCCGGATCGGCGAGCGGTAGTGGGCGTAGCCCGGGAAGGGTCGGAAATAGCCGAGCTGCGCCTGAATACGCTCGCCGCCATTGGTCGTACCGTCGACGAAGCTCGGGTTCGCCGCCTCGAGGCTTTCACGGGCATCGACATAGGAGCCGAGAATAGTCTCCTCGTTGATGTTCGGCGCATACTGCTGCAGCTTCTTCAGCAACACCTCGCACGCATAGTCTTCCTTGATGTCCTGCCACTGCCGGCCGTCCGCCAGCCAGTTCGGCACGTAGGTATCGACGATCAGCGTGTGCTGTCCCGGCGGCGCGCGCGTCGGATCAAGCAAGGTCCAGCAGGCGCTCCACAGGAACGGGTCGGAGGGCGGCAGGCCCTGCGCAATCTCGGCGTACTGCCGGATCATCTGCGGCATCGAGTCGACGATCCGGTGGAAGGCACAGCTGCTCATCGCCTCGCCGTTGTGGAAGCGCGGCGCCTCGGTCAGCGCCAGATGGATGCGACAGATGCTCGTCTTGCCGAACGAGAAGCTCTTCACGAGGCCGAGGAAGTCCTCCGGCAGCACGCCCGGCGGCGTGAGCCGCACAAATGACTGTCGTGGGTCGAGGGCCGTCACGACCGCGCGCTTCGCGAGGATGCGCCGGCCATCCTCGAGCTCGAGGCCGCGCGCCCGGCCGCCTTCCAGGATGAAGGATCTGGCCGACACGCCGGTCAGGACCATACCTCCGCGAGATTCAATGTAGCGCACCATCGCATTCGGCAGGTTCTGGCTGCCACCCTGCGGAATCGCCTGGCCATAGACGTGCACGGCCGGAATCATGATGTAGAACGACTGCCCGGCACCTTCCTGTTCAGGCAGGATCTGCGGCGCCAACGCCCAGTTCAGCATGACTGCGCGAACGAAGTCGTTCTCGAAATTCTCCTCGACCCAGGCGCGCGCGCACAACGAGAACTCGCGCAGCCGCCGCAGGCCCTCGCGACTCTTTTCCATGGCTTGGGCCGTGAGGCTCGGCGGGGACGGCGGCGAGAAGAAGGCCTTAATGAACCCTTCGCGAACCAGCGAGAAATCGTCGTATACGCGCCGATAGCGCCGGGCATCCGCCGCCGAATAGCGCGCGATGCTGTCTACCGTCTTGTCGATGCTGCGGTAGATCACGATTCCCGGTCCGCCATTGCGATCCGGGTGACCCGTGATCTGGTCTTCGGACCAGATGTACTTCAGCCCGTAGCCTTCCAGCTCCTGCTTCATCTCCTTGAAGTCTGGATTGGCGTGAATCCAGACGTGCGAGGAGCCATACAGGTCATGCTTGAAGCCCGGCACCGTGACTTCTCGCGTCACGGCACCGCCCCCCACCCAGGGGTTGCGCTCGACGACGCAAACCCTGAGATTCTCCCGAGCCAGCACGGCCGCACAGGCCAGTCCATTGACGCCACCGCCGGCGACGACTACATCGAACTCCGTCATGAGTGCTGGCTGAGCCTGACTGCGTTACCGCGTGTGATAGGTGAAGCGCAGGTTCCACATGCGCGGATGCGGCTTCAGGCGGATACCACCAAGACCGAAGTTGTCAGCCGTCGCATTGTAGTATTCCTCCTCGAACAAGTTCTCTACCGAGCCGAGCAGATCCCAGGTTTCGCCCGAAATACCGAGCCGCAGGTTTACGACATCATAGGCCGGTATCTCGTAGGGAAACTTCGGCAGTCCGAGTTCTTCGCGTGCCACGCCTTCCAGGTCGCCCGGCGTTTCACTGCGGTGCACCCACTCGGTGCGTACGAAGCCGTTCAACTTACCGGTCAGGTCCCGACCGTACTCGAGATAGCCGTTGGCCGTGATCTTCGGCGTGCGCGGCAGCCGCTCGCCGCTCAGGTCGGCGATCTGCCCTTGGATGATCGCGTCCTTGAAGTCGTCGAACTCCGCATCCAGGTAGCCGAGACCCAGGCCGGCACTCCAGTTGTCGGTGATCTGGGCCTGCAACTCGAGTTCCGCACCCTTCGACGAGGCCTTGGCAGCGTTCAAGGTGCGCTCGGTGCCGGAGCTGATGTCATCCGGATCAAGCAGGAAGTTCGCCTGCACCTGGAGATCCTTCCAGTCGATGAAGAAGACGGACGCATTCAGGCGGACCCGCCCATCGGCGAGCAGTGTCTTGATGCCAGCCTCGTAGTTCCAGAGCTTCTCCTCGTCGAAGGGAATTGTCTCGCCTTCGACCGAATCGACGCCACCGGCCTTGTAACCGCTCGAGGCGGACAGGAAGGTCGTGATATTCTCGCTCGGCATGTAACGGAGCACGACACGGGGCGACGCGTCCGTGAAATCGCTCGAGGCGCTGGTGGGATCGACGGGACTTTCGAACGCCACCACGCCGAAAGTGGCGTTCTCGATCTTGTCCTTCGTATAGCGCGCACCGACGGTCAGTGCTAGCTTGTCGGTGGCGTTCCAGGTGGTGTCGGCAAAGAATGCAATCGACCGCGTTTCGAAGACCCAGTTGTTCTCATTGATGCGGAAGCCCGCCGGAATCGGCGGCAGCAGGCCGATGACCTCGCCCGTGTCCGGGTCCGTATACGAGCCCTCGGCCCCCGCCCGGATCGTGTTGAACTGCTCGATCTTGTCCTTCGCGTACAGTGCACCCACGGTCCAGTCGAGCCGGTTGTCGCCGGTAGACTGCAGGCGGAACTCCTGGCTGTAGGATTCACCCGAATAGTCATTCCGCCGCACAATGGTGTCGGTGCTGATGTTGTCCTGGTCGAACAGGCGGCCGTTCTCGCTGTCGATGTAGCCCGTGACCGAACGCAGCTCGAAGCCGTCGAACTGGTAGGCGACGCGGGCATTGACGATCGTGATCTTGTTGCGGTTGTACTCCGGCGCGTCGTGATTGACTTTGCGCTGGTTTCGCGGATAGAAGCCGAGCTGATTGTCGATGGGCACGAAGCCGTCGCCGAAGATGCTCTTCGTATCCAGATCCAGCACGCCCGAGGCCACCGTTGCGTCTAGGCCCTCGTCTTCCTTCGTATACGAGACGCTCAGGTCGAGCGCGAGAGCATCCGAGGGCAATGCTCGGAACGCGACGCGGCCGTGGGTGTACTCGTAGCCGCTGTTCTCCGCGCCGCTCGGATTGACGTTTTCGATGATGCCATCGCTCTCGTCATAGGCTGCCACCGCCCGCATGAAGAAGGTGTCGGAAAAGGGCACGTTGACGACACCGCTGGCACCCCAAGTGGAGTAACGCCCTACGTTGGCGGAAGCCGAGGCGTAGAAGTCTTCGGTCGGCTTCTTGGTGGTCAGGTTCAACGCACCGCCCAGGGCATTGCGGCCGAAGTAGGTACCCTGCGGGCCGCGCAGCACTTCGATGCGCTCCATGTCCTCGAGCTGCGGATTGAAGGCGCCGCTGGCGACCGACCCGACGCTCACTTCATCGACGTAGTAGCCGATGGAGTTCTGCACCGAGACTTCGCCTAGGCTGACGTTGCTGACGCCGCGGATCGACAGATTCAGGCCGCGGTTGCCGACTTCCCCGTCCTCGGTAAAGGTCACGTTCGGCGAGAATTGCAGATAGTCCTTGGCGCTGGTGGCGTTGGTCTTCTCCAGGTCCGCCGCCGTGAACGCGGAGATACTGATGGGCACGTTCTGCAGCGATTCGGTACGACGCTGTGCAGTGACCATGACTTCCTCCAGCGCTGTTTCCTTGCTGGAATTTTGCGCTTGGACCGACAGCGGCAGGGCTGCCGCGATGCTGGCGGCGAGCAGGCAGGACTTTTTCATCGGAACTCCCATGAATCGACCGGACACTCAGGACTCACGACGGCGCGCCATTGTTGTCGCCCAGCAACTGGGGCGTAGCTCATGGTCGGCCAGACTCTTGGCTGTCCTGAGAATAGAAGAGTGAGAAATGCCAACAAGCGAAAGTTTCTAATTCGCCACATCAGCAAAAGTAATGTAAGCGATCGAACAAGGACGTTCTTCTGATTTGATCGGGCATCGCGCAGGCTGGCATGAACGGTCAGCAGCGAGGTGCGCGAGGATGACGACGACCCCGGTTTTACGGAGTTGCAAGCCCAGGCGATCGAGTGTCTGGAAGGGGCGCGCGGTGCGGGCGTGGCATTGAGCGCGCACGTGCGTTCACGCGGCCTGAACCTGCGCGGGATCTACGATGCGATCGCGCAGTTGCGCCGTCGCGGGATCGTGCCGCCGGCGCTGACGCGGGTGAAGGAGCGGGCTGCGTCGGTGCCGGTTCGTTTTGCAAAGGTCGAAGTCCGGCCGGCGGCGGCCGCGATGTCGTTGTGTCTGCGGTTGACGCTGACGAACGGGCGGCGCGCGGAGCTCGAGGTCGAGGATCTCGCGCAGTTGTCGCGGCTCGTCGCCGCGCTCGAGGATGTGGCGTGATCCGGCCGGCGGCCGAGGCGGCGGTGTACCTGTGCATCGAGGCGGTCGACATGAGGAAGCAAGCCGCGACGCTCGCGCTGCTGGTGGAACAGGCGCTCGGCCGGGCAGTGTTTGACGGTGCGGTGTATGGGTTTGCGAACAGGAAGCGCGATCGGGTGAAGTTGCTGACGTGGGAGCGCAACGGGCTCGTGCTGTGGACGAAGCGGCTCGAAGGTGCGGATCGCTATCTCTGGCCGCGGTCTGAGAATCACGCGTGCGATGTCGTGCTGAGCGGGCGCGAGCTGAACGCGCTGCTCGACGGCTTTGACGTGTTCGCGCGTGCGCATCGCGAGCTGGCGCTACGACGGGTGGGTTGAGCGCGCTGCGGGGCGTGTTGGCCCGGACAGTGAGTGCGAAAGTGCTGTACATATAGGCATTTCCACGTGGCTCGACCACTGCGGCATGCGACACTTCACACATGTCGAACGTCGCTGCCGTTGCATCGATCACGAGCACGACCTCGCTCGATGCGACGCTTCGTAGCGCACGGCTCGGGGCCGAAGTTGCCGCGCTCAAGGACACGCTCGCCGCCCGCGAGCGGCGCATCGAACTGCTGGAGGAGGCCCTGCGGTGCCTGAAGGCCGAGCGTTACGGGGCCAGCCGCGAGCGGCTCGGCGTGGCGCCGGGTCAAGGCGGGCTGTTCAACGAAGTCGAGGTGCTGGCCGAACTCACCGCGGTCACGGGCGTCGGGCCGTCGTTGACGGCGACGCCGTTGCGCGCGGTGAGGCCGGCCTCGACGCTGAAGCCGGGACGGCGTGCGCTCGCCTCGCACCTGCCGCGACGCGAGGTGCGCCATGAGCTGCCGGCGGCGCAGCGCCAGTGCGGCTGCGGAGGCACGCTGCGCGAGATCGGCAGCGAGGTCAGCGAGCAGCTCGATTTCGTGCCGGCCCGCGTCGAGGTCGTGCGCCACGTGCGGATCAAGTACGCCTGCGCGGGCTGCGAGGCGTGCGTGAGGACTGCGCCGGTCGTCGCTCAGCTACTGCCGAAGCGCAACGCCGCGCGGGGATTGCTCGCGCACCTGGTCACCGCCAAGTACGTCGATGCCTTGCCGCTGCACCGGCAGGAGGCGATGTTCGCCCGCCACGGCGTGGAACTGCCGCGCGCGACCCCGGCGGCGTGGATGATCGGGCTCACCGCGCCGCTGCAGCCGCTGATGAACCTGCTCGATGAACGGCTGCGCGAGAGTGGTTACATCCGCATGGACGAGACCCCGGTGCAGGTGATCCACAGCGACAAGGCGCGCGGCGCCGAGCACTGGATGTGGGTGCGGGTCGCAGGGCCCCCGCGGCAGCGAATCATCCTCTTTGACTACGACCCCTCGCGGTGGGGAGCGACGGCCGAGCGGTTGCTCGACGGTGCGCGCGGTTACCTGCAGAGCGACGGCTATGCCGCCTACGATGGGGTTGCCGCGCGACTCGGGCTCGTGCACGTCGGTTGCTTCGCGCACGCGCGCCGCAAGGGGTTCGAGGCGATCAAGGCGTTGCCGAAGGGCGCGGCGGCGAACACGCCGGCGCACGAGTTCGTGCGGCGCATCGATACGCTCTACGCGATCGAGCGCGAGGTGAAGGCACTCGATGCCGACGATCGCACCCGCGTGCGGCGCGAACGGGCGCGGCCGCTGCTCGAAAGTCTGCACGACTGGGCACGCCAGCAGGCCGCGCAGACGCTGCCTTTGGGCAAGCTCGGCGCCGCGTTCGGCTACCTGCTCGCACAGTGGCCGAAGCTCGCGCGGTACCTCGCCGAGAACGTCATCCGTCCGTTTGCACTGGGCCGCCGCTATCCTCGGTCCGAAGTTAGGGAAGGTTTCAAGAGGCTCTTTCCTCGAGATGCCTTGCTTTTCAGCCCCGCAAGAGTCGCCTGCCACTGATTTGCCTTCCATAATTTTCGATGCTCTCTTTCGCACGTTCCATCGTCAC
>Ga0138256_10002054_pt1 | contig 21679 bp, 14 predicted proteins | sample KNB2016incub_MG_FD_105486 | JGI IMG/M metagenome (GOLD analysis project Ga0138256, IMG submission 105486) | Active sludge microbial communities from wastewater in Klosterneuburg, Austria - KNB2014incub_MG | ecosystem: Engineered > WWTP > Activated sludge > Unclassified | place: Austria... | reverse complement strand
GCCTACGCCCAGCAGGATGAAGATGACCTCGTTGCCCTTCCAGCCCTTGTGCTTGAATTTGAGGGAGGGGAGAGGGAGTTCGGAGAGCATGAGGATTGCGAGTACAAGGGCGATCCAGAAGATGAGCGTGGGAACGTCGATCATCGCACCCATGATGACCCGCTCCAGCATGTCAGAACCAGGTGCGCGAAGCCCGGGGAAGTAGTTCCCGATCAACGGAAGGCTGGCCCAGAAAAGCCCGTTCGCGGGAGTGGGCAGCCCTAAGAAACCTGTTGTCTGACGCGTGTCGACGTTGAATTTGGCGAGCCGCCAGGCAGAGGCAACTGGGATTGTCAGTGCAGCGGCCGGGATTGACCACCACCGAGTAGCGCCTCCTGATACCACATAGAAGAAGTCAACAGGTCCGCCAACCTTGAAGGTGAACCAAGCGATCATCCCTGGTGCCACCCCGAAGCTCACCATGTCCGCCAAACTGTCCAGTTGGACCCCCAAGGGCGTGCCCCCACCCAAAGCTCGGGCGGCCAGCCCGTCGAACACGTCGAAGACCGCCGCCAGGAAGATCAGCCCACACGCGATCGTTAGCTGACCTAGGGAAGCCAGCAGGATGGAGGCCACCCCGCAGCAGAGGTTGGCCGTGGTGAGCAGGTCGGGGAGCCGGGGCAGGCGGGCCAAGCTTGTGGACAGAAAGGGGGCAGGCCCCGTGGGTGGGGCGAAGTTGCGGTTAATTTCGGGCGCAATAAAGGAGGCCACCTTCTGTTAGAGGATGCGTCAATACGCAAGCGGATGAAGACCATTGGAATGAAGCGCGCGCTGATCGCATCGGCCATTCTCGGCATTGTGGGCAGCGCCACCGCGCAGGACGCGCCCAAGTACAGCAACGAATTCCTGGCTATCGGCGTGGGGGCGCGGGCCTTGGGCATGGGCTACGCGTATTCGGCCGCCGCCACCGACGTCACCAGCGGCTACTGGAACCCGGCCGGCCTGCTGGGCGTGCGCGGCGACCTGCAGGTGGGCGCCATGCACAGCGAGTACTTCGCGGGCATCGCCAAGTACGATTACCTCGGCGTCGCCAAGCGGATCGACACGGCCAGCGTCATCGGCTTCTCGGTGATCCGCTTCGGGGTGGACAACATCCCCAACACCACCGAGCTGATCGATGCCAACGGCAATCTGGACTACGACCGCATCACCACGTTCACGGCGGCGGACCACGCCTTCCTGATCAGCTACGCCCGCAAGCTCAAGATCCCGGGCCTGCGCGTGGGCGTAAATGCCAAGATCATCTACCGCAAGGTGGGCCCCTTCGCCAAGGCCTGGGGCTTCGGCCTCGACGCGGGGATGCACTACGACAAGGGTTCGTGGCGGTTGAGCGCCATGGCCCGCGACGTCACCAGTACCTTCAACGCATGGAGCTATTCGCTGGACCAGCGCACGCAGGACGTCTTCCTGCAAACGGGCAACGAACTGCCCGAGAACGGCCTGGAACTGACCCTGCCCCGATTGATCCTGGGTGCCGCGCATGAATTCAAATTCGGCAACAAGGTGCGGATGATCGCCGCGCTGGACCTGGAGAACACCTTCGACGGCAAGCGCAACAATCTGCTGGCCACCGGCACCTGGAGCGGCGACCCGCGCTTCGGCCTGGAGGTGGGCTACGCGGGCGTGGTCTTCGTGCGCGGCGGGGTGAACAACTTCCAGTACCTCACCGAGCTCGACGGCTCGCGTACGCTGGACTTCCAGCCCAACGTGGGCGTGGGCCTGAAGATAAAGAGCGTGGTGATCGACTACGCGCTCACCAACATCGGCAGCACGGGCGTGGCGCTCTACTCCAACGTCTTCTCGCTGCGCTTCGACCTGTTCAAGCACAAGGACACATGAAACACCTGTTGTCCGTGGTCCTGTTCGCCTGCCTCGCGATCTCCTCGCGCGGGCAGCAGACCTACGGCAACGAGTGGATCAATTTCGGCCAGCGGTACTGGGCCTTCTGGACGGCTAACAACCCGAACGGTACCGCTTTCGAAGGTATCTGGAAGCTCGATAGCGCCACGCTGGCCAGTGCAGGCTTCCCCGTGACCACCACGGACGCGCGGGCCATCCAGGTCTTTGGGCGCGAACGGCAGGTTCCCATCTGGTTCCCGGGCGATAGTGACAGCGTGTTCAACGGCACCGACCGCATCGAATTCTACGTGCCGCGCAACGATGCCTGGCTGGACAGCGCCCTGTGGGACGATCCGGAGCACATCAACAACCCGTACCTCTCCTCCATCGGGGACAGCATCCAGTACTTCATCACCATCGGCGATCCGCAGCAGAGCCTGCGCGTGGTGGACCAGGGGCCGGGTGATTGGGCTGCGCTTCCGGACCCCGAACCCTGGTATTGGGCCGAGGTCTTCGTGCTCCCGAACACCACCTCCTACACGTACAAACGCGGGCGGCGTGACTCCTGGGGCGGCACAACGAGTTGGATGGGCGATGGCGAGGGCCCTTCTTTCTTCGACTGGGTGAGTGATGGGAATGATGCACCGTTCAACGTGAACCTGGCGACGCCATTCCCATGGACGGATCCCGGGGCACCTCCGATGGAAGTGAGTGTGGCCGTAATGAGTGCCAATGCGGCCGGAAACCTCCAGTACATTGACCACAAACTCGCCGTCACGGGCGGTGTACCGCCGTACACGGCCACCACCGATACGGTCACTTGGACGGCCGAGAAGACCATGCGGCTCCAGCTGGATATCCCGGCGGGTGGATATGTGAATGGGAGCACGCCCGTCGCCTTCAACATCGTGCATGACCTGCACCTGAACGAGAGCCAGTTCCTGGCCGAGGATTATCCTGACCGGCAGGCCCTGTCGTACATCAAGGGCTTCTATCCCCACGCCATCGGCACCGGTACATTTCCCGCGCAGTTCCACCGGATGCGTTTCGAGAACGACGGGCAGGACATCCGGCTGCGCTTCACGATGAACGGCGAGCAGGTGATCTGGGTCTTCGGCGACACCCTGCGGCGCGTGACCACGCAAACGGCCGAGGGCTTCAGGAACTGCCGGATCCCGTACGCCCAGGGGAGCGACACCACCCATGCCTTCCTCACCGTGCAGGCAGCCGTCCGCCCGGTGCCCGCGCTATACCCGGTGAACGGTACCGGCTATTTCAATGACCTCGGGAGCCTGGACGCCGACAGCGCGCTGATCATCGTGACGCACCCCTCGTTGATGAACGGCGCGCTGCAATACGCCCAGTACCGCGAGGCGCCCACCACGCCCAACCGCTTCAATGCCCTCGTGGCCAACGTGCTCGAACTGTACCAGCAGTACGGCGGCGGCATCCTGCGGCACCCTGTGGCCATCCGCCGCTTCGTGAAGCAACTGACCGACAACGCGGCGCACACGCCGCAGGGCCTCTTCCTCATCGGCAAAGCCACACAGGCCGCCCGCTTCACTGGCGATCCCGACTATTCCGGATACCGGAGCAACGGGACATCGGTCGGCGACATCCTCGCGCGGAACCTGTGCCTGGTGCCCTCGATGGGTTATCCGCCCAGCGATGCCCTGCTCACCATGGGGCTCAACGGCGATCACCGCGACCAGGTGGTCCCCGTGGGGCGCTTGGCCGCCCGCACCGAGCAGCAAGTGCTGGACTACAAGGCCAAGGTGCAGCAACTGGAAGCCCAGCAGCAGGAACCGGCTTCGTGGATGAAGAACATCCTCCACTTCCGGGGGGGCTTCACCCAGAGCGAAACGCAGCAGTTCCAGTACATCCTGAGTGATTATGAGGCCATCGCCGAGGACACCTGTTTCACCGGCAAGGTGACCCAGTTCGTGAAGAACCCGGACGATCTGATCTCCCAGGCCGCCGCCGACAGCGTGTACGACCTGATCCAGGAGGGGGTGACGCTGATGACCTTTTTCGCACATGCCAGCGGTGGTGGTTTCGACATCAGCATCGACCAGCCGCAGAACTACGAATGGAACGGACGCTACCCGTTCTTCATTGGTAATTCGTGCTACACGGGCAACATCCACCAGCCCTCCAGCGCGAGCGGCAGTGAGCAGTTCGTCCTCCCTGCCGGCGCTGGCGCCATCGCCTTCATCGCCAGCATCGATCTCGCCCTCGCCCAGTATCTGCGCCTGATCACGCGGAACTTCTATACCAGCTTCGCCCAGGCCAATTACGGCGGCACCATCGGTAGGCACATCCAGTACGCGGACTCGGTCTTCCTGCAGAATATACCGCAGGACGATGATATAAATCACATCACCTACCTGACCACAGCGCAGCAGTTCACCCTGCAGGGGGACCCGACGTTGCGCATGAACTCGCCGCTGGGACCCGAACTGGAGATCACCGCCAGCGATGTGCGCCTCCTGCCCGACCCGGTGACCGCCGACGTCGACAGCTTCTCGGTGGAGGCCACCGTTCGCAACATCGGCAACGCCTGCCGCTGCCCCGAATTCCCCGTGGCCGTGAAGCGGCAATTCGGACAGGGCCAGCATTACGCCGTCACCGATTCGCTGGGTCCCGACACATCCGTGACCTTCGAGCGGACCCTGCAGTTCACGCTTCCCGTTCTGGCCGATAGCGGTGGTGCCGGGGTGAACAGCCTGACGGTGGACGTGGACCTGGAGGAGCCGCCGACGGGCGCCGTGGACGAGTACGAGGACCTCGCGAACAACTCGGTAACGCGCCAGTTCATCGTTGTGAGCGGGGACATCATCCCGGTTGACCCATACAATTTTGCCATCACGCCTGATGCGGCCCCCCTACTGAGCGCCAGCACGGGCGACCCCTTCGCCCCGGTACGGAACTATGTGTTCCAGATCGATACCACGGACACCTACGACAGCCCGGTGAGGGAGCAGACCATGATCAGCGCGCCCGGCGGGGTGGTCAGTTGGCAGCCCCAGAGCATATACACCCTGAACCAGGTGCAGGACAGCCTGGTCTTCTTCTGGCGCTGCGCGGTGGACAGCACGGGCAACAACGGCTACGAGTGGAAGGAGTTCAGCTTCCAGCACATCACCGGGCGATCGGGCTGGGGACAGGCCCACCATTTCCAGTTCAAGGACACGGTGGCCAACAACAGTTTCGACAACCTGGTGCATGACCGGCCAGGACGGGACTTCGATTTCTTCACCGGCGTGCGCAACATCGGGGCGGTGACCCAGGGCAACTCGAGCGCCATCTGCAAATGGACCCGGGACCTGTACACGCAGGAGGGCAGCGTGGGCTGCTCGGGCAACACGCCGTCGATCATGATGGCGGTGATCGACCCCTTCGACATCACGCCGTGGACCACGCTGTTCCAGGGTACGGGGCGGCACCTCGGGGCGTACAACAGCGTCTGCAACAACGTCAACCGGCCCTTCAAGGCGTTCTTCTACCGGCAGAACAACCCCGGGGAGATGGCCGCGCTGGCCACCACGTTGACCCATCCTGATTCGATACCGGACGGCCATTATCTGCTGTTCTACACACTGAAGTACATCGACTCGGCGAGCGTCGCCTCCTCCGGTGTCAGGGCCGCGCTCGCCGCCCTGGGCGCCGATAGCCTGGACGGCGGCCTCGTGCCGGACCACGCGCCGTTCATCTTCTTCACCCGCAAGGGCGATCCCGGCTATGGCCAGGAGGTGTGGAGCGATGACCTGAACGCCATCATCAACATCGCCGTCTTCCTGAACGCCAACGGCAACAGCGGCACGATGACCGCCCCGCGTTCCGCCGAGATGCTCGCGTGGAACTCCTTGCACTGGCGCACGGTGCCCGAGGCGCCAGCGGATAGCGCGCGGATCGTGATCCGTACGGTGGACAACACCCAACAGTCCGAACTGGTCCATTTCACGGTGGATCCCGCGGCCACCACGGACTCGCTCTACTTCGCTGATATCGGGATCACCGGGCCGCAGTACCCGCGTGTACGGCTGGCCGGGGCTTACCATAGCCAACTCGATGGCGATCCGCGCCCCGCGCAAACGAAGCGTTGGCAGATCATCGGTTCCCCGGCGCCCGAATGCGCCATCGACCCACCGCTCGGTTTCTTCACGCACATGGACAGCCTGTTCGAAGGCGAGCAGGCCGAAGTGATGGTGGCGGTGCACAACATCAGCGACGTGGCCATGGACAGTTTGCTGATGGCCGCCTGGGTGACCGATGGCAGCAACACGCGGCACACCGTGCATTGGCAGCGCCGCGCCCCCTTGCCCGTGGGCGGCGTGCTGCTGGACACCATCCGCTTCGAGCTTCAGGGCGGCTGGGGCGGCCTGAACGCGCTGGTGATCGAGGCGAACCCCATCGATACCACCACCGGCATCTACGACCAGCGCGAGCAGTACCATTTCAACAACATCGCCATCCTGCGCTTCGAGACGCTGACCGATCGGGAGAACCCCGTGCTCGACGTCACCTTCGACGGAATCCACATCCTGGACGGCGACATCGTGAGCGCCGAGCCCGAAGTGGTGATGACCCTCAACGACGAGAACACCACCCTGCTCTTCGACGACATCGCCGACACAGCGCACATCAGGGTGTACCTGCTGCCCCCTGGTGGTTCCAATGAGACGCTCATCCCCTTCACCGCCCCGGACGGTACCGAGTTGATGCGTTTCACGCCCACGAACGGCCCTGAGAACGAATGCCGTATCCACTGGATGCCCGATCGCTTGTCCGATGGCGTGTACCGCCTGCGGGTGCGCGCCAGCGACATCAGCGGCAACCAGAGCGGCGCCCACGATCTCGCCGTGCGCTTCGAAGTGATCAACAAGCCCACCATTACCGAGGTGCTCAACTATCCCAATCCCTTCACGACCAGCACACGCTTCGTGTTCACGCTCACGGGCCACGAGGTGCCCACGGCCATGCGTATCCGCATCATGACGATCAGCGGCCGCGTGGTGCGCGAGGTCATGCTCGATGAACTGGGCCCGCTGCATATCGGTCGTAACATCACCGACTACGCGTGGGACGGTACCGACCAGTTCGGCGACAAGCTCGCTCGCGGCGTGTACCTGTACCAGGTGGCGGCCCAGTTGCACGGCGAGGACATCGAGCACCGCGAGTCGGGCGCCGACGCCTACTTCAAGAAGGGCTTCGGCAAGATGTACCTGCTGCGCTGACGGCCGCGCCCTCTTGCCACAGGTCTATCGTGGCGGTGAACACGGCGCTGTTCGCGCAGCATGACCGCGCCAGGCGATGGGGCAGGGGCGGGCCGTACTTTCGCGGACCTCCGGCATGAACGACCAGATCGCGCGCATCGGCAGTTGGGTGGAGCACCTGGTGAAGGCGCGGACGCGGCATGCCGTGCATTCGCCCTTCGTGTACAAGCTCGCCAACGAGGTGCTGCGGATCGACGAGGAGCGGCCGGAGTTCGGCGCCATCGAAGGGTTGCGGGAGGAACTGCTGCTGAGCGACCAGACCCTGCGCGTGAACGACCTCGGCGCCGGCAGCCGTGTGCTGGACGAGCCCGTGCGCAGCGTGAGCGACATGGCCCGCACCAGCTTGAAACCCGCGCGGCAGGCGCAACTGCTTTTCCGCCTCGCCGAGTATTTCGGGCCGGACACCATCCTGGAACTCGGCACCAGCTTCGGGCTGAGCACGCTCTACCTCGCTCGCGGCGCCGGTCAGGCGCGCGTGACCACCATCGAGGGCTGCCCGCAGACGCATCGCATCGCGCAGCACCATTTCGAGCGCCTGCGGCAGAACAACATCAGTGTGCTGCTCGGCAGTTTCCGCAGCAGCCTGCCCTTCGTGCTGCGAAACCACGAGAAGCTGGACATGGTCTTCATCGACGGGCACCACGCGCAGGAGCCCACGTTGGAGTACTTCGAGACCTGCCTGCAACGCGCGCACAACGACAGCGTCTTCATCCTGGACGACATCCACTGGAGCAAGGGCATGGAGGCCGCGTGGGAGGCGGTGAAGCGGCACCCGCGTGTCACCGTCACCATCGACCTGTACGACCTCGGGCTCGTCTTCTTCCGCCAGGAGCAGGCGCCGCAGCACTTCCGCCTGCGCTATTGAACGCGCAATGGAAGCTCTTCCTCCCGGCGTTCCTCTTGCAGCCAGCTGAAAAATGAAGATCTACACCCGCACCGGCGATAAGGGCGAGACGGGCCTGCTGGGCGGCAAGCGCGTGCCGAAGGACCATGTGCGCATAGGCGCGTACGGCACCGTGGATGAATTGAACAGCCACATCGGTATGCTGCGCGACCTGACACAGGGCCACCAGCAGGAACTGCTGATCGGCATCCAGGAGACCTTGTTCAGTCTAGGCTCCCGGCTGGCGAGCGCGAGCGATGAGGAGGCCGACAAGTTCAAGGTGCCGCGGGTAGGGAATGCCGAGATCACCGCGCTGGAGGCCGCCATGGACGGCATGAGCGCCGTGCTGCCCGAGATGCGGAACTTCATCCTGCCCGGCGGCCACCCCGCCGTATCGCAGGCGCACATCTGCCGCACCGTGTGCCGCCGCGCCGAGCGTGCCGTGGTGGCCCTGGGCGCGCAGGAGCCCGTCCCGGAGGCCATTGTCCGCTTCCTCAACCGCCTGAGCGACCTGCTCTTCGTACTCGCTCGCTGGCTCGGCCACACCTTCACTGTGCCCGAGGTCCCTTGGAAGCCACGCGGCTGAATACCGGGAAACCCGTGTGACCATTGGGAAAACCACGCGTCAACACCCGTTGAAAAACGGACCTTCGGCGGGAACCCGGCCCGTCTATATTTGCGCCCCTGAAAAAAAACGGCCTCACGCAGCATGTACTGGACGCTTGAACTGGCCTCGTATCTCGAGGATGCGCCTTGGCCCGCCACAAAGGACGAGCTGATCGACTTCGCCATGCGCACGGGGGCGCCGCTCGAAGTGGTGGAGAACCTGCAGGCCATTGAGGATGATGAGGAGATCTTCGAGAGCATCGAGGAGATCTGGCCCGATTATCCCAGCAAGGAGGACTTCTTCTTCAACGAGGACGAGTACTGAATCGGCCTGGACCTTCTGAAGACCCCGCCCACAGCGGGGTCTTCGTCTTTTCCTGTCAGCCTGACCGGTCGCCGGCTCGTGGCCCGGTCCGTGCCCTGCGACCCCGGTAGCCGGTCCCTTATCCGGCTACCTTTGCGGACCTTTTCAAAACGGTGCATCGGGCCACGGGCGCCCGCACCACAGCACAAGCACATCCGATGTTCGGTTCCCTCGTCAAGTCCATTTTCGGCGACAAGTCCAAGCGCGACCTCAAGGAGGTGCAGCCCCTGGTAGAGCAGGTGAAGGCGGCCTACGCCAAGCTGGCCGATCTGAGCCACAACGAACTGCGCGCCAGGACCGACGGTCTCAAGCAGCGCATCGCCGACGGCATCAAGGACGAGCAGGCCAAGGTGGACGCGCTGCGGGCCGAGATCGACGCCGACCCCGGGATGGACATCCATGCCCGCGAGACCCGTTACCAGGAGATCGACAAGCTGGAGGAGAAGATCGTGGCCCGCATCGAAGAAGTGCTGCTGGAGATCCTGCCCGAGGCCTTCGCCGTGGTGAAGGAGACCGCGCGCCGTTTCAAGGAGAACAGTGAGCTGCGCGTGCGCGCCACCGCGCTGGACCGTGACCTGGCCACCAAGCGGCCGGACGCCATCCGCATCGAGGGCGACGAGGCCATCTGGAGCAATACCTGGACAGCGGCGGGTAATCCCGTCACATGGGACATGGTGCATTACGACGTGCAACTCATCGGCGGCATCGCGCTGCACAAGGGCAAGATCGCCGAAATGAGCACTGGCGAGGGCAAGACGCTCGTGAGCACGCTGCCCGTCTTCCTGAACGCCCTCGCGGGCCGGGGCGTGCATCTGGTGACGGTGAACGACTACCTGGCCAGGCGTGACGCCGAGTGGATGGGCCCGCTGCACGAATTCCACGGCCTGCGGGTGGACTGCATCGACAAGCACCAGCCCAACAGCGCCGAGCGCCGCAACGCGTACCTGGCCGACATCACGTACGGCACCAACAACGAGTTCGGCTTCGATTACCTGCGCGACAACATGGCGCACGCGCCCAACGCGCTGGTGCAACGCAAGCACCACTTCGCCATCGTGGATGAGGTGGACAGCGTGCTCATCGACGACGCGCGTACCCCGTTGATCATCAGCGGCCCTACGCCCAAGGGCGAGATCCACCAGTTCGACGAGTACAAGCCGCGCGTGGAGCGCCTGTACAACGCCCAGCGCCAGCTGATCACCAAGCTCATCGCCGAGGCCAAGGAGGCGTTGAAGGGACTGGAGACCAACAGCGTGAGCAAGGAGAACCTGGAGAAGGGCGGCATGGCCCTGCTGCGGGCCTACCGGGGCCTGCCGAAGAACACGGCGCTCATCAAGTACCTGAGCGAGCCCGGCACGCGCGCCCTGCTGCAGAAGACCGAGAGCTACTACCTGCAGGACCAGCAAAAGGAGATGCCCAAGGTGGACGCGGAACTCTTCTTCACCATCGATGAGAAGCACAACAGCATCGATCTCGCCGAGAAAGGCATCGACCTGATCAGCAGCGACCTGAACGACCACGGCTTCTTCATCCTCACCGACGTGGGCGGGGAGATCGCCGAGATCGAGAAGAGCGGGGCGGGCGCCGAGGAGAAGGCGCGGCGCAAGGACGAGGTCCTTCGTGATTTCGGTATCAAAAGCGAGCGGGTCCACACCGTGACGCAACTCGTGCGCGCCTACGCGCTCTACGACAAGGACGTGGAGTACGTGGTGATGGACGGCAAGGTGAAGATCGTGGACGAGCAGACGGGCCGTATCCTGGAGGGCCGCCGGTACAGCGACGGGCTGCACCAGGCCATCGAGAGCAAGGAGAGCGTGAAGGTGGAGGCCGCCACGCAGACCTATGCCACGATCACCCTGCAGAACTACTTCCGCATGTACCACAAGCTCGCCGGCATGACCGGTACGGCCGAGACCGAGGCCCAGGAGCTGTGGAACATCTACAAGCTGGACGTGATGGTGATCCCCACCAACCGTACAGTGGTGCGCTTGGACAACGAGGACATGGTCTTCAAGACCAAGCGGGAGAAGTACAACGCCGTGATCGACGAGATCGTGCGGCTGCGCGATGCGGGCCGCCCGGTGCTGGTCGGTACGACCACCGTTGAGGTAAGCGAGCTTGTGAGCCGCATGCTCAACATGAAGGGCATCAAGCACAACGTGCTCAACGCCAAGCAGCATGCGCGCGAGGCCGAGATCGTGCTGCACGCGGGCCAGGCGGGCACCGTCACCATCGCCACCAACATGGCCGGGCGCGGCACGGATATCAAGCTCGGCCCCGGCGTGAAGGAGGCCGGCGGCCTGGCCATCGTAGGCACCGAGAAGCACGAGAGCCGCCGCGTGGACCGCCAGTTGCGCGGCCGCGCCGGGCGCCAGGGCGACCCCGGCTCCTCGCAGTTCTACGTCTCGCTGGAGGACGACCTCATGCGCATGTTCGGCAGCGAGCGCATCAGCAAGCTGATGGACCGCCTGGGCCTGAAGGAGGGCGAGGTGATCCAGCACAGCATGGTCACCGCCAGCATCGAACGCGCCCAGAAGAAGGTGGAGGAGAACAACTTCGGCATCCGGAAACGCCTGCTGGAGTACGACGACGTGATGAACCGCCAGCGGCAGGTGATCTACAAACGCCGCCACAACGCCCTTTTCGGCGAGCGCCTGAAGCTGGACGTGCTGAACATGTTCCACGATACAGCAACCGACCTGGTGGAGCAGTACCACGACACCGCCGACTTCGAGAGCTTCCGCATGGACCTCTTCCGCAAGCTGGCCGTGGACAGCCCCTTGGACGAGTCGGGCTTCAAGAGCAGCAAGACACCCGAGGTGGCCGAGCGCGTTTTCCGCGCGGCCATGGACGCCTATCAGCGGCGCGGTACCCAGACAGCCGCCCAGGCCCTGCCCGTGATCAGCGACGTCTTCCTGAACCAGGGCGCGCAGTACGAGAACATCGTGGTGCCGATCACCGACGGTACAAAGACGATGCAGGTGGTGACGAACCTGCAGCGCGCCTACAAGAGCGAATGCCGCGAGCTGATAGACAGTGTGGAGCGCTACATCACCCTGGCCATCATCGACGAGGAGTGGAAGGAGCATCTGCGCGAGATGGACGACCTGCGCCGCAATGTGCAGAACGCCAGCATCGAGCAGAAGGACCCGCTGCTCATCTACAAGCTGGAGTCCTTCAAGCTCTTCGATGCCATGATCGCGCGCATCAGCAACGAGGTCACCGGCTTCCTCGTGCGCGCCGGCCTGCCTACGGCGCAACCGAACGTGCAACAGGCCCAGGCGCCCAGGGCGCCGCAGCAGCAGCGCCTCCAGACCAGCCGTACCGAGGCCCCGCAGTACGCTGGACGTACCAACAGCTCCGCGCCCCCGCAACAACGTGTCGCCGCACCGGCGGGCCGGGGCCCCGTGCCGCCTCTGCCGCCCGGCGGGCCTCCTCGCCAGCCGGTGATGCCCGTGCGCGTGGAGAAGAAGGCGGGCCGCAATGATCCTTGTCCCTGCGGAAGCGGCAAGAAGTACAAGCAGTGCCATGGGAAGGACGCGTAGGCGCCTGCCCTGAACGGAACACGGACGCCGGCCTTACGGGGCCGGCGTTCATGTTATGGTGTATGTCGTGTGGTTCTATTTCAGGGGCACGCGCATCTGCACGCGCACGGGCAGGCCGTCCTTCTCGCCCGCTGAGAATCGCGGGGCTTGGCGCAGGGCGTCGGCCAGCTGGCCGGCCATCTCGTCCGGGGCGCCCAGCACTTTGATATCGCTCAGTGCTCCGTCCTTTTCCACCACGAAGGTGGCTGTGGCGCCGTCAGCACTGCCGGCCTTGTTCTTGAGGTAGGTGATCATGGCGCGCTCACCACCGGGGTAGCTGGGCATGGTAGGAGCCACGGTATACACCAGTTCATCAAGCAGCTTCAGGTCATAGACCTTTTCGGCCAGCGGCTCGCCCCATTTGTCGTACCGCTTCCAAATACCTGTCTTGTGGCCCATGTTGTAGTCGCCCTCGCTCTCCTTCTTTCCGTCGGGGTAGTAGAATACGAAGTGCCCGTGCGGGATGGCCAGCGTCCCGTCGGCATAATGGCCCTCTGCCTTCAGCACATCGCTCATGGTGAGGATCTTCCCCAGGTAATGGTCGCCATGGCGCCCGGCCGGTACGCGGTAGTAAACAGCCTTGGCCCGGGTAGTGGGGGCCAGCACCTGATCCAGGTAAGTGCGCTCGGGCTCCTTCGGCACTGGGCCCAGGATCTGTCCGCAGAGCGCGGTGGTGATCAGCAGCGATAACATGGAGGGGTTGTGGTCGGGGAGCGGGTCCTGCAACGCTCGGTCCCTGCGGAAGGTTTCACGGCTTGACAACGGGAAGCCCGCGCCCGGGCAGCACCGGCAGTGCTCAGCCCGCCCAGCCCTCGCGGTCCAAACTGCGGTACTGGATGGCCTCCGCGAGGTGCTCGGTGCGGATGTCCGGGCTGTCCGCCAGATCGGCGATGGTGCGCGCCACCTTCAGGATGCGGTCATAGGCGCGGGCGCTGAGGCCGAGGCGCTCCATGGCGCGTTGCAGCAGGGCCTGCCCCGCCGGATCGATGCGGCAGATGGCGCGCAGCTGCTGGCTGCTCATCTGCGCGTTGCAGTACATTTTCGTTCCCGTGTACCGCCGTTCCTGAACCTGCCGCGCGCGGATCACGCGCTCCCGCACGTCGGCGCTCTTCTCCGTCACCCGCTCGCTGCTCAGTTCGCTGAAGGCCACGGGCGTCACTTCGATGTGGATGTCGATGCGGTCCAGCAGCGGACCGCTGATACGGTTCAGGTATTTTTGGACGACGCCCGGCGCGCACACGCATTCCTTCTCGGGATGGTTGTAATAGCCGCAGGGGCAGGGGTTCATGGCCGCCACCAGCATGAAGCTGGCCGGGTACTCCACGGTGAACTTCGCACGGCTGATGGTGACCACGCGATCCTCCAGCGGTTGGCGCATGACCTCGAGGACCGTACGCTGGAACTCCGGCAGTTCGTCCAGGAAGAGCACGCCATTGTGCGCCAGGCTGATCTCGCCCGGCTGGGGGAACGAGCCCCCGCCCACGAGGGCCACATCGCTGATGGTGTGGTGCGGCGAGCGGAAGGGGCGTGCGCTCAGCAGCGCGTCCTCCTTACGGAGTTTGCCCGCCACGCTGTGGATCTTGGTGGTCTCCAGCGCCTCGTCGATGTTCAGCGGCGGCAGAATGGTGGGCAGGCGCTTGGCGATCATGGTCTTGCCCGCGCCTGGGGGCCCTATCAGGATGACGTTGTGCCCGCCCGCCGCCGCGATCTCGAAGGCGCGCTTGATGTTCTCCTGGCCCTTTACGTCGCTGAGGTCGACCGGGTAGCTCCGGCTGCTCTGGTCGAACTCCGCCCGGATGTCCACCACCGTGGGCGCGATGGCGCGGTGTCCCTCCAAGAATTCTACCACTTGCCGCAGGTGCGTCACGCCGATGGTGTCCAGCCCCTCCACGATACCGGCCTCGCGCGCGTTGGCCTCGGGTACGATCATGCCCTTGAAGCCCCTTTTCTTCGCTTCGATGGCGATCGGCAGGGTGCCTTTGATGGGTCGTACCTCGCCGTCCAGCGCGAGTTCGCCCATGATCACGAGGTCCGCCAGGCGCGCCGGGTCCATCTGTCCGCTGGCGCCGATGATGCCCAGGGCGATGGGCAGGTCGTAGGCCGTGCCCTCCTTGCGGATGTCCGCTGGTGCCAGGTTCACCGTGATCTCCCGCCCGCGCGGCATGTGCAACCCGATGTTCTTGATGGCCGCGCTCACCCGCTGGTGGCTCTCCTTCACCGCGTTGTCCGGCAGGCCCACCATGAAGAAACTGCTGCCCTTAACGATGTTCGTCTCCACCGTCACCAGCATGGCGTCCACCCCGAACACGGCACAGCCGAAGGTCTTGACGATCATCGCTCAGAGGGACCGCTCGATGTGGTCGATCAGCGCATGGATCACCTTGATGTGGACCTCCTGCACACGGTCGGCGTAGCCGTTGTGCGGTACGCGTACCTCCACGTCGCACAGCGTGGCCAACTGGCCACCGTCCTTGCCGGTGAGGCCTACTACGATCACGCCCTGCTGCCGTGCTGTTTCCGCCGCGCGCAGCACGTTGGGGCTGTTGCCGCTGGTGCTGATGGCCAGCAGCACGTCGCCCGCCTTGCCATGCGCCCGCACGAAGCGCGAGAACACCTGCTCGAAGCCGTGGTCGTTGCCCACGCAGGTGAGGTGCGAAGGGTCGCTGATACTCATTGCGGCGATGGGCGCGCGGTCGTCGCGGAACTTGCCGGTGAGTTCCTCGGCGAAGTGCATGGCGTCGCACATGCTGCCGCCGTTGCCGCAGCTGATCAGCTTGCCGCCGCTCTTGAGGCTCTTTACCATGATCGCGCCCGCGTCGTGGATGGCCTCCAGTGTGGAGGCGTCGCCCATCACGCGCTCCAGCAGCGCTGCGGCTTCGGAAAAGTGGCTGCGGATGCGGTCGATGCTCATGAGTTGGATGCCGAAGCGTGGGCGAAGGTGTCGGGCGAAGATGCGTCAAACGGCGTCGCCGCCTTTGAATCCGAGGCGTTCACGGTCGGCGGCTGGTTTCCCCATCAGTTGTTTCACGGTCTCGAACTACGCGTGCAGCGCTTCGCCGTGGGCTTCTTGTTGGCCTTCCACGCGCTCCAGCCGGTGCATCAGCTCGCGGTCGTTCATCAGGATGCGGTTCATCCGGACAAAGACGCGGATGATCCGGATACTTACCGCGATGGCCCGTTTGCTGTTGAGCACGTTGGACAGCATCAGGACGCCGTGCTCGGTGAAGGCCAAGGGCAGCTTACGCCGACCACCCCATGAACTTGAAGTCGCAATTTGCGACTTCAAGTTGGACCACTCTTCTTGGTTCAATTGGATCATGAACTCCTTCGGGAACCGCTCCAGATTCCTTTTGACCTGTTCGTTCAAGCGTTTGGTGGGGACTTCGTAGAGTCCCGCAAGATCCTCATCCAGTATCACCTTTTCCCCGCGTATCCAGTGGATACGGGTGGCGATGGCCTCGTCGTTGATCAGCGATGTTGTTCCCATGGTCCGGCCGCTTGACGGGAATACCGTCAAAAAGCGGACGGACAATATGGGAAGCGGGAGACGCTCCAGCAAACTTCGGGAACCGGGTCTACTTACTGCCCTTCAGCTTCTCCATCCCCTCCAGCCCGCATTGCAGGAAGGTCTTGAACTCCTCCACCGTACTCGTGCCCACAGGGGCATTCAGCAGTTTGCCATCCGGGCTGATCAGCGCGTACCACGGTTGGCTCACCTTCTGGAAGGTCTCAGCCTCGAGCGTGGACCATCGGTCGCCGATGGTGATGATGTCCTTCGGGTTGCCGTTGGAAGTGGTATAGCGATGCTGCTCCTCCTTCGGGAGTTTCTCACGGTCGTCCACGTACAACGACACCAGTATGAATTCCTCCTCGATGGTCTTCTCCACCCCGGGCGCGGTCCACACGAACTGCTCCATCTTCCGGCAGTTCACACAGCCGTAGCCCGTGAAGTCGATCATGATGGGCTTGCCCGTTTCCCGCGAACGTTCCATGGCCTCACACAGGTCCAGGATCTGCGGCGGCTTGGGATGGATCCAACTGTAGCTCGCGGGCGGGGCGAGTCCGCTCAACAGCTTGGGTTCCGCGAAAGTGCGCGCATGCTGGTCATACCGGAAACCGAGGAGCAGGTAGGTCAGCGCTGCGGCGAACAGGCCGATGAAGCCCCAACGCGTGGCGGAACGCTGCTTCACCGGGCTATCATGCGGGAAGCGGATGAAACCGAGCAGATAGAGCACGATACCGGCGGCACAGATGCACCATATGGCAAGGAACACTTCGTACGGCATCGTGTTCCAATGGCTCACCATATCGGCAGTGCTGTAGAACTTGAAGGCGAGCGCCACTTCGATGAAGCCGAGGACCACCTTCACGCTGGTGAGCCAGCTACCGCTGCGGGGCAGGCTGTTCAGCCAGCCCGGGAACATCGCGAAGAGCGCGAACGGCAGCGCGATGGCCAGGCCGAAGCCACCGATGCCGATGGTCAATTGCATCGGTCCACTGTCCGGGGTGATCGCACCGACGAGCAGCGTGCCCAGGATGGGACCGGTGCAGCTGAAGGACACCAGAGCAAGCGTGAAGGCCATGAAGAAGATGCCGATCGCCCCGCCGAAACGGCTGGCGTTCTGGTCCATCTTGTTCACGAACCCGCTGGGCAGCGTGATCTCGAAGTAGCCGAAGAACGAGATCGAGAACACGATGAAGATGGCGAAGAAGACCAGGTTCAGCCAGGGGTTGGTGCTGATCACGTTGAAGATCTCCGGATCCACGCTTCCCAGTATGTGGAAGGGCAGGCTGAAGCAGAGGTAGATCCCCACGATGAAGGCCCCGTACAGAAAGGCGTTCATCCGGCCCTTGCGCTTGTTCTCGGCGCCCTTGGTAAAGAAGCTGACCGTGAGCGGGATCATGGGGAACATGCACGGGGTGATCAAAGCGACCAGGCCACCGAGGAAACCGAGGAAAAAGATGGTCCACAGGGATCCGTCCAGGGGTTCTTCCCCACCATGCGCGCAATCGACCACGGGGTCGTTCAGGTCGACACCCGGCATGGTATAGGCGCGGCACGCTTGCGAAGGTCCGGCCGTATCCACAGGCAAGGCCGAGCCAGCGAACGTCACGGTGCCGACTTCCACGTTGCCTTCCGCGAGATGCGCCCGGAAGAAGAGGCCACCCGGTGCGCAGCCCATGTCATCGCAGGTCATGAACTCCAGCGCTCCGGTGGTCACGGGTGATGGCAGGTCGCTGCTCAGTGTCGCGGTGAGCGTCACGGATCCCTTGAACTTCTTGATGACGGCATTGTCCCAGATCGGATCGGCATGCTCGTCCACATCTGGGCCCTCCTCGATCACCTCCTTGCCCACCTCGATGCCGGGAACGGTATCAAAGAGGAGGGTAGTGGGCAGCGGCCCCATGATATCCGGATCGATGTGCTGGGAATAGATCACGAACCCGGGCTGGAGTTCGCCCTTGAACACGAGTTCGTACCGGCCCGCCTGTTGTTTGTTGACCTTGATCTTCCAATCGATCGGGGGCACATATCCATCCCCCTGGGCGGACAGGAGAAGCGGGAAAAGCAGGAAGGTCAACAGGGCCGTGCGCACAATCATCTACTTCGTGGCAGGGAATGGAACGCTGAACTCCACCGTGACCGGCGGCAAGCAGGTCTTGTCATTGCAGCACATGTATTCCACGGACCCCACAACATCGAAGGCGTCCTTGGAAAGCCGCTCGATGGGGATGAGGAACTCGGCCTCGTGCCCGTGGTAGCGCACCAGCATCTGGAAGTTGGGGTCCTCCACTTCCACCGGAGGTGGCTCCAGGATGGGCCCCGCAGTGAAGGCGGGCGAGGCGGCGACGGTGATCAGGGTGGGTAAGGGGCCATCGTCCCGCGGCAGGGTGAGGGCATAGATGTGCCAACCTTCCTCGCAGATGGCGCGCAAGGCCACGTATGTTCTGCCGTTGGCGGCCTCCTTGGTCGTGAAGGACCAATTGACCGGGCTTCCGGCGAAGGCGATGGCGGCGGCCATGGTGAAAAGGAGTGAAAAGAGGATGCGGCGCATGGTTCTGTAGGAAGGCCGCTAAGGTAGCCCGCTTCAAAGGACCGGGATCCGCAGGGCCGCGCGCGATGCGCGTCTTCACAGGGATCCTGTGCCGCAGGGCGTTAACGGATCTTCGGAATTCGGCCGGCACTCTTCCGCTCACGCACGCTCGCACTCTTCTACTCTCGCACCCTTCATAGCAGATCCACCTCCACCACGCGCGCGATCGGGATGGTGACGCCCTTCTTCAGCACGATGTTGTCGGCATCGAAGGCCCATACCGTGGTCTCCACCACTTTCAGGCCCTCGTTGTCGCGGAAAACGATCCTGGATTTGGTGTGTTCCAGGTTGCCCAGTTGCGTGGCGCGCGCGATGTTGCCGTCGCGCAGCCTGCGGTGCTCGTCGCTCCAGTGAACGGGCTCCGCCGGGAAATGCAGCGCGGGGACGTCCTCTTTTTCGATGCGGTGGATACTGGAAGTGATCATGGTGGGGTCGCGGATCGTTCGGTGTAGTGGCGAAGGAAGGCGGCCGATGTGAAGTACCGATCAGCGGGCAGTGGGCAGCAGGCAGTCGGCAGCGGCCCATGCGGAATGTGCTGCCTGCTGCTATCTGCCTACTGCCCGTTGCCTGCTGCATTCTGTACACCGATCCTGAACACCTCCCTCGTGCCCGGCCCGGCCCGGTAGCCCTCGGCCAAGCGGTGCCCCGCAACCCACACCACTTCGCCCGCGCTCACCAGCACATGCACGGCGGCCTTGTCGACCAGGGGTACCTTGGCATCCGTGAGCACATCGCTCACCAATTTGCTGCCACCCAACCCTACGGGGCGTATGCGGTCGCCCGTGCGCCAGGGCCGCAATTCCAGCGGAAAGGCCAGCTTATCCGCATCCAGCCACACTTCGTCCATACCGTCAGGCGGAGCACCCGGCTCAACAAAGGCCCATGTGAAGCGCGCATCCGCAGGGGTTGCGCCGTCGCGCTCGACCCGGATGGCCGGTGGAGCATCCTTGACCGGCATGATGATGAGCGCATCACGGTCCACGTTCACCTGCTGGCCTTCGGCGTGGAAGAGCGCCCCCGTTGAGCGGTCCACGATGGCGTCATGCACGCGCTCCACCACATCGGGGTGGAAGCCGCGTGGCCGCAGCAACGTGTTCAGCAGCAGGGCGGGCGATGCAGCGCTTTCGATCGAGGCGAAGGGAATGATGACGCGGCCTTCCGCATCGGGCAGGAAGGCGGCGGCCTCTTCGTCCACCTGGCGCATGGCCACGGTCACCAGCTCGCGCTGCAGCGCGGTGGAGCGGCCCATGGCGCGCAGGGCCCCGGGGCGCAATTCCTCCAGCAGGGGCAGCACCTCGTGGCGGATCCGGTTCCGCAGGTATTTCGGATCGGCATTGGTGCCGTCCTCGCGGAAGGCGATACCGTGCTCCCGGGCGTAGCGGAGGATATCCGCGCGGCCCGTCGCGAGCAGCGGCCGCACGAAGGGTCCGCTCTTCGGCCGTATACCCGCCCAGCCATGCGTGCCGGTGCCGCGCAACAGGTTGATGAGGAGCGTCTCCACGGCATCATCGGCGTGGTGGGCCAATGCGATGGGCAGGCCGTCGGCAGCGTGCAGCGCGTGGAACCATTCGTAGCGGAGGTCGCGCGCGGCCATTTGCACGGAGACGTCCTCGCGTTCCGCCCGGGCATTCACGTCCACGCGCACCGAGACGAACGGGATCTTTTCCCGCTCGCAGTGCGCGCGCACGAAGGCGAGGTCCGCATCGCTCTCGGCCGCGCGCAGGCCGTGGTCCACGTGCGCCACGGAGCAGGGGTGGCCGAGGGCGCGGAGCACGTGCAGCAGCACCATGCTGTCCACACCGCCGCTCACGGCCACGCGCACGGCCTCCTTGCTTTTCAGCAATTTTTCTTGACGGATCGAGCGCGCGGTGCGGAGGAGCATCGGTCAAAGATGCGCGGTCACAACGCGTCCAGGATGCTGTTCGCTTTCAGCTCGCATTCCGCCCACTCCTGCTCCGGGTCGCTCAGGGCGGTGATGGCGCCGCCGGTGATCAGCGAGGCCATGCCCGTGGCGGCGTTGTAAGTGATGGTGCGGATCACCACGTTCAGGTCCAGCGTTCCATCCGGCAATTGATAGCCGAGACAGCCGCTGAAGAGGCCGCGCGGCATGTCCTCCGCCTCGGTGATCAACTCCAGCGCCCGCCGCTTGGGGGCGCCGGTCATGCTGGCCATGGGGAAGGCCGCGCGCACGGCATCCCAAGGCCCCAGCCCTTCGCGCAGTTCGGCGCGCACGGTGCTCACTAATTGATGCACGTTGGGGTAGGTGCGCACGGTGCACAGTTCGGGCACACGCACCGAGCCCGGTGCCGCTGTGCGCGCCAGGTCGTGCCGCGCCACGTCCACCGCCATGATGTTCTCGCTGCGCTCCTTGGGGTCCGTGGCCAGTTCGTGCGCGAGGGCCGCATCGATGGCGGCATCGGGCGAGCGGCGGCGCGTACCCTTCATGGGTTCGGTGAGCACGTGGCGGCTTTCGATGCGCAGGAAACGTTCGGGGCTCATGCACAGGGCAAAAAGATCCCCGCTCCGGTACAGCGCGGCGAAGGGCGCATCGGTGGCGGCCAGCAACCGGCCGAAGGCGGCGTACGGGTCGAAGCCCTCCAGCCGCGCCGTGCGTTCGGTGCAGTAGTTGATCTCGTAGATATCGCCGCGCTGGATGTGGGCCAGCAGCTTCCGCACGGTGGCCAAGTAGCGTTCCTTCGGTGTGTGCCGTTGCCAAACGGCCTTTGGCCTGTCCGCGGCCGGGTTTTCAGCTGGGGCGAGCAGCGCGCGGAGCGGTCCGGTGTACGTTCCTTCTTCTGTGGGTCGCGCGCCCTCCCAGCGCAGCACCACATCGGGCCGCCACCACGCGGAACGCAGCCCGGCCGAGGCCAACCCGCCTTTCGGCCGGTCCACCACGCTAGGATGATCGAAGACCAGCCGCCCGGCCCAAGCATCGTTGTCCGTGGGTTCCTGTTCACAGGGCCCTTCCGTGCTCCGGGCCATCACGATCCATC
>Ga0138256_10002052_pt1 | contig 21686 bp, 22 predicted proteins | sample KNB2016incub_MG_FD_105486 | JGI IMG/M metagenome (GOLD analysis project Ga0138256, IMG submission 105486) | Active sludge microbial communities from wastewater in Klosterneuburg, Austria - KNB2014incub_MG | ecosystem: Engineered > WWTP > Activated sludge > Unclassified | place: Austria... | reverse complement strand
TCAACGGCTTCGTAAAGCAAATCGTGGGCGGTTTTGTCGTCCAACGTTCCCCAATCTGCGCCGCCCAACTGCCAGCAGCCCAAACCAATTTCCCCCACCTGCGCGCCTGTTTTGCCAAATAATCGCGTTTTCATCATAACCTCCACATTTAGTGTATGCCCTTCGCATAAAAAGCGCAATAGTTTTATGGATAATTCGGCCACAATGATCTCCATTCGCCCATTCACCGCCACCGATGCCGCGGCGTACCAGGCTCTGCGCCTTGCCGCACTGCAAGACGCGCCCACCGCGTTCGCCTCTAGCTATGAGGAAGAATGCAACCGCCCGCTGGACAAAGTAGCCGCGCGGCTTGGCCCGCAGCCGGGTGAATCGTGCGTGTTTGGCGCTTTTGTGGATGGCGCTCTGGTGGGCATGGTCGGCCTCAAACGCGATGAGCACATTAAGCTGGCGCACAAAGCCTTTGTTTGGGGCGTGTATGTTGCGCCAACCATGCGCGGGCGCGGCGCTGGGCAAAAATTGATGAAAGCCGCGCTGGATCACGCGGCAAGCTGGCCCGGTCTGCGCCAGGTCTATTTGGGCGTGAACGCCGTCAACCAGCCGGCCATCCGCCTGTATGAGCGCATGGGTTTTGCCACCTATGGCCGCGAATCCGCCTGCATGATTGTGAACGGCGAAGCAATTGACGAGTTGTTGATGGTTTGGATTCTTGACGATGGACGATAGACGATGGACGGTGGACGGTGGGCAATGGACGAGAATAATCGTCTATCGTCCATCGTCTATCGTCCGTTATTTTTCATCTGGTAAAATCTTGTCACCCAAATGTTGGGGAGTGGCCAAGCGGTAAGGCACCTGACTCTGGATCAGGTAATCGTTGGTTCAAATCCAGCCTCCCCAGTCTTAGATAACCCGCCGTCTGCAAAAGATGGCGGGTTTTTTGTTTGGCAAATGTGGCACAATTTTCCCCACCCCTTACTCCTCCCGGTGGGAGGGGAAGGAATAACCAATGGAAACAGACAGTTCAAAACAAAATAACCCTCTCAACACCTGCGCGGTGATTCTGGCCGCTGGCAAAGGCACCCGCATGAAGTCTGCCCTGCACAAAGTTCTTCATCCTCTGCGCGGCAAAACCATTATTCAACATGGGCTGGATATCGCCACGGCCAGCGAGGCGCTTGCGCGCAAACCGGTGGTGGTGATTGGGCACGAGGCCGAGGCGGTTCGGAGCGCCATCGGCCAGCAAGCCACATGCGTTTTGCAAGAGCAACAGCTTGGCACCGGGCACGCGCTCATGGTGGCGCAAGACGAGGCCGAGCTGCTGGGCGGCGCAAGCCAGGTGCTTTGCATGTATGGCGATATGCCCCTGCTCCGCCCGGAGACCATCCGCAAAGTGATTGACGCACGAACGCGTTACGGCGCGGCGATTGCCATGCTGACCGTGACGGTGGACAACCCGCGCGGGTTTGGGCGCGTGCTGCGCGACACCAGCGGGCAGATCACGGCCATTATTGAGGAAGTGGACTGCACGCCAGAACAACTGAGCAGCCGCGAGCTGAACGTGGGCGTGTATTGTTTTGATGGCGAATGGTTGTGGAACGCGCTGGCCCGCATCAAGCCAAACCCGCGCAAGGCCGAGTACTTTTTGACCGACACGGTGGAGCTAGCCAACAAAGATGGCCGCCCGGTGGTGGGCGTTGCCACCGATGACATTGATGAGACGATTGGCATCAACACCCGCGTGGATTTGGCCGACGCCGATGCCGCCATGCGCAAACGCATCAACCGCGCCCACATGCTGAACGGCGTGACGATCACGGACCCCTCCGCCGTTTATATTGACGCCGATGTGAGCATTGGCGCAGACACAACCATTTTGCCAAACACGCATATTTTGCGCGGCACAAAAATTGGCGATGGATGCGTGATTGGCCCAAATTCTTTGCTGGATGCGGCCACGATTGGCGACCGCTGCGAGATCCGCCAGTCGGTCATTCGCGATTCACAGGTGGACGAGGACAGCGATGTTGGCCCCTGGTCGCACATGCGCAACGGGGCGCACATGCTGGCGGGCGGGCACATTGGCAATTTTGGCGAGGTAAAAAACAGCACGCTGGGGCGCGGGGTCAAACAGGGGCACTTTAGCTACCTGGGAGATGCCACGCTGGGCGAGAACGTGAACATCGGGGCGGGCACAATTACCTGCAACTTTAACGGCAAAACCAAAAACCCAACCCTCATTGGCGATGACGCATTTATTGGCAGCGACACGCTGCTCGTTGCGCCGGTGCGGGTGGGCGATGGCGCCCGCACGGGCGCGGGGTCAGTTGTCACGCGCGATGTGCCAGCGGGTGAGACGCACGTGGGTGTGCCCGCGAAGAAGCTGGAGAGGAAATGATGCCTAAACCTCACAGGTCTGCGAGACCCGTGAGGTTTTACAACACGAATGATCGAAATCATCTTATTTCTGCTGGCCCTCATGGTAAGGGCATTCTTCGCGCTGGCGCGGGGGGCGCTCATCAACCTGCGCCCGGCACGGCTGAGCGACCTTGAAGAGCGCGACCCCGGGGCGGCCAAATCCATTCGCAAGCTCACCGAAAATTCCGGGCGGCTGCTGGCAACCGCAGAGGTGGGCGCGCTGATCTCCATGCTGTTCGCGGCGGCCATCGCCACCATGAAGTTTGGGGGGCAGGTGTTTGCGTGGGTGCATGCCAACACGCCCTTTAGCATGAGCGATGCATGGCTAAACGCGCTGGCGGCCATGCTGGTGGTTTTGGTAATTGGGCTGCCGCTGTTTGTAATTGGCCGCCTTGTGCCAGAGGCGCTGGCCGTGCGCTACGCAGAACCCTTCGCCCTGGCGACCATTTTGCCCATGCAGATCGCATCTGCCCTGATGGCGCCATTTGTGCGCGTGGCGGTGTGGCTGAGCAACGCGCTTTCCATGCCGCTGGGCGGGCGAAAATCGCTCACCGGCGCGCCCGCCACCGAGGAAGAAATTAAAACGCTGGTGGACGCGGGCGAGGAAGAAGGGCTGATTGAAAGCGAAGAGAAAGAGATGATCTACTCTGTGCTGAATTTTGGCGACACGGTGGCCCGCGAGGTGATGGTGCCGCGCATAGACATGCTGGCAATTGAAGTGAACACCCCGCTGAATGAGGCGCTGGATGTCATCATCGCCGCGGGGCATTCGCGCGTGCCGGTTTACCGCGAGACGATTGATGATGTGGTTGGCTTTTTGTATATCAAAGATTTGCTCAAGGTGCTGCGCGCGCCGCAGATAACAGCGTATCCATCCTTAAATGAAGTGATGCGCACCGCCCACTTTACGCCCGAATCAAAATCGGTGAGCGACCTTTTGCGCGAACTGCAAAAAAGCAAAACGCATGTGTGCATCGTGGTGGATGAGTTTGGCGGCACGGCGGGCATGGTGACGATTGAGGATATTCTGGAGGAGATCGTCGGCGAAATTCAAGACGAGCTGGACGCCGAGGAGCCTGAGTCGGTGGCGCTGCCCGATGGCGGCTATGTTCTGGACGCGGGCATGGCAATTGACGATGTGTGCGAACTGCTCAAGATTGAGCTGCCAGAACAAGAAAGCGACACGTTGGGCGGCCTGATTTACGACCAGCTTGGCGCAGAGCCAAACGTGGGCGATGTGGTTCATCAAGGCGGCGCCACTTTCGAGGTCTTAAAGATGAGTGAGCGCAGAATCCTCAAGGTAAAAGCAACGCTGGCAAAACCCGAAAGCGCGTCGGACAAAGAAGAAATTTTGGTGTAATGTGTGCGTGACAATAACCTGCTTGGTTTGCGTTTTACACATTACACATTACACGTTAAAAAAACATGGCAAAACAAAAAACAACCCCTCCGCCGCAAGATCATCTGCCAAAATCGCCAAAGCTGGCAAAACGGCGCAAGCCAAAGCCAGAGCTTGGCGATGACGTGATTCAGGTTTTGCTGGAGGTGGCCGCCAACACCCGCGAGCTGGCTTACGCGCCTTACTCGCATTACCACGTTGGCGCGGCATTGCTGGGAGAAAGCGGCCTGGTGTATGGCGGCTGTAATGTGGAAAACGCGGCCTACCCCATGTCCATCTGCGCCGAGCGCACGGCGCTCACAAAAGCCATCAGCGAAGGCGAGCAAAAATTTCTCGCCATCGCCGTGGTCACAAAAGATGGCGGCTCGCCGTGTGGCGCGTGCCGCCAAATGCTCGCAGAGTTTGGGCTGGATATTGATGTGATCATCGCAGATGAAAAAGGGAAATACACCTTAACCACCACCGGCGATCTTTTGCCGCTGGCTTTTCGGTTGAGATAATTTAGACATCACTAGCGCTCCGGGCACTTAAAGCGCCCGGAGCGCTAAAACTGGATGAAAAAACTATTTCGTCTCGCCCTCTTTCTTGCGCTGGCCTGCGTGGTTGTGCGCGGGGTAGCGCACGTGTGGGCGCGTGGGCGCATTTTGCCCGCTGCGCAGGCACAAGCCGACGCGGCGATTGTGTTTGGCGCTGGCGTGCGCAACGGCAACCCCACCCCCATGCTCTACGACCGCGTGGCGGCGGCGGTTGACCTGTACAAACAAGGCCGGGTCAAAACGCTGGTGATGAGCGGCGACGCCAGCATGGGCGCAACATACGGCGAACCCGCCGTGATGAAACGCACGGCCATGCAAATGGGCGTGCCCGAACGCGCCATCATTTTAGACAACGCCGGTTTTAGCACATACGACACCTGCTACCAGACCCGCCAAACGCTGCACGTTAAAAAACCAATTCTGATTACGCAAAACTTTCATTTGGATCGCGCTTTGATGACCTGCGCCCTACTGGGCGTGAACGCCACCGGCTACTCGGCAGACCTGCGTGAATACCGCGGGGTGTGGTGGAATTACCTGCGCGAAGTTCCCGCCACCGTAAACGCGGTGATTGAAACACTCATTACGCGGCCCACCCCCGGCCCCTTCCAGCGAGAAGGGAGAATGACTACCAGCAACCAGCTACTAGCAAACAGCTAATAACCAACAACCAACATGACAAACCACGACCGACCCGCCGCCTGGAACATCGTCACCGAATGGACGACCGACCCTGCTTTGATCCGCCACATGCTCTCGGTAGAGTGCGCCATGCGCGCCTATGCCAAGCGTTTTGGCGCCGATGAGGATCAGTGGGGGCTGGTTGGCCTGCTTCACGATTTTGACTACCAGCGTTACCCCAACCTCGCCACCGGTCACCCGGTGACGGGCGTGGAATACCTGCGCGGGCTGGGCTGGCCAGAAGACATTCTGCGCGCCATTTTGGCCCACGCCTCCGAGCGCACCAACATCTTCCCAGAAAACCAAATGGAAAAAACGCTGGTGGCGGTGGATGAACTGACCGGGCTGGTGGCCGCGGTGGCGTTCGTGCGTCCCTCAAAAAACATAGCGGATGTGCAGCTCAGCTCCATCAAAAAGAAGTGGAAAGAGAAGGCATTTGCGGCAGGGGTAAACCGCGACGAAATTGAGCACAACACCGCCGCGCTGGGCGTGCCGCTGGATGAACACATTGGCGTGGTTTTGGCTGCCATGCAAGCCGAGGCCGCTAAACTTGGGCTGGATGGGAGCGCAGCGACAAAGTAATTTAACGTGGATGAACAAAATGCACAGGATGGTTTTATCCTGTTCATCCTGTTTATCCATGTTAGATAAAAGTCATGGAACCAAGATCGCGTAGAAACACATTGCGCTGCCCATCGTGCCGGGCCTCACTGCGGCCAGGCACAACCGCGTGCCCTGTTTGCGGGCATGTGATGGAAGCCCCGCTGGTGGACGAAGCCGCGCTGACCGAGGTCACGACCAGCATTGAACCCCTCACCACCCGTGAAAGGCTGGTGCGGTTTTTGGCCCGCCTGCCCTGGGGCGTGATTGGCGTGGTGGGCATGATTGTTTTGCTGGGCGTTGGGGCGATGGCGCTTTTGCGGGGGGGCACGGCTGCGCTGCCCGTGACGCCCACGGCTGCGCCCACGCGCGCCACACCCACGCACACGCCCACACTCGCGCCAACCGCACCACCCACCCCAACCAGGCCGCCGCCCACGCCCATCCCCCCAACACCCACGCTTGCGCCCCGCGCAGAGGTGGTGGTGCAATCTGGCGATACGTGCAGCAGCATTGCGCTGAAATACAAGGTGGATATTGACGAGTTGATCCAATACAACAATTTGGATTCCAATTGTCTAATCAACATTGGCAACGCCATCAAAATACCGCCCATTTTGCCCACCGCTGGCCCAACCCCCACCACCGACCCCAACATCACGGTGGTGGCCGCCGCGCCCACTTCAACCCTTCCGCCAGAACTGGTGTATGAGGTGCGGTCTGGCGATGTGTGCGGCACCATAGCCGAGAAATTCCGCATCCCGGTGGCGCAAATCATTACCCAAAACAAGCTGGATGTGGACTGCACCATCCGCGTGGGGCAAAAGCTTACGCTGAAATTTGGCGCGGCCAACGCCGCCCCCGCCTCAACCAACACGCCATACGTGGCCATGACACCCACCCCGCGCGTGGGGTATAGCGCGCCCATCGCTCTTTCACCGGCAGATAACGCGGCGTTCACCGAAACCGTCGAGGTTGTGACGCTGCAATGGCTGACAGTTGGCACGCTAAAAGAAGACGAGTGGTATGTGGTGCATGTGCAGCCATCCGGCGCCATCACGGTGCCGCTGTTCGAAACCAAAGGCACATCCATCAAGCTGACCCGCGACCTGCTGGGCGCGGAACAAGAGCGCAGCGTGGCCTGGTGGGTTGAGGTGAAGCGCGTTGTGCCACAAGCGGGCGGCCCAACCCCTGCGCCAAACGCGATGGCTGGCCGCACGTATGTCACCTTAAGCCCGCCCAGCGCCGCGCGGCGGTTTACCTGGCGACAAGTGTTGCCAACGGCGGTGCCTCGCTAAATTTGACAAGAGGGATGGGTCTTGTAAAAAATGTCTGAAATAAAAGAAACGCTCTCGTTTAAGGAAGTGAAGCGCAACGAGAAGCTGAATTACGCGGAAGTTTTTTTAATCTCGCCGTTTATCGTTGTCATTCAACAATTTGTGCCCATGCTGGCAACTCAGCTTGGCGCATCTCCCATCTTGCTGGGATGGGTCACCAGCGGGTCGGCGCTCATGCTGGCGATCACCGCGATGATGAGCAATTGGTATCGCTCTCGCGCCCCAGAAGGCATACGGGCGTTGGTCATGCCATTTGTGATCTTTCGCAGCATGCTCATTTGGATCCCGCTGGTGCTGCTTTTGCCCGCTTACCGCGCAGAAGTTCTGATCCTGCTCACGATCATCTCCAACTTTTTTGCGGGGTTGGGGCAAATTACGTTTGTCACGCTTTTGCCGCGCTACACCTGGCGCAACCGCTTGTCGTCGCTGGTCAGCTTTCGGTGGACAGCGCTGGGCATCGGCATGAGCATCAGCCTGGCGGGGCTGGGGTTTGTGCTGAACGCCTTTCCCATGCCCGTCAATTATTTTGTCATGTGCGGCATCGCGCTGGTGATCACCATCATCAGCAGCCTGTGCCTGGTCAGCATTCGCCCTGCCCCGCCCAGCGCAGGATCAAGCCACAGCGCCACCAGCCGCCCAAATATCAAAGAGATTTTGGCGCACAAACCAGCGGCGTATTTTTTGCTGGTCACACTGCTCACGCAAATTGCGCTCAACGCCGCCGTGCCGCTCATCACCCTGCGGCTGGTGCGAGAAATGGGGTTGAGCGATTTTGAGTTTGGCATCACCAACTCGGTGTTGTGGGCGGGCATCGCCATCGCCTCGGTTGCCATCCCCACCCTTGTGCGCAAGTTTGGCACGCGGGTTGTTTTTGCCGCTTCTGGGATTGGGCTTGCGGCGCAAGTTTTTCTTCTTATCACCGCGTCATCCGCGCAGGCCACGTGGATCGCCAGTTTTATCGGCGGCATCGCCAGCGTGATGTTTCAGGTGACGCAGTTCTCGCTGATTGTGGACAGCGCCCCGCCAGAATCGCTGGACAACTTCATCAGTGTGCAGGGCATGGCGCTCAACATCGGCATTTTTATCGGCCCGTTGCTCATGTCTGGGCTGGTGAATATGGGGATGTCCGTCGCCATCGGCCTTGCCATTTGCGGCGTGGCGAGAATATCTTCCACCGCCTTAATTTTGGCGCAACCCCAGAAGGGTGAAAGATAAAGAGTGAAGAGTGAAGAGTGAAGAGTGAAATAACGGGTAAGGTGTGATTTAACCGGCGCTAAGCCGATCTCTGGGCAAAAAAACTTACACCTTACCCGTTATGCCTGCGCCTTAATAATACAAGCCCCAGTTTGCGGCGGCCTGATCTTCCATCATGGCTGGCTCCCACATTTCCAAGCCCATGCTCACTTTGGCGGCCATCTCCGAAGACTCCTGCACTTTTTGGCGCACCTGCTCAATCATGGCCGGGCCATACGGGCAAAATGGCGTGGTCAGGATCATGGTCACATCCACCAACTCCGGTGTCCAGGTAAATTTGCGGATGAGGCCCAGCTCCATCACGCTCATGCCCAATTCGGGGTCGTAGACCGTGCGCAACGCCTCACGCACTTTTGTCTCACGCACAGAAAAATCGTTCGCGCCGGTGTTCAACACGGCTCCAGCTTCAGTTGTGTTTTCGCTCATTCGTTTTGCTCCTGCAAGAAAATATAACCCGTAAGGTTTAATGTGTAATGCAAGTCTCTTTCACATCTTACACGTTGCATCTTGCATCTTATTCGCCATTTCTCTCTTCTCTCATCCTATACCGAAACGTGCAACACGGCGCGCCCTGCATGATGGTTTGCTCGCGCACAAGTTCAATCTCCGGGTTAAACCCCTCCACCAACGAGAAATCGCGGTTGCACGAAAACACCGCGCCCAGTTCGGCCATCCCCAGCGCGGCATACATTTCGGCGTATTTGCAGCGCGTCACATTAAAAGAGTAGCGCCCGGTGTTTTTCTCCAGCACTTCCATCTCCAACGCGCCGCCCGCGCGCCAGCCATCGGTGGCCAATGAGAACGCGGTCAGCGAAGAATCGCCCCGCGCCGCGGCCAGCTCCGCGCCTTGTTTGCGGGCAATGCCAATGATCGTCTCGCGCACAACTTCAATCACGCGTTCGCGGCCAAACTCTTTGCCCAGCGCCTCAATCACCGGGCCAAGCACGCGGGCCTCAATCTCGCGACGGCGCAAAACGCCAATTTCGTTCAGGGTGTCTGGTGGTTGCAAGTTGGTCATGTTTGTTTTTTTTGAGAATGGCTATATTTTGAGCGACTCGTCCATCGTCAATCGTCCATCATCCTGCTTTCGCCATGCACTATAATCCCTCAGCTAATTTGCAAGCAAAAGGAAAAATATTTGGATGCGAGGGCGTAATTTATTTAACTTGATTGTTGTGATCGCGGTCACGGCAATCTCACTTATCGTTGTTCTGCCATTTCAGAAACCCGAGTTTATGAAGAGCCTGCTGTTTTGGCAGGATCCTCGCATCCGGGATTTCTCACTCAAGCAGGGCCTTGACCTGAAAGGCGGGTTGCAGGTGTTGCTGGCTGCGGATGTGCAGCCCGGCGCGCTGGTGACCGGCACCCTGGGGTCGGCCCGCACCATCATCGAGAGCCGCGTAAACAGCACCGGCGTGGCCGAGCCAGTGGTGCAGCAGCAGGGCGCAGACCGCATTCTTGTGGAGTTGCCCGGCGTGACCGACCGGCAGCTTGCCATTGACCTGATCAAGCGCACCGGCTCGTTGGAGTTTGTGGACGCAGGCGTGGCGCTGGCACAGGGCACACCCATCACCACAAGCTACATGCTGAACCAGGCCATGCTTTACCCGCAAACCGCCGCGGTCGGCAAACCCATCAGCCAGGCCGCGCAAATAAGCGGGACAACCGTTTACCGCACCGCGTTTACGGGCGAAATTTTGGAGAGCAACTCCGCGCCCCAAACCACCAGCACCGGCTCGTTTGATGTGCGTTTCTCCATCAAAGGCAACGCCCAGCAAGCCTTTGCCGATTTCACCGGCAACCGCATTGGCCAGCCGTTGTGCATTGTGCTGGACGGTGTGGTGCTGTCTTGCCCCACCATTCAAGCCAAACTCACAGATGGCGGTGTGATCACTGGCCGATTCTCATCTGAAGAAGCGCGGCAACTGGCCGTGACGCTGAACTATGGCGCGTTGCCCGTTCCGCTCAAGATTGAGGCCGTGCGCGAAGTAGGCGCAACGTTGGGCGCGGATGCCGTGCGCAAGAGCGTGATCGCGGGCATTATCGGTTTCATCGTGCTGTCCATTTTCATGCTGTTCAACTACAAGCTGCCTGGCATTGTTGGTGTGATTGCACTGGCGATCTTCGTGTTACTTTCGCTGGCGGTGTTTATCCTCATGCCAGTTGTGCTCACCCTTCCGGGCATCGCGGGTTTCGTCATCTCCATCGCCGCGGCGGTGGATGCAAATATCCTCGTGTTTGAGCGCTTCCGCGAGGAACTTCGCGCCGGGCGTTCGTTACGCGGCGCGGTAGAGGCGGGCTTCCAACGCGCGTGGCCCTCCATCCGAGATTCCAACCTCAGCACGTTGCTGGTATGCGCCATCCTGTTCATCTTTGGCAGCGCGTTTGGCGCCAGCGCGGTGCGTGGGTTCGCCATCAACCTGGTGATTGGCATTTTGGTCAGCTTGTTCTGCGCGATGATTATTACGCGCACCTTGATGCGGCTGACCTTTAGCACCGATTCGGCTTCTGAGTCATTGAGCGAGCGCCACGATTTGCTGGGGGTTTAATTCAACATGTTTAGCATTTACAACATTGTCAAAAACCGCAGGGTTTACTTCATTCTTTCGCTGATTCTGATCGTGCCGGGGTTGATCGCCATGATCATCAACACGGCTACCCTGCCCACGCGTACGCCCTGGCGGCTTAGCGTAGACTTCCGCGAAGGCACCCGCTTTGTGCTCAAGTTTCAGCAGCCCACCGATGAAGGAAAGATTCGCGCGGTGTTTACCCAGGATGGCGTAAACAACCCGGAGATTTCTCAGTTGGGCGCGCCCGCAGACAACCTGTGGCAAGTGCGCACCAGCTTTCTGGATGGCGTTGAATCGCAAAAAATTCAATCTGACCTGGAGGCCAGCGTGGGCGCTTTGGATCGCGGCTCGCTCACGGTTGAATCGGTCAGCCCCAAGGTGGCCGGCGAGGTAACACAAGCGGCCTTCTGGGCCGTTTTGGCGGCATCGCTGGGCATCCTTGTGTTCATTTGGTATTCGTTCCGCAACTCGCCCCACCCCATCCGCTTTAGCGTGTGCGCGCTCATTGCGCTTTTGCACGACCTGCTGGTGGCCGGTGGCATCACCGCCATCCTCTCCCTGCTGTTTGGCTGGGAAGTAGACGCGCTGTTCCTCACCGCCATGCTCACCATCGTGGGCTTCTCGGTGCAAGACACCATCGTGGTCTACGACCGCATCCGCGAGAACGTGGTGCGCCACCGCGGCGAGAGCTTCACCACCATCGCCACGCGCAGCCTGGTCGAGACCGTGCACCGCTCACTCGCCATCTCACTCACCACCATTTTGGTGCTGCTGGCTCTCCTCCTGTTCGGCGGGGACAGCATCAAGCAATTCATCGCGGTTTTGCTGATTGGTATGGCGTCGGGCATTTTCTCATCCATTTACAACGCCGTGCCGCTCCTGGTCGCCTGGGAAGAGCACGACCTTTGGGGCACCAAGACCAGCGCGACCAACGCGACCGCCTGATTCAATTAGAAATTAAAAATTGGGAGTCAGAAAACAGCTTGGCGCGTTTCCTGCCCAATTTTTAATTTCTAATTTTTAATTTTCGTGCCAACGCTCCTCGTCCGCCACGCCGATGTTTTGGTGACGATGGATGACCGCCGCCGCGAGATACGCGATGGCGGTTTTTTTGCGCGTGATGGTTTCATCGTTCAGGTGGATGAGACCTGCAGCCTGCCCCAAACCGCGGATTCCATCGTGGACATGCGCGGGCATATTGTGCTGCCCGGTCTGGTCAACACGCACCACCATCTTTACCAAACACTCACCCGCGCCGTGCCCGCCGCGCAAGATGCGGACCTGTTTCACTGGCTAAAAACGCTCTACCCCATTTGGGCGCGGCTCACCCCAGAGGCCATACGCACCTCAACTCAGGTGGGGCTGGCCGAGCTGGCTTTGTCTGGCTGCGCCACCGCCTCCGACCATCTTTACATTTTTCCAAATGGCTGCCGTCTGGATGACGAGATTGAGGCCGCCGCGCAGGTGGGCCTGCGCTTTCACGCCTCGCGCGGGAGCATGTCGCTGGGCGAATCGCAGGGCGGCCTTCCGCCAGATAGCTGCGTGGAAAACGAAGATTTCATCCTCAAAGATTCGCAACGCCTGATTGAGCAATACCACGACCCCCGCCCCGGCGCGATGCTGCGCGTGACGCTTGCGCCGTGCTCACCGTTCTCTGTCACCGGCAACCTGATGCGCGAGAGCGCGAAGCTGGCGCGAGAATATGGCGTGGGGCTGCACACCCATCTGGCCGAGACAAAAGACGAAGAAGAATTTTGCCTCACCAAGTTCGGCCATCGCCCGGTGGCATACATGAACGAGGTGGGCTGGCTGGGCGAGGAAGTTTGGTTTGCCCACTCGGTGCACGTGAACGACGACGAGATCAAAACCTACGCGCGATGCGGGTGCGGCGTGGCGCACTGCCCCACCTCAAACATGCGGCTGGCATCGGGCATTGCGCCCATCCGCCACATGCGCAAAGCGGGCGTAAAAGTTGGGCTGGGGGTGGATGGCTCTGCGAGCAACGATGGCTCGCATTTGCTGGCCGAGGCGCGGCAGGCCATGCTCCTTGCGCGGCTGGGCGCGGCCCTGCCCGGCGCGGGCGACCGGGCGCAAATGCCCGCGCGTGAGGCGCTGGAGATCGCCACGCTGGGCGGCGCGGCGGTGCTGGGCCGCACGGATATTGGCTCGCTCAGCGCGGGCAAATGCGCGGATTTTTTCTCCATCAACCTGGGCCGGCTGGCCTACGCGGGCGCGTTGCACGACCCCGTGGCCGCCGCCGTGTTGTGCGCCCCGCAAAATGTGGACACCTTGTTTGTGCATGGCCGCCCGGTTGTGCAAGAGGGCCAGTTGGTCACGCTGAACATCCACAAAGTTGCCGCGCGGCACAACCAGCTTGCGCAAAAAATGGTGAACGCTTAGCGCCCGGAGCGGTTTGACCGCTCCGGGCGCTTTGACCGACACCGCAGAGTAAAATCCATCGTTCAGAATGAAAACTATTTTCAACCGAATTGGCTTTCTCGTTGCCACCGCGCTGGCCATTGGGATGGCGCTCCCGGCGGCGGCGCAAACGCCACAACCCGCGCAGCCCGTCGCGCGCATCACCTCACCCGTGCGCGACCAAAAGTTGCAGGGCAGCGTGAGTGTGATTGGCACAGCCACCGCGCCGGGCTTCTCGCGTTACGAGGTGTCTTATGCGCTGGAGCCAGACACAAAAACATGGGTGGTGATTGGCGGCGGAACTGCGCCGGTGGATAACGGGGCATTGGCCCAGTGGAACACTCGCCCGCTGGCCGATGGCGCATATGCCCTGCGTGTGCAAGTGTTCACATCCGATGGCAAAGTAATTGACATGCCCACCGCCGTGCGCAACCTGGCCGTGGCCAATGGCACAAGTGTCACGCCCGTCGCGGGGGCCATCACCCCAACAAACAGCATTACCAGCACCCGCCCGGTGAGCGTGACCACAACCGCGGCCAGCGACATCGTTTCGTTCGACCTCGGCGCCATCCCCCGCGCGTTTGGCAAAGGCATTCAATACGCGGCCATGGCGATTGGCGCGTTGCTGGCGTATCTCTTGCTCAAGCGGCTGTTCTGGTTTGTGTGGCGGCGTGTGCGTGGGAATCGCGTGGATTATGGCGAGTGATCTTTCATCCCTCTTTTCGGGAGGAGCCGGGGGTGGGCCAGAACGGCGCATCATCGCCGGGCTGGGCAACCCCGGCAAAGAATATGCCCAAACGCGGCACAACGCGGGGTTTCATGCGCTAGACAAGCTGGCCCAAAAACACGGCCTCACATTCACCAAAATGATGAGCCGCGGGTTGGTGGCGCTGGGCGAGATCGCAGGGAACAAAGTGGCGTTGGTGAAACCGCAAACGTTTATGAACGAGAGCGGCGTGTGCGTTGGGCCGGTGATGAAATTTTTTAAATCCAGCGCGGCCAATTTGATTGTGGTGTATGACGAGCTGGATATTCCACCGGGCAGCCTGCGCTTGCGCAAAAACGGCGGGAGCGGCGGACACAACGGCATGAAGTCCATCATCACCCACATTGGCACACAAGATTTTGCGCGGTTGCGGGTGGGCATTGGCCGCCCGCCCGGTCGGATGGATCCCGCCGCGTTTGTGCTCACACCCTATGCCAAATCTGAGCTGGAGCTTATGCAACTGACTTATGGCCGCGCGGCAGAGAGCATTGAGCGCTGGATGACCGAGGGCATTGACCGCGCGATGAATTGGGCAAATGCGGGCACAGAGGAGAAAGATTGAACGCCGAAGAAAATGCTGAGTCTGAAATTCTTGAATATTTGCATATCAGCCAACAACGCCGCTGGATATTTCCCCGCGCCGCGCTGGTTGGCGCGTGCGCTGGAATAGTCGCCTTGCTGTTTCGCGCTCTGCTGGCAGGCGGAGACGCTGTTCGCAATGCCATGCTGGATTGGGCGCATGGTTTCCCGGCGTTTGGTTGGATCTTCCCTATTCTGTTCACCATGGCAGGCGCGGCCCTCGCGGTAGCCATCACCCGCCGTTTTGCGCCCGAAGCCGCAGGCAGCGGCATTCCTCACTTGGAAGCGGTTTTGCACCGCTTGCGCCAACTCAACTGGAAACGTGTGCTCCCGGTCAAACTGATTGGCGGGACGCTGGCGCTGGGCAGCGGGCTTATGCTGGGCCGCGAGGGGCCAACCGTGCAGATGGGCGGCGCGGTGGGTGATGCCGTCTCGCGTTTGCTCAACGTCTCGGAGCAGGAACGGCTGACTCTCATCTCTGCCGGGGCGGGCGCGGGTTTGGCCGCCGCCTTTAACGCCCCTTTGTCTGGCCTTGTGTTTGTGCTGGAAGAAGTTCGGCGCGATTTTCAACCCATCGTATTTGGCGCGGCGTTTGTGGCGGCGGTCATCGCCGATATCATCGCCCGCGTTGGTTCTGGACAAATGCCCGTGTTCGCCATCCCCGGCTACGAAACGCCGCCGCTCACCGCATTGCCGGTATTTGCCTTGCTGGGCATCGCGGCTGGCGGCCTGGGTGTTTTATTCAACCGCGGGTTGATGGTTAGCATCAAGACATACGCCAAACTCGCGCCGCGATACGCTGTCCTCGCGGCGGCAATCACTGGCGGCATCGTTGGGCTGGTGGGCTGGTTCTCTCCAACATTAATTGGCGGCGGGCACGCCCTTTCCGAGATTGTGCTCAAAGGCGAGATGGCTCTGGCCGCCATCCCATTATTTTTTGCGGTGCGGTTTGCGCTCACCCTTATGAGTTACGGCACGGGCGCGCCCGGCGGCATTTTTGCGCCGCTTTTGGTGCTGGGGGCGCTGCTTGGTCTGGCGATTGGGCAACTCGCGCACATGGTTTTCCCATCCGCCGCGCCGGTGCCAGCCGTGTTTGCCGTTGTTGGGATGGCGGCGTATTTCACCGCCATCGTGCGCGCGCCGCTCACCGGCATCATGCTCATCATCGAGATGACCGGCAATTATTCGTTGATGTTGCCGCTTTTGGTAAGTTGTTTTTGCGCTTACATCGCCGCAGAGGCGCTGAAAGATTTGCCCATTTACGAGGCTTTGCTGGAGCGCGATTTGGCGCGGCACGGGCAAGCCCACGAAATCAAAGAGCCAACCGTGATGGAGTTTGTCATTCAACCGGGCGCGCCTTTTGTTGGCATGCAAGTGCGCTCGCTGGGGCTGCCCGCTGGCTGTATTTTGGTTCGTTGCTCGGATGGCAAACGCGAGTGGGTGCCAACCGCCACCACCCGGATGACGGCGCACATGCGCATCACCGCCATTATTTCGCCGCAGGCTGCGCAAGCGCTAGAAATTCTGCGCGATGGATCTGGCGGTTGAAAAAGCCGGGGGAAGTTGCGGCTTTATTTCACCCATTTTTGGCTGATGGCCGCCAGCGAGCCATCGCCGTGCATCTCATCCAAAATGCGGTTCAGCTCGCCTAGCAGCCGCGCATTTTGCTTTTTGGCGGCGATGGCAAACGGGCGGGCTTCGAGCGCAGGCGCATCATGCGGCACGGATGTGTGAAGCTCCAGCCGCGAGACAAAAGCCACATCGGCGCGGCCATCCGCCAGCATTTGCATAGCCTCGGCGTCGCTTGCGGCGGTCTGGCGGGTCATGCCTGGTGTGCGGCGCTCCCAAAACCGCGCCAGCCGGTCGGCCTGTGACCCCAACGCCGCCGCCACCCGCTTATTTTGCAGTTGCTCTGGCTTGAGAAACACAAACCCATCTTGCGTGGGCGCAACCGCAAACACGCCGGCATCAAAGTAGCTGTTTGACCACGCAAAATCCGCGGCGCGGTTGCCATCTGGCACCACCGCAGAGATGACCACATCCACGCGATCCTGCGCCAGCGCGTCATACATCGAGTCGTAGCCCACTGGGTCGCTGGTTAGGCGCAGATTTAGGCGTTTTGCCAGCTCGCGGGCCAGGTCGGCGTCAAAACCATCCCAGCCGCTGGCATTGTAAAACGAAAAGGGCTGCCAGTTGGGGTCAATGCCCACGCGCAACACACCGCGTGTCTGCGTCTCGCGCCAGCCCAGCTCGCTTTTGATGAAGGACTGGGCGGGCGAGAAAAGCGCGAGAAATAAACAAATAAGAAATAAGAAATAAGAAAATGCGCCAGGCAAAAATTTCCTATTTCTCATTTCTTGATTTTTTTACCTCACCACAACCGTCATGCCCACATACGCCCAGCGGAACAACCGCGCGGCAAACCCCACCGGCAAATTGACGCATCCGTGCGAGCTGGGGCGGCCATACGGCGGGTTCCAATACGCGCCATGCAACGCAATTCCGCCATCAAAATACATGGTGTATGGCACACGGGGCAAATCGTAACCGGGGCCGCGCATGCGGGTGCTGATGAGTTTTGTGTAAATGTGAAACGTGCCGCGCCGCGTGGGTGTGCTGGCTTTGCCGCTGCTCATGCGCGAGGACATTACGACGCGGCCATCCTGCCAGGCGTATACCGTTTGCCGCGCCAGCGATACTTCAATCCATTTGCCCCGCCGCGCGGCGGTGTCTTCACTGGCAAAAACGGCGCTGGTAGATGACAATAACAACGCCAGCGCAAAAAGACCTGTAAATAAAGCTCGTGTGATTTTGTTCATAATTCCGTTTATTACTCAAGATTAAGTCTGGCAAGTTTACTGCCCTTTTCTTAAAAAACACAGAATGCCATCAGAGATGCCTTTCGCCACCACATCGGCCCGGTTGACCAGCGTGGCGCGATCCAAATTCATAAACCCGGTCTCAATGATGACCGCCGGTGTTTGCGGGTTCATGGCGCGAAAGGCGTGGTAATCGGTCATGTTCACCGTGATGGTTGAGGCGTTAAATTTAAGCCCGGTGGCCGCCTGATAGTTGCTCTTCATGCATGCCACAAACCGATCTTCCTCCTCTGGCACGGCGCTATTTTCGGCGCGGGCAACTTTGAAACCCGTGGCGAGGTCGTTAATATACGTGCACGAATCGGCGTGAATGGACACAAACGCGGCGGAGGCATACCAGTCCAGCCGCGCGTCAAACTCATCCAAAATATCCACCGTGTAGCCTTGAGCGCGCAAAAGCTGCGCCACACGGGTGGCGTGGTCAAAGTTGAGCTTCGCCTCGGTCAGGCCGTCATCGCATACCGAGCCGCTGTCATTGTTCCGATGGCCGCTCACAATGCCAATGCGCTTTGCCACGCTGGCCGCATTCACGGTTGGGCGCGGGGGCGCCGGCGTGCGCGTGGGGGCAAGCGTGGGGATGGGTGACGCGGCGGGCGCGGGCGTGGGTGTGGCCGCGACCCCAATCACCGTTTGGTTCACCGGCGGCTGGGTGATGGGTTGGGATGTGATGGGCGCAGCCGAAGCCGCACCGTTTTGGTTAATGCGGCCAAACATCACCGCCGCGATAATGCCAAACATGCCAATGGCCAGCAGCGTGACCAGCGGCGAGCGGGCCTCGGCCGCCGCCTCGCGCTTTCGGCTGCGGCTGACGCGTTTTTTGGCGCTGGTTTTTCGTTTGGTCATATCGGAAGACGAGACGGAAGACAGAAGACGCAAGACGGCTAAATACCGTCATCCGTCATCCGTCTTCCGTCAAAATTTTTGCTCATTATTTTAAGCGGCGAGCCAATGCGCCGAAAGCCAAACGAATCATACAAGTTTTGGGCGGGGATGTTGCTTTTTTGCACGTTGAGCGAATAGGTTTGCGCGCCCAGTTTTTGCGCGGCGGCCATGCCATCGGCCAGCAAAAGTTTGCCTGCCCCACCCCGCCGGTTGGATGGGTGCACGGCGATGCGAATGAGGTGCGCGTGGTTGTCGCTCAGGTCGGCGAAGGTATATCCGGCGATACCTGCCAAACCACCGCTGGGGCGATCTGACAGATTTGAACCCCAAACTGCCACGCGAAAGATGCGCCCGTCCAGAAAGCCATCGGCCAGAGCCGCGCGAGAATAGCGCCACGCCGGCGCAAAAGCCAGCGCGTCCAATTGGGCGATGGCGCTCAGGTCGGCGGGGGTAGCTGGCCGCAGGGTGATGGGCAGCGCAGAAAGCGGTTGCGGCGCTTCGGCCAGGCCGCGCTGGAGCGTAATCAGTTCATCGGCCAACGTGAACCCGGCATCGCGCAAATACGGCAAAAGCCAATGCTGCGATGAGATGCCGCACATGATATGGGTCACGGCATCGCCGCGCAAACGCGCCTGAGTTTTGGCAAACAGATCGCGCAGCACCGCGCCCGCCGGGGCGCCATCGGCCAAAGCGCACCAGCGCAGCCAAACCACGCCGTTGTGCCGGTCGTTCGCATCCACCGGCATGGTCATCAGCCCGCCCGCTGCGCCATCCGCAAGCGTGAGCCATTCCTCCGCCGGTTCGTCTGGCAGTTGCCCAAACACGCGCAGGGCGTTTTCAAAAAGCATTGGGGAATTGTAGACGGTAGACGGAAGACGGGAAACGGGAAACGGAAGATGGAAAACGGAAAATCAAAAAACTGAGAGCCGTCTTTCGTCTCCCGTGTCCTCTCAGATAAAACACAAAAAGCAAAGATAATGAGCGTAATATATTCGGGGATGCCATCCGCAAACCCAACAAAACAGGAGCAGACAAAATGGCAGTTAAAAATGCAGAGGCAACTTGGAACGGGAATTTACGCGAAGGCAAAGGCCGCATGAAGCTGGGCAGCGGCGCGTGGGAAGGCCCATTTTCTTTTAACACCCGCTTTGGCGAGGAAGTGGGCGCAAACCCAGAGGAACTTATTGGCGCGGCGCTGGCCGGATGTTTTTCCATGTTCCTCTCGGCGCAGCTCACCAAGGCCGGGTTCACCGCCGACAAAATTCACACCACCGCAAAGGTTCACCTGACTGATGGCCCCACCGTGAGCCTGATTGAGCTGAACTGCGAGGCCAAAGTGCCCGGCGTGAGCGCGGAGCAGTTTGCCGAGCTGGTGGATGTCTCGAAGAAAGGCTGCCCCATCTCCAAGGCGCTGGCCGCCGTGCCAGAGGTGAAGGTGGCGGCCCATTTGGTTTAACCTATTTGCGATTGAAATCGCGCCTTGCGGGCGTAACGCCGAGTGTCGGCCTTCGCCGACACAGGCGTCCGCGAAGGCGGACGCTCAGCCAAAGGCTCACGAGGCGCGATTTCAATCGCACAAAACCAAGACATGCGCGGAAACAAACTTTCGCTGTTTGTTCATTTTGTCTGGGCCACATGGGATCGTTTGCCGTTAATCACACCAGAAGTTGAGCGCAGGTTGCTTCGTAATATCGAAGATGTCGCAATTCATCACAAGTGCGAGGCAATCGCAATAAATGCCGTGCCGGATCATGTGCATGTTTTGCTAAAAATCCCCAGCACTTTCAGCATTGCTGATTTGGTAAAACACATGAAAGGGGTCTCATCTAATTTTGCCAACGATGAGCTTTTTACTGGGTTAACCGCGTTTAAATGGCAAGGCAGTTATGGCGCATTTAGCGTCAGCAGGTGGGATATTGACCGCGTGAAAGCGTATGTTTTGCGCCAAAAAGAGCATCACAACGCAAACGAGTTGGAGGAGGAGCTAGAGGCGGTCATGGACGAACAACCGGGCGATTGAAATCGCGCCTTGCGGGCGTAACACCGAGTGTCTGCCTGCGCCGAAACATGCGTCCGCGCAGGCAGACGCTCAGCCAGAGGCTCCTGAGCCGCGATTTCAATCGCCCACCCTAGCCCCTCCCGATGGGAGAGGAATTAAACATCCAAATTCCGCACTTCTTTGGCGTGGCGGGTGATGAAGTTGCGGCGCGGGGCGACCTCGTTACCCATCAGCATGTCAAAGGTGCGGTCGGCCTCGGCGGCATCGTCCACGGTCACCTTGAGCATGGTGCGCTTGACCGGGTCCATCGTGGTGTCCCAAAGCTGCTCCGGGTTCATCTCGCCCAGACCTTTGAAGCGCTGAACGACTACTTGGGCCGGGTTAGCCGTGTCTACGCCCTTTTTCTTTAGCTCGGTCATAATGCCATCCCGTTCGCCATCAGAATAGCAGTAACGCACTTCTTTTGACCCGCGCTTGACCTCCACGCGGTAAAGCGGAGGCTGGGCGATATACAAATGCCCGCCTTCGACCAGCGGGTTCATGTAGCGAAAGAAAAACGTGAGCAAAAGTGTACGAATGTGGCTGCCGTCCACATCGGCGTCGCTCAAAATCACAATGCGGTCGTAGCGGCGGTTTTCCAGGTTGAACATCTCGCCCACGCCTGTGCCCACCGCGCTAATCAGCGCTTTAATCGCATCGCTGCCCAAAATTTTGTCCAGCCGGGCGCGCTCGGTGTTCATGATTTTGCCGAACAGCGGCAGAATGGCCTGAAAGTGACGGTCGCGGCCTTGCTTGGCGCTGCCACCGGCCGAGTCGCCTTCCACGATAAAAATTTCGCACTTGAGCGGGTCGCGCTCAGAGCAATCGGCCAGTTTGCCGGGAAGCGTGCCGCTCTCTAACGCGCTCTTGCGGCGCACCAGTTCGCTGGCGGCCTTGGCGGCCTCACGGGCGCGTTGCGAGATCAAACATTTTTCAATGATGGCCTTCGCGTCGCGCGGGTTCTGCTCCAAAAATTCCTGCAACGCCTCGCGCACCACCTGCTCCACCGCCGTCTTGGCGTCGGTGTTCATCAGCTTCACCTTGGTCTGGCTTTCAAACTGTGGCTCAGGATGTTTGATGCTCACGATGGCGGTCAAGCCTTCCAGCGTGTCTTTGGCGTCCAGGTTGCCATCCTTCTCTTTTAGGATGTTGGCCTTGCGCGCAAAATCGTTCAGCGTGCGGGTGAGCGCGCTGCGCAGGCCGGTCTGGTGCGTGCCACCATCCGGGGTGTTGATGGTGTTGGCGAAGCAAAATTCGCTCGACGCGGTGGCGTCGGTATATTGCAGAGCCACTTCAACCCCAATGTTGCCCACTTTTTTATCTGCCGAGACC
>Ga0138256_10002051_pt1 | contig 21692 bp, 14 predicted proteins | sample KNB2016incub_MG_FD_105486 | JGI IMG/M metagenome (GOLD analysis project Ga0138256, IMG submission 105486) | Active sludge microbial communities from wastewater in Klosterneuburg, Austria - KNB2014incub_MG | ecosystem: Engineered > WWTP > Activated sludge > Unclassified | place: Austria... | reverse complement strand
TACAAGGATTCTGTTCTGAAAAGAATTAAAACTATTACTTACTTCAATCTCATAAAAATCAATGTTATTTGTTCTTTTACCTTTTTTATCATACGTTATTAATGCTTTTTTATCATAATCAACTACAATAAATAATCCTTCTTCGGAGTATTTTACGTATCCTGTAAATGGTGGAATGATCCATTTGCCTTCATAATCACAAATGCCAGATGTGTACCTGTAAGGATTCTTTATAATACTCTCATTGCTAACTACAATTAAAGTGCCTGGATTTGTTTTATTGAACTGCTTCTTATATGTTATTACTGAAAACCCCTTGGGTGTGATAATTTGTAAATTATCATTATAAGTTACCGTTGTTGGGTGCTCCTTTTCTGAGATTTCACAAATATAAACTGATTCGTTTTTTGTTTTATCTTTAATGGCGAGTATATCTTTATAAGATTTACCTGTAATAAATTTAGAATCACGATAGGGTGAATCATCTCCCGCTGGAGCAGGAGGTGGTGGAGGTGGTGGAGGTCCATCAGTAACAACAGGTTGTTTAGGCTTTACAGGAGCTACTTGTTTCGCAGGTGGTGTAATAATAGCTGCCTTCATAGGCTCATCCGGAACGGGTAGCACCGTGTTACTATTTCTATCTTGTAATACATATTTTTTTTGATCTCTTTTCACTACATATTTGTGGTCTCCATCATTTGATTTTTTCCTTTGATCATCACTTAACTGTAAAACTAATTTACCATTCAGGTCGTATTGGTAGTACACTTTATCTTTTCTGTAATCGACCTTATGTAGATCACAATTTACAAAAGCTCTTGTATCTTTTGGAAGTGTTAGAAAAGGATTTTTTTGAGACAATTTCTGAAATGTTACCGTTGAGTCGGATAGGCAATAAACTATGCTATCACAAGGTACTATTGAAATTTCATTCCACTTAGGCTCAACGATGATTTTTTTATTGATATCAATAATGCCATACTTATTTCTCCACCCATCTTTAAAGCCAAATATAAAATAATCGCCAAGTTTTGTCGGTCTTAAGCTTTCCACATTTGACATCGAAAATTTAGGTTGTAGTGACGTATTATAAATAATAAATTCACTATTGCATCGACTTATTAAATTCTTTGTATCATATTCGTTTACAATATCACAAGATATAGGAAATATTTCTTCACCATTTAATGCCATCAACCCTCTTTTATAATTTTCAGAAGTATGGATGTAAACTTTACCACCGAAAGAAATAAGATCACCTGTATAAGTAGGGTGTGTCAATATTATATTCCCAAGAGAATCATATAACCTAAATCCCTTTTCTTCTTTAAATAAAACATAGCCATTTCGCTTACTTGGATAATTAGCCGTAGAATCAATTTTATTTCCTTTGGTAAATAAGACGTGGTATTTCTTTTCAAATTTATTAGCATTTGATCCAATTATCTTTTTCAAAATGACAGTACCACTGTCATTATATTTATCATCTTTATCAAATATAAAATCAGTGATTCGATCCAAATCTTTGAAAACTGCGATCTTACCATTGTTACCTGCTTCAATGTAAGCTTCAGTGATGAATCCAGCAATTTCAAATGACTCATTGAATATCTCTTTCCCTGTAGAGTCAATAAAATTCATTAATTTATCTTGAGTTTTAACTAGAAAAGTATTATCTAATTTGCTATAATCAATTTTATTAAATGCAAAATTCCTATTCATTTCCGTAGAAAAAGGCTTATATAATTTCAGAATTCCATTAGGATTTACATAATAAACTAACTTAGCATTTTCATCTCTAATGGATAGTAAACCTGTAGATTTAATTTTGCTATTCATTACATTGCCATTACTTACCCGTTCAACTATTGGCAGGGTGCTATATGGCGGTTTCCCAGAACAAAAAATATTATGATTTAAAATAACTTTTCCGTCAAGGTCATAAACACCGCAAAATCCATCTTTGACCATTAGTATTATCCCATAATCCTTCAAAATTCTAAAGTCATCATACACAGCTGGCAGAATCTCTTTATCGTGCTCATCAATAATCATATACTTATTTCCCACTTTAAATGGAAGTCTGATCTTCTCCTGCTGGCTCTTTGCAGAATGAAAAAACAACATAAGGAAGCACATCATAAGTACGATCTTCAAATATACATTCATAAGGTAAACTTATATACTTTTTTAAAATCCATCAATAACTTCTTGAACATCATAATCAGCAGCTTTGGCATCGCCTGAAATCACCGCCTTTGGATATCTATACTGAATGACTGACTTATCAGCACTTGTCAAGTCCATATTTACGATATACAATTTTTGTAATGATTTCTGACGGGATAGATACGCACCCAAATCCTCAAATGATGCGGCCCCACTTAAGGAAAATTGTGTAAGATTATTAATCTCTGCCTGTATCTTCTTTATTTTTCTACAATTACTGATGCGTAATAATTTCAGTAAATGTGGATTAGGGAGATTTGGAAATGTATCTACTGTTAGGTTATTCAGTGATAGAAACTTCAGGTTCGTCATTTCACTTATGCGATTTAACCATTGATCTTTGGAGCAGTGAAAGGTCGTAATATCTTTCATTTTTCCATTGTATTCGTCCAAATTGTATACAGTCATTTCTTTTATATCAGATTTAAAAATAGTATCTCTCGTCTTCATATTAAAAATATATACATTATCATTAGAGCCTTTGAAAACGGCATTCATATCATATATACCAAGGCAGTTATATTTAGGGAATAGTTCAAATATTGCCCCTGTTGAAACATCAAACATACTAACAAATTTTTTGTCACCCTTTTTTATTGAAATCTCAAAAAAGCTTTCAGCAATATGCCTGAGATATTCTGTACCTTCGGGAATTTTAACTTTATTCCCTTGGTAGTCGTAGAGATTTGCTTTAACTTTATTGTTTAAATCTCTACTTAGAAGTGTAATATATCCATTAGAAGACAATTTACAATCAATCGTATTTTCGCACTCAATTACGATTTTGCCTGTAGTATCAATAACTGTGATTGGGTATCCTTTATATTCGGTTGATTTAGGCCGCTCTTTCTTTATGACTGCAAAACCTCCAATAAAATCACTTGTTGCATTAATGTTTTTGCCACCTACAATTTTCGGAATATCCAAAATTATTTGACCACTCCTATTTACGAAATAAGGTTTTATAAATGAATTATTTGAACTCACTGTCACTTTGGACCGGCCGTTATAGAAAGATGATATCCAACTAGCATATTTTAATGAGTCTGGCACCAAGTCAAATTCCTGTCCATCTTTATTTATATAACGCCAACCTTTTCCAAATTTTACCGGTGCTAATCCTTCAGAAAATTTGTCAGCTTGGTGAAATGGTTCGAAATGCTGCTTCATTATTGTATCAATAAACCTAAACATTGTCTCCGCATAAAACTTACGGTCTACTTCGTAGGAGGTGAGATAAAATCCTTGATATTGATTTGACACTGCTTTCAATATTGGAGGAAAATATGCATCCACTTGACCTGCTTTGTTGAGCAGTACATATTCACCTCTTTCTCTATGACATGCCAGGATAGGAAATTTTGTAAAATGATATAATATACCAGTAATGCCTGGTTTGCCATAAATTAAATCTTCGTTAACTATGCGGTACTCTTGGGGTGAAGTAAATAAAATTTCACCTGACATCTCTAAAAGTCTATCAACTTTGCCCTGTAATAATAATAGTTTTTGGTCTTGACCCCATAAATTCATTCCTACAAGGAGAAGATAAATGAAGGAAATATTTTTAGTAATCATATACACTTCTAAATGATTTAGATAATAATTAAAAGGAGAGAAATGAAACATACTCTACTCCAGCGCTCAAGGTATACATTTTGATAAATGTCCAATTTTTTTTCCATATTTAAATTTTTAAAAGTCCTTTGTAAATATGCATTTAGGGTAGTTTTGGCAACCTAAAAATTTTGTACTGGCATTTACACCTTTTTTGGAGGTTCTTTCTATCAGTTTTGAACCACAGTTTGGGCAGACCGTGGTTGATGTGTGGCGATGGCGAAGTGAGTTTAAATGATCTCTGGTGGAGAGCGTTGAATTTGTTATATGATTTTTTAGAACTAAATCAATTTGATTGACATTCTCCGGAGATAATATAACATTTTGATATGTTTTTATATACTTGCCAACATCATAGTTGATTACATTTTGCGGTAATGGGGTGGCAAATACGCTGTCGCCTACAAAATAGATGACAGGTTGGATTTTGGATGTATCTATGTTTAGAAATTCGGAAAGGACGGCTTGCTGTCTGAAGGTTTGTTTAAGTGGGTTTTGAAAAGTATATTTATTACCATAAATAGACTGCGTCCAATTTTCCTGGTGCTCTGAACCAAATATACAGCCCTTTTTATTTTTTGTTTCAATAATAAATAATCCATAGACAGATACTAGGAGGTGGTCTATCTGCGTTGTTCCATTTTTAGAAGGCAGGATAAGGTTGTGATATCTATGATATGTATTTTTTGATAGCGAAAACCACAAATAGAATGAGGTTTTCATTTCTCCTATCCAACCTTTTAATAGATTCATATCTTTTAAGTCATTGGGTGATGATCATAACAAACCTGCTTTTAGCGAGAAAAGTAAGTTTCAAACTATAACAACTTTAAAATTTTAATATCCTTTTTTGTGTCCTTTTACTGCCTTGTTGCACGCAAATTGTGTATAAGCCTGCCGGGTATTCATTGAGATTAAGATGAACAATATCTGTTTTAATATTATCAATCTTTTGGACTAAATTGCCCTGATCATTAAAAAGAAAAACCAATGGGCGACTTTGATGATCTTCATTTTTAAATTCTAATGTTACATTATTCCAAGTTGGATTTGGATATATAGCAAAAGACGTCATTATTTCTTCATTGGTATTTAATACGCAAGCTCCATTTTCAATTATTTCTGTTTGTATAGGATTGTATATGTTGTATGCAATTTCAAATTCTCCATCCCAACTATTTTGTGCACTAAGGAAAGGATAAAGTCCGCAATAATCATTAACGCCATTTTGGCCTAACATCCTATTTAAATATATCCTTATCTTATTTTTGATGAATTTTATATTGGATAAACCATTTAGGTTGGTTAAAGAATCATTTAAAGCAAAATTAATGCCTTCTACTGAATCTAGATTAGATAGACCATCAATAGTTTTTAATCCAAAATTATTAGCTAAATTTAATTGCCCGCCGATTCGGGATAAATTTGAAAGATATTGTAGATTTTTCAAAGCAGAATTTCTTTCAATTGTGACGCTTGATCCTACTTCTTTCAACCCAGAGAGCCCTTCCAGGTTAGACAAAACAAAATTACTGACAATTCTGACACCACCCTTGATCCTGGTTATATTTTCTAAACCCTTTAAATCTTTAAGATTATCATTATCTTGAGACGTCAAATTGCCATTTAGGTGAGTGAGTTTATGGAATCCGTTTATAGTAATCAGGGCTTCATTAGATTGAAGATCAAGACTACTACCAAGAAAGGTGAGATTCGATAATCCTTGCAAAGATGTTAATGATTCATTATCATAAATACCCAGATCCCCACCGATAGAAGTCAGATGAATAAGACTGTCGAGTTGGAATAAAGCCGAGTTATTGGATAAATGAAGAAAACCTCCAATAGATTTTAAATTTATAAAACCATTCAGATGAAGAAGTGATAAGTTTCTATATATTAGCACCCATTCCCTGATGGTATCTAAGGATATTAAACCATTTAAATGCAATAAAGAGTCATTATAAGAAATATGCAGAGTTTTACCCAAATAAGAAAGTTTTGAAAGACCATCAATTTGGCGCAAACTGATATTTTGAGACAAGTAAAATTCACCTTTGATGGTGTCAAGATTACCAAATCCATCAAGATTTAGTAAGAAATAATTATCTTTTATTACCAAATCATCGCCAATATGTTTTAAGTTAGTTAAGCTGTCAATTGTCATCAAAGAACTGTTAGCATTAATAACGAAGCTATTTCGGATTTTTTCCAAACTTGTGAACCCATTAATATCCATTAACGAAGCATTTTTTTCAATGAGTACTTGACCATCAACTAGTTTTAATTTTTTGAAGCCATCTAAATGTAGTAAATTTTTATTATTTGTTATTGACAAGTGAGATCTCAGGTACGAAAGTTGGTTGAATCCCGAAATTCTTTCCAGGGTATCATTTAACTTAATTTCAAGAACTCCATATATAGAATCAAGGCTGATAAATCCGTTTAAATATTTTAATGATGGATTATTTGATATTTCTAAACTCCCTCTTAAAACTGCCAAAGCAGTTAATCCATCTATTTTTTCCAGTAACGGATTATTTTTGATGTAAATATAATTACCAACATAAACCAAGTCATTCAATCCATCGATGTTTGATAATGCTTCATTTTTTTCTACAATAATGTCGTTTTTTACATAGCTCAGATTAGAAAAGCCATCAATATTATTTAATGACGCATTATTTTTTATAATCAAATATCTATCTATACCTTTTAAATTACTCAGCCCATTGATTTGTTTCAATTGTTTATTATTATAAAATTCAACCCAAGATGCTTTTTCCAAGGCAGAAAATCCATTTATGTTTTGTAATGATTGGTTTGAATTAATATACAATGAGTAAATTTCCTTTATATTTTTTGGACCATCAATTTGAAGTAAATTTGTATTATTAATTATTGATATTGAAAAGGCGGAATCGATTCCTGACAGTCCATTCAAATTTTGTAAATGAAGATTGTTATGAATAGATATATAATTTACTGTTTTCAACCCCCTCAATCCATCAATATGAATTAATGAATCATTGTCGCCAATTGCCAAATTACCATTAATGGATACAATATTTGATAATCCATTAATATCCTTGAGTGATAAATTCGATCTAACTTCAAGGTTCTCACCAACATAATTCAAGGAGCTTAAAGCATCAATATTTTCCAGAGCGTCATTATTTGACAAACTCAATCTCCTGACAATATTAGAAATACTGGATAAACCTGCCAAGGATTTAAGAGATGGATTATCTCTAATGCTTAGACTTTGTAAATTTCTAATGGAAAATAAGCTGTCTAAATTATTAAGATTTTGATTATTTACTATAGAAATGTTTTCTACAAAAGACAACTTGGCTAATCCATTTACATTATCAATAAGGTCATTATGATATAAATTTAAATCACTTCCAATTTTAGAAATATTGGATAAACCTGCCAATGATTTAAGAGAAGGATTATCTCCGATGGTTAGACTTTGTAAATTTCTAATTGAAAATAAACTGTCTAAATTATTTAGATTTTGATTATCTGCAATAGTAACGTTTTCTACAAAAGACAACTTGGCTAATCCATTTACATTTTCCATCAGTTCGTTATGTGACAAATATAAATCTTTTCCAATATAAGAAAGATTGTTTAAACCTTGTAAATCTATTAAATATGGGTTTCCCCATATATTAAGTTCTCCCCCTATAGAGTCAAGATTAGACAACTGATCAAGTTGAACAATATTATCTACTCCATCGTAATCATCATTGATGGTGATAGTACCCAAGAAATTTCTACACAAAGGATAAGTAGTTGTGAGAAAATTGTTTACTTCGGTTTGGGTTGTGAGTCTAATAATTTGTCCTACTTCACCACATTGTGCTTTCGCTGAAAATTTTAATAAAACAAAAAATAATAAGACAAAAATCGTAGTTCCACTATATCTGGTCCACAAGGTAGGGGCGCAAAATTCAATTTTCATATTTAATAGTTGTAACAAGGTTAATCTTGAAAGTACAAATATAATTGATATACTGATGTGAAAATAGATTGGAGACATTAATAATTGTAAAGCCATGAAATATTAAAATAACTTCAACTGGTTAAGCCAAAGAAAACCCCTTTCATAATTTAGCAGCTATCGAAATTGCTTGCGATAACGTTGGAAATTATTTTTAAGATTTTATTGTACAATAATCATATTTGATACTTCGCAGTTTTGATAAACTATTAAAGTCATTTTCCAAATCCCCTCCCCCAACCTCCACGTCATCAATCCTGAATACATCAAATGATGTGACTCTAAAAGCTTACCAGGTTGATCAGAAATCTTCATAATAACTGGTCCTTTATAATCAGGAATGTCAATGTAAAAAAGTCCTTTGGAAGGGTTTGGGTGGATGTTGACAGTGTAGGTTTTAGCTGGCTTTTCAGGATAAGCTGCGCAAAAGCATCGCTCAACGAGTGATGGATCAAAAATGAAAGGATTAATATTGAACTGGATGCGAACAATGGCAAATGATCGGATGATTTCTATGGAGTCAACTTTGTCAGATCGATGCCAACTGCAGAGAACGGGGAGCATGGAGGAAAAATAAGATTTACTCTTTTTGTCAGCTTCAGATCGATAAAAAGTGTAGAAGTAAAACACCGACCTGGCGATGTCTCCCTTCCTATACTCGATTGGTTCAAAAGCATTGGATTTGGATTCTGAGTAAAGGTGGATAATATTTTTTGGAATATTTGTGATCACTTTGTCTTTGTGGATCCAGTATTTTGTTTGAACGTCCGGAATCTCTGCGAATGGAGCATTTCGTCGAAGTGTATTAATGCTGGCTCTGGTCGGTACCAGGTGATGCAGATCACCTAGTGCCGGCATGGAAGCGGATCCAAGAGATCTGGGAAAAAGATGTTTTGTTTGGATGCCATACTTGGCAGTCCAGGATAAAATGCTGGTAACTGATGGTACCGGGATTTTGTATCCAGAATAGAAACATTCTAATGAATCGTTCTGAAAGAAGACTTCATTATACATTTTGGTCCTTGCTTGATCATAAGGGAGGATGGTTTTCGGAGTGTAATATCTTTTTAGTTCTGTGGTGAGGGAATCTCCGCTGAGTCCGGGGAAGATGATTTCCTGAGAGTAGAGATCGACAATAGATATAACTATTATAATTATGGTTTGAATATGATGTTTCATTAATTTTGTAATTGAAAATTTTAAAAAAAAGCAGCCCCGACCGGCGCCGGAGCTGCAACAACATGAAGAAAAAATCCGAAGTGCTATCAACCAACATCGGTGTATCTATAAGGCTAAAGTTTAAATATAAAAGCTACTTCCTCTTATCAAAGGAATCTGATTTGTACTCTATCCAGTTGCACATCTCGCGGAGACGACTACGGACACGCTCACCATAATGTTTTTCTATCTGTGGTGCTGTGAGATTGCTGGTGAAGTGGGTGAGTACCTGGCGGCCCTGAAAGAGATTAGCCGACGTGATCGTCCTGTACAATGTACAATGCTAGCTATTTAAAATGATTCTTTTAAAATATTTCTTCATAACTTGAACTGAAAATTCTTGATATTCTTCTTTCTGTAATCATTGCTTCAATTTCTACTTGGGGTTTTTGTGGTCGTCTTCCGCCATAATGTACCATTCTGCATTTTAAGACTTATGTTCGTTCTGGAATAATCCTAAAAGAATTATTCCAGAAACTTGATTAGCTAAATTTACATTCTTTTATATTCCACTTTGAGCATTTCGGTGAATGGTTCTGATTCGTTAAATATTTTGCCATTATGTTTAATAACAATTCCTTCAAAATTTGTTTTAGAATCTAAGGTCAGGTCTTTCAGCATGCCATTTTTATCCGTAATCGCTATTTCAGTAACTGTAGTTTTTGATGGTTTCATCAGCGTTTCATATAATTCTTCTTTTTGAAGTAGTTCTTTTGAATTTACTTCAGTGAACTTTCTGAATTCATAAAACTTATCTGACTGGATGTTCTCTTCTGTGGTCTTTGAAAAAGCTTCTGGCGTTTCCAAGGTTTTCTCTATTAAACTGTCGCTTTCCATTTTTAAAGGTACTCTCTTATTCATCTGTGTATATTTCAACAATGTCTCATAGTTAATTCTATATATAGATTCAAATATCAGCGTTTCGTTTTCTTCTCTTGCTTCTTTAAGCCAGTGTTTGAATCCTGTACTATTATTATCATTTTCAATTCTCGTTAATTCAGCCATTAATTCATCTTTATTAATAATGTCTATCAATTTACCATTCTGATCACAGGTCAATTTCATACTAACTCCAAATGTTGTATATAATGTTGATGCTTTGCTGTCCATTGATGTTTCAATATTTGAAGTTTTTTTAGCCTCAGATTCGATTTGATAATAAAATGTATCATTTTTTGACGATATCAATGTCACTAACAAAATTGCTTCAAACACTGTACTTCTTACTACATTTTCCCTTTCCCCACCAAATTCATATTTAAAAAGAAATTTTGACTGGGAAACATCTGTTTGATGTAAATGTATATCTACTTCAACAGGATTTTGGGCTTTTACTTTGCAGTTAATGTGCGCAAATGTGAGTAAAAGAATAAAAATTTGATTGTATCTCATGTTTATTTATTTAAAGTAATAGGTAACGTTAAAGTCATGTATCAGAAGCTTGGGACTAAAAGTGGTAATAATCGTTATATGTCGTAAAAATATATAAAATCTTCTATACTAGGTTACAGTAGGATGCCCAAATTTATGATACATTAAGTTGGACGAATTTGGTGGGTTATGCTATGACGTTTTGAGCGACTTTTTATTGATGAGTCTAGACTCAGGAATAGACTTGATTTCTTTATTTTATGTGATAAACTTAGTACTTTGGGCTTTGTTTTGATTCTTATTATCGCTGTTTTCTATTTGTCAAGTGATATTTTAATTTTAATTTTTCTAGATGCTGCATATTAATCAAATGAGAGCAATAGAAGTTTAGGGCAATCTCTTGCCAATTAATTTTGATGCTATACTTTCTTTGATTTTTATACATATACTCATGTATTTAAAAAATGATCTGGATCACTTCTGGCTTTGTGTATCATTTCATTTTGTCTTGGATTTTGGCTTTGACATCTTGGACATCTTTTTAGGTCTATATCAAATCTCTGAGCAAAATATGCTAATACATCAAAGATTTGTTTTGGGTTTCTTATCGTTTGCAATATTACCAAAATGGCTTCTATGTACTCATTTTTGACTTTATTGCTTAGTATCCCGTAGTGGCTTATTTTCATAAATCTGTTGGGAAGTGTATGTTTTAGAAACCTATCGGTAAACTCTTCCGTTGTCAAAGTCATTTCTTATTGCATTTGGTCTCTGTAATCTTTGTAAGTAAAAGTTACGTGGGTTTTACTTACTAATTCAATTTTGGAGTTGGTGATGGCTACTCGATGTGAGCATCTTTCAAGGTATTCTATGACATGTTGTGGGTTGGCAAATGCAGGTTGGATATTGACATTAAATACTTTTGATGCCACTTTATCTAACAAAGTTTTATGCGCTCCTTCATCTTGGTGTAAATACAGTCTGTATTGTCTTTTCTGATATACTTTCTGTTTTATCAGCTCCTTCAAATATATTTTCTTTTGGGGTATATTGTTTATAATATATCCTTAACCAGACAAATAGTTCAACGGGCATCTTCATTTCTCTCTCGGTGTGTCCTTTGGGATTGCGAACTTGAAGCACCATTCTGCTACTACCTATATCACTAATCTTCACGCTGCAATTTCTGAGAATCGTAATCCTGTGGGATACATGGTCATCAAAATCAACTTGTGTTTCAAGTTTTTACACCCATCCAATAATCTACTAATTTCTGATTGACTTAAGATGTATTTCACCTTATGTTCTGTCTTAGGCCGCTTCAATCGTTCTACTTTATACGGCTGGTTAAGAGTCTCTGAATATAATATATTGATTGCGCTTTGTATGATATTTACACGTGACCAACTTTTGTAATCATCCCAAAACACCTTGAAGAAATCTTTAATCTCTTCTTCTGTAATCACCGAAGGACACATATTGTAGTGAATGGAAAGTCTTTTGACGGCATCAACATAATTTCTCTGTGTAGTCTCCGCATAATTTCTAATGGCTAGGTCTCGTATGTACCTTTCTCTTAATTTGGACATCATATTTAAATTATTAGGTTAAATAAGATGTCTAGCTCAAATTTAATGCTAATTTTTTATCAAATATTAAAATTTGTTGGAGTTTGCAGTTTAGTTAAAGTTTGTTCAACTTAGGATTAGTAATAAGATGAAATATATCCAAGTAATGCCATTTGCTATAATTACTATAGAATGACCTTTTTTTACTAAATTAGTGCTCAAATATTAAATGATTGTAAATTTTTTATTGCAAAATCATTAACATTTAAAATAAATAGATATATTTGCGCAAACGATTGTTCTAAAATGAATAAATCCAAAACCATTAAAGACATTTCCAGAGAAGCCAACGTCTCTACAACTACAGTATCCAGGGTACTGAACGGAATGTCTCGTGAGTATAGGATTAGTGAAAAAACAGAACATCTTGTTTTACATACAGCCCAAAAACTTAAATATAGACCCAATCATACTGCCGTCAGCCTTCGTTTACAAAAAAGTAATTTAATAGGATTATTAATTCCTGATCTTTCCAACCCTTTCTTTTCTAATATTGCTAGTATAGTGAGCCTAGAGCTCAGGAAGAGAGGTTTTTCTGTGATAGTAACTGATTGTTACGAAGATGAAAAAACTGAAATCGAAGTTGTTGACTTGTTGCAAGATAGACGCATCGATGGCTTGTTAGTGATGCCTTCAGGAGCGAATCCGGAACATTTGGTAGCATTGTATAAAATGCATGTACCTGTGGTTTGTATAGACAGATATTTTACTTCAGCCGAGTTACCATATGTTGCTACTCATAATTATAAAGGAGCTTATGAAACAACTCAGTATCTTATCAGCTGTGGGCATGAAAAAATAGTATGTATTCAAGGAGTTCCACATGTAATGCCTAATATCCAACGAGTTAAGGGCTATTTAGATGCAATGCTGGATGCAGGATTGCAAAATTATAGCTTTGTTACAGGTAATAATTTTTCTCAAGAAAATGGGTATCTAGAAACAAAATTATTACTTCAAAAAGAAGCAGAAAGGCCAACAGCCATTTTTTGTTTAAGTAATACTATTCTATTAGGTGTTTTGAAGTCAACCAGAGAAGAAGGTCTGAAAATTCCAAATGATATATCATTAGTTACTTTTGATGATGCAGAATATTTAAAATTTCTGAAGCCGGCGATTACAAGTGTATCTCAGCCAGTTTTAGAAATTGCCAAAATGAGTATCAAAATATTATTTAAAATGATGGACCAAAAAGAAAATAAAGAAGCATGGGATCCAGAGCAGATTTTACTGAGTCCAACCATCATTTTTAGAAAATCAGTAAGAAATATATAATTTTTTTATTAAAAAGCACAATCGATTGTCCTAAACTTTAATTTATGTTAAATATCAAAATAAACGAAACAAAGGTCAACAACAAGCACATTGTCGTTGTAGGTAGTACAAATACAGATATGGTGGTCAGAAGTTCTCATTTACCAAAGGCTGGAGAAACGGTTTTGGGAGGAGAATTCATGATGCTACCTGGTGGAAAAGGAGCCAACCAAGCTGTTACAATTGCCCGTTTAGGTGGTAATGTGCATTTTATTACAAAGTTAGGGAATGATATATTTGGAGCACAGTCAAAATTAAATTTAGAAAAGGAAGGAGTCCTGGTGGATTACGTTTTTTGCGATGATGTCCATCCTTCAGGAGTTGCTTTGATTAGTGTAGATGACAATGGTGAAAACTCAATTGTAGTAGCACCTGGAGCAAATGCTCAATTAGGGATAGATGAGGTAAATAAAGCAAAATCTTGCATACTTGCAGCAGAAATCATTTTGATGCAACTTGAAATACCAATAACCACAGTCGAGTCAGTCAAACAAATGGCACTGAATATGAATAAAAAGGTAATTCTAAATCCTGCACCGGCGTGTCATTTACCTGATGCAGTGTTAAATGGACTTTATCTGATTACACCTAATCACAATGAAGTGGAAATCCTTACTGGTTTCACCATTTCAGACGAACATTCTTGCGAAAAAGCATCACAATACCTAAAAAATAAAGGTGTTCAAAATGTAATTATTACGCTTGGTTCAAAGGGGGCTTATTTAAGTTCAGAAGCATTTTCGGGCATGATAAATACAATTGAATTTAATGTCGTAGATACTACAGGTGCTGGTGACGCATTTAATGGTTCTATAGCTTTTGCATTATCTCAAGACATGAACCTTGAATCAGCGGTACGTTATGCCAATTTGGTAGCAGGATTGTCTGTAACAAAGCTTGGAGCTCAAGCATCAGTACCTTATCCTTCAGAATTGGAAATGGAATTAAAAAATGTAAAGTCTTTTTAAATTAATGATATAAAAGAAAAATATATGGCCACATTAAATTTTAACATTCCAATTCAACTTAAATCGTTGGGTGTTTTATTCATATTTTTATTATTTCTTCCTCTTACAAGTTTGCAAGCACAAGAAATTTCCCTCGTAAAAATAACCGGAACAGTCACAGATGCTTCGGATAATAAATTTCTTTCCTACGTAGCTGTAGTAATTGGGGATAAAGGAGTATATACAGATGATTTTGGAAAATATGAAATTGAAGGCACCGTTGGGTCGACTATCATTTTCTCAAGTATTGGTTATAATACAAAGAAAGTTGTTATCGCTGACGAAAAAGTGATAAATATTATATTGGAACCTTCAGCAACCTTGCTTCAGGAAGCGATGATCATCGGATATGGGACGACAACAAAAAAAGAAGTAACAGGTGCGACTGCAACGATTAAATCACGTGACTTTAATAAAGGTGTATTTACAGATGCTATGGGACTCTTACAAGGAAAAGTTGCAGGTTTAACTATCCTAAATCCTAATGGTGCAGACCCATTAGCTACTTTTAAAATTATCCTTCGAGGTACAAATACACTTACTTCTGGCCAAGGACCGTTGATTATTATAGATGGAGTAGCAGGTGGTGATCTTAGAAATATAAATTTTGAAGAAGTAGAATCTTTTGATGTTTTAAAAGATGGTGCAGCAGCAGCTATATATGGTACAAGAGGTACGAATGGTGTGATCATTATAACAACTAAAAGAGCAAGATCTGGAAGAGCAGTCATCGAGTTTTCAAGTCAAGTTATTGCGCAAGTAAATCCGCGAAGAGTCAAGTCACTTGATGCTCAAGAATTTAAATATGCTATCGAAAACTTTGTTCCATCAAGGACTTCTAGTTTATTAGGTGCTGAAACAGATTGGTTTTCTGAAATAACTAGAAAAATGCCACTTTCTCAGCGATATAGCTTAGCGATCTCAGGTGGTGCAGAACATTTCTCTCATCGTACTACTCTTAATACGGAACAAAATGAAGGTTTATTAAAAGATAATGAGGTCAAGAAATACCTTTTTAAAACAAACATTAAACAGTCTGCATTCGATGATTTACTTAACATTGATTATAATCTTAGTGTTAGATCGAGTACATATTCACCAGCAAATTATAATTTGTTTTTTCAAGCATTTACACATAATCCGACGCAGCCAGTCTATGATCCTAGTAATGTTGCCGCGGGTGGTTACTCACAGCGACAAGCGATAGATTATTACAATCCTGTTGCAAGCTTAAACGAAAGAGTTCGTTCTGGGAGCACTACTGTGATAGCGCCAAATGCTACCGCTACATTGAAATTATTTGAAGGAATAACTTGGAATAATTTTATATCATATGAATTGGGAACTTCCAAAGAATCATCTTATAAAACAAAATATTTTCCAAGTATCATAGGCAGAGGTGGAGAAGCTGAGCTCAATAATAGTGATGTGTTCAATCTCCAATACGAAAGTACGGTTGGGTATAAAAAAAGTTTTAAAAACCATAGTTTAAATGCTATTGCAGGTTATTCTTACCAAAAGAATGGGGGAACGAGTAGTTATATCGTAAATTCAAATTTTGATACAGATATATATGGCCCAAATAATATAGGCGCAGGATTTAATCTTCGAGAAGGAAATGCAGAGATTGGAAGTTATCGATATGAAAGCAAACTTATCGCATTTTTTGGTCGGGTAATGTATAATTATAGTGATAAATATCTTGCTTCTGTATCGATACGAAGAGAAGGCTCTTCAAAATTTGGCAATAATAATAAATGGGGAATTTTTCCCGCAGTCAGTTTAGGATGGAGAATAAATCAGGAAAAATTCATGGAAAAGGTGTCATGGATTGATGAATTAAAACTTCGTGTAGGGTATGGAGTGACGGGTAATCAAGATTTTAGTCCATATCGTTCTCAAGTTTTATTCGGGAGAGCAGGTCGTTTTTACTATAATGGAGAATGGATAAATACCTATCAGCCTGTGACAAACCCAAATCCTGACTTAAGATGGGAGAAAAAGGAAGAAATAAATATCGGGATAGATTTTTCTATATTTAAACGACGATTGAGTGGCTCATTGGATCTATATTCCCGAACGAGTAAAGATCTATTATATTCTTATAATGTATCAGTGCCACCGTATTTGTACAATCAGTTATTTACGAACGTAGGCGATATCAATAATCGTGGTATCGAACTTTCTTTGAATGGTTTGATAATGAAAAGGAAGGATTTTGAATGGAATGGTATCCTTACCTACAGTACAAATGTTAATAAACTGGTTAAGATTTCTAATGAAGAATTTAAAGAAACATCTTATGATGTAGGTTGGCTTGGTGGTTCAGTTCCTCTTTTCTCCCAAAAAGTAAGAGAAGGAAGTAGTCTTGGTACATTCTATGGACCTGTATGGCTGGGTGTTGATGAAAGTGGGTTTGACCGACTTAAGAATGCAAATCCTGTAGGTGCTGTTAATCCAGAAAACTGGGAAGACATCGGTAGTGCTTATCCTATTGCCATCATAGGTATTACAAATGCATTTACGTACAAAGACTGGGGCTTAAATTTTGCAATGAGATCAAATATTGGTGGAAAAGTACTGAATATGTACCGTCTATACCATGAAAACTGGTCTGCTATCGGAACTAAGAATATCATAAGTACTCAATTAGATAATCCTGAATTTACTGGAATTACTCAGTACTCTTCTAAATATTTAGAAAGTGCTACATTTTTAAAATTAGACAACGTGTCTTTTACATACAAAGTACCTACAAAAATAAAATATATTTCATCAATGGATCTCTCTTTGTCAGCCCAAAACGTATTTATATTAACCAAGTACAAAGGGTTAGATCCAGAAGTAAATCTAAGCGGTCTGGAACCAGGCATAGAAAGTTTATCATATTATCCAAGAACGACCACAATTGCTTTTGGAATAAATGTAATTTTTTAAAAATATATCAAAAATTTAGAAATATGAATGCATTCACAAAAATAAAATTGGTAGTGACAGTGGTAATCATATCATTATCATCATGCACAAATCTTGACGAAAATGTGTATTCTAGTATTCCGATAGATAAATTTTTCCAAAACGAAAGGGAAGTTTTGATGAATGCAGGAAGAGCATATACCAAACTGCAAAAATACCCTGAAGAATTTGGATTATGGTCGCTTACAGAGCTTGCAAGCGATGAAATGGTGGCGCCAGGTAGAGATGATGGACAAGTTTGGGATAATGGTCGTTGGCATGAGTTACATACACATGCATATACGCCGACTAACAAAATAAATAATGTAGCCTGGGACTATGTATTTGAAGGAATAAGTGCTTGTAATGAAGTATTGTACGAAACAGAGTCTTCTCCATTAGTTTTTGAAGGTAAAGGTAAAATAGCCGCTGAAATAAAAATTCTACGGGCTTATTTTTACTATTGTGCGATAGATAATTGGGGAAATATTCCTTTTGCAACAGATTTTACAAGTAAAGAATTGCCACTTCAAAGGGACCGATCATTTGTATATTCATTTATCATCGATGAAATAAATTCAAATGTTGATAAATTGGAAGATGTACCCAATGCTTCAAATTATGGGCGAGTCACGAAAGCAATGGCATATACACTACTTGCAAAAATGTATCTCAATGCAAAAGAATGGATTGGGTCAGACAAATGGGCTGAGTGTGTAGCTGCTTGTGACAAAGTAATCGCATTAAACACATTAAAAATTGAGGATGATTTTTTTACCAATTTCAAAGTGCGAAATGAAGTATCAAGGGAAAATATTTTTGTTATCCCGATGCATCCAATACATACCAGAGATCGATTTTACTGGCAACAATTGACTTTAAACGATGCGAGTCGTGGTACATTTAATTTTGTAGGTCAAATGTGGGATGAGTTTATCCTTGAACCAGGGTTTTTAGACAAGTTCAGTATAAATGATATTAGAAAAAAATCCTTTCTCTTTGGGCAACAATTTGATAAAGCTGGAAACCCAATTGTGTTTATTGAAAACGGAATAGAAGTGCCATTTATATACACACCTACAGTTGGTAATTACAACTCAAGAAAGAGATGGGAAGGTGCTCGATGTGCAAAATATGAATATCAACCGAATCTTCAATATTATGTAGAAGAAATGGATAATGATTTTGTTTTATTCAGGTACGCCGATGTCTTGTACACAAAATTAGAAGCTCTGTGGAAGTTGGGTCGAGCTGGAGAGATGATTAATGACCCTGAATTGCAGAAAATACGTACTCGAGCTGGTTTAGCTCCTTATGCTGTATCAGAATTGACCACATCGGAGTTACTAGACGAGTTTGGAAGAGAGTTCGCTTGGGAAGGACGTCGTAGACAAGACCAAATTCGTTTAGGAAATTGGGGCGCTACATGGTGGAATAAACCAACATCTTCTGCATCCAAAAAGTTATTCCTAATTCCTCAAACTGTATTAAGCGCCAACTTTAATCTCGTACAAAACCCACAATAATCATGTTGTATAAATTTTATAAATACTTACCAATAATCACTATCGCTTTAGTTTCGCTTTCTGTAAAAAATATAAGTGCGCAAAAGGTTAATAATGTGATTACCATAGGTGAATTGAAGGACAAAATTGCAGGCGCATGGATTGGCCAAATGATTGGTAATATTTATGGTCTGCCTCATGAAAATAAATATGTGAATGCTCCTGGAGATGATCAGAAATGGCCTTATGGCTATTCAAAAAATCTAGATAAACTCAAAAAATACGAAGGTGCTTTTTCGGATGATGATACAGATGTTGAATATATGTATCTCCTTACCATGGAGAAATATGGTTATGAGCCTACGTATGAGCAAATGCGCGAAGCTTGGTTATTTCATATTCGCGACAGAGTATGGTTGGCCAATCGTGGAGCCTTAGGTTTAATGCACTATGGATATACACCACCTTTTACGGGTGATAAGGAAATCAATCCGCATTGGTTTCAAATAGATCCACAATTAATAAACGAGATTTGGTCTTATACTGCTCCTGGCATGGTTCAATATGCCGCTCAAAAATCAGAGTGGGCAGCACTGATCACTAGTGATAGTTGGGGAGTAGAACCTACGATTCATTATGGTGCAATGTACGCAGCAGCATTTTTTGAAACGGATATTAATAAGTTAATTGAAATCGGATTGAAAGAACTTCCAGCCAACGGAAGATATGCGCAGACAGTCAGACACATGATAGATTTACATAAAAAACACCCTAATAAATGGCAGGATGCTTGGAAAGAAATGGCTGATGCTTATTATGTGAATGAACCCGATCTGACCAAAACGATTTGGAATGCAAATCTAAACGGAGCTTGCGGGATACTTGCACTGTTGTACGGAAAAGGTGACTTCCAACATACGCTTGATTTGTCATGTGCTATGGGTTTTGATGCTGATAATCAGGCAGCTACAGTAGCTGGTCTATTAGGCATCATGTACGGATTTAAAGCATTGCCAAAAGATTTATACTTGCCGATTGAAGGATGGACAAAACCTTTTAATGATACTTATATCAATATCACAAGGCATGAACTTCCTGATGCAAGTATCCAAGATATGATCGACAGAATGGTAAAAATGACGTTACAACTTATAAAAGAAAAAGGTGGTAAAGTCACTGGTAAACCAGGCAAAGAAAAAATTACCGTGAACGCTAAAGCAAAGTTTGATCCTCCATTGGAATTTTATATCGGACCTGCACCAAGGATGGAAGTGAACCAAAAAGTAGATCATCCTTTTTATAGTAAGGGCAACCAAGGTTATAATTGGACACTTGTAGCTGGACAACTTCCCGCTGGAATAACTTTTGATAAAGGTAAAATTATGGGTGTCCCTACGACTCCTGGTAAATATAAAATTACCATTCAGTTGGACAATGGGATGAAAACACTCCAAAAAGAATTTGAATTATTGGTTCGTAATAAAAACATTTCGGCTGCAGCAACGTCAGTAATTGCGAATATTCATAAACTGAATGAGGCAGTTTTAGATTCTTGTTGGACGACTTTCGGTCATTCCATGTATGCAAAAAACGTGGATGTCATCCGAGACGGAAAGATCAATGGAGCTGGATCCGTCTTTTATAGCATTGCTGCGGAAGCTAAACTTCCCAAAGTAGATTATTATGGTTACGAATGGGATAATGAACAAGCTATTGACATGTTGGCATTTCATACAGGTGGAATGGAAGAGTTTGGTGGATGGTTTACATCTCTAAATGTACAATATAAAAATGCAGAAGGCAAATGGGTTGGAGTAGAAAAAACAAATATTTCTCCCCCGATGCCTATATCAGACATCATTTTCATCCAACCACATTTCGTAGAATATGTAGTAAGTTTTACTCCGATAAAAACAAAAGCCATACGTATCATCGGAGACGCAATGGTCCAAGATCACTGGAATAAATATACTAAAAAAGTTTCTGGATTTACTTCTATCACGGAGTTAAGTATTTATCATTCTAAAAAATAATATTTAATGAGTTTAATACAAAGAAATATATTTCCAATAATACTAGCAGCTGGAATTCTCTTTTCAGGTTGCAATGCTTCAAACAAGGATAAAGTTCAAGACGATGTTCTTTCAGCCGGTTCTATTGACATTTCTAAAACTTTATTGCTAAATAAAATCAAAGGTGGTTGGGCAGGACAAACGATAGGCGTAGTTTACGGTGCTCCTGTCGAATTTAAATACAATGGTTCTATGGTGCCAAAAAATCATATCATCCCTTGGGGCGAACATTATGTAAAATATTGGTGGGATAAAAAACCAGGCTTATTTGATGATGTGTATACTGACCTTAACTTTGTAGAAGCATTTGAAAAATATGGTGTAGATGCACCTTCTGATTCTATTGCAAAACATTGGTCAACCACAGCTTATCATCTTGCTCATGCCAACCAAGCTTCTAGGTATAATATCTTAAATGGTATCATGCCGCCAGCATCCGGGAATTGGAAAAACAACCCACATGCAGATGATATAGATTTTCAAATAGAAGCTGATTTTATTGGATTTATGTCACCTGGTATGGTCAATGCAGCAACTGATATTGCCGACCGGGTTGGTCATATCATGAATAGTGGCGATGGTTATTATGGTGGTGTATTTGTGTCTGCTTTGTACTCACTTGCATTTGTTTCCAATGATCCGGTTTATATAACAGAACAAGCCATTAAAACTATTCCTACAGGTACCAAATTTTACGATTGTATATCCGATGTCATAAAATGGCATAAAGAATATCCCAATGATTGGAAGCAAACATGGTTTGAGTT